>OBLN01000322.1_pt1 | contig 17604 bp, 11 predicted proteins | sample 1519301 | NCBI WGS metagenome assembly OBLN01 (sample SAMEA2452533, study PRJEB22499) | sediment metagenome | reverse complement strand
GCTGCAAAGGATCTATGGTACAGCTTTCTTTTCAGGAGAGGCCCTTGACGAACACATCAGGGCTTTGGAAGAGGCCAGGATGAGAGACCACAGGAAACTGGGAAAACAGATGGGCTTGTTCCATATAGAACCCGAGTTCGGCCCCGGACTCGTCTATTGGCTCCCCAAAGGCGCCTTTATCCGCAGAAAACTCGAAGACTACCTCATCGACGAACTCATCCGGTCCGGCTATTCCATCGTCAACACGCCCCACATCTCCAAATCCGACCTCTGGAAGACATCGGGGCATTGGAACTTCTACCGGGAAAACATGTTTTCTCCCATCACCGTCGACGAGGAAGAGTATCTTCTCAAACCCATGAACTGCCCCTTCCATGTCCTTATCTTTAAAAACGAGACACGGAGTTATCGCGACCTCCCCGTAAAGACTGCGGAATTCGGCACGGTCTATCGATACGAACGCTCCGGGGTACTGCACGGCCTCATGCGCGTCCGGGGTTTTACTCAGGATGATGCTCACATCTTCTGCCGTCCTGACCAGCTGCACCAGGAGATCATGGACCTTATCGCTTTTACAAAGAGAGTCCTCCATGTCTTCGGTTTTGAAAAATTCGATGTCTACCTCTCCACTCGCCCGGAAAAATATGTAGGCGAGCTTGAACAGTGGGATATTGCGACACGCGCCCTGGAAGAAGCTTTGAAAGATACCGGGCTGGACTATACCGTCGATCCCGGCGAAGGGGTCTTTTACGGGCCCAAGATCGATATCAAGATCCGCGATTCCCTGAACAGAAGCTGGCAATGCACCACCATCCAGGTAGACTTCAATCTTCCTCAGCGCTTTGATATCCACTACATCGGAGATGACGGAGAACCCCATCGTCCTATTATGATCCACCGGGCACTCCTGGGTTCCCTGGAACGGTTTTTCGGGGTTCTCATAGAGCACTATGCAGGCGCCTTTCCCGCATGGCTTCTCCCCGTTCACGCCAAGATCCTCCCCATTGCCGACCGACACCTCGATTACGCCGGCCGGATAAAAGATGCGCTCTTAAATTCAGGGGTCTATGCCGATATCGACTCCAGGAACGAAAAAGTGGGAAAAAAGATCCGTGACGCTCAGATCACCGAGAAAGTCCCCTACATGCTCATTATCGGAGACAAAGAAGAAGAAGAAGAGAAGACTGTCTCTGTCAGATCTCGTGCGGGAGAAGACCTCGGAGCCTTCACTCTCGATGATTTCGCCCGCCTCGTCCTAGACGATATCCGGCTCAAACGTTGAACAAGGGGGCGGGTTTTTCGCCCCCTCTCTTAACTGTTTCACGTGAAACATCTTCTCCAGACTTTTACATTGCGTCCCTTTTTAAAGGGTGTTATCATACATTTCGCGGGGTTTCACGTGAAACATAGTTTATTTTCAGGTGGTGATTTATGGGACGTGTCATTTCAATAGTCAATCAAAAGGGCGGTGTGGGAAAAACGACCACGGCGGTGAATATGGCCGCCTGTCTGGCAGTATACGGAAAATCCGTACTGCTGGTCGATGTTGACCCACAGGCCAATGCCGTCAGCGGTATCGGAATCAACAAGGAGAGCATCACCGTCTCCATCTACGATGCCCTGATCAAGCATGAGGCGGTAGAAAATGTTATTATGAAGACAGGGATCAAAAATTTGGACCTGCTCCCTTCACATGCTGATCTGAGCGGCGCTCAGGTGGAGCTTGTCGGTGTCATGGCCCGTGAGATGCAGCTGAAAAACATCCTGGAGCCCCTGAAAGAAGACTATGATTATATTATCATCGATTCTCCGCCCTCTCTGGGCCTTCTGACCATCAACGCTTTGGTGGCGTCTCAAGGACTGATCATCCCCATTCAATGCGAATATTATGCTTTGGAGGGAGTCGCGCAGCTCGTCCATACGTTTAATCTTATCAAAAAGAACCTTAACCCTCAGCTTTACATCCAGGGGATCCTCCTGACCATGTTCGACAAACGCATCAATCTGGCTCAGCAAGTCGTTGATGATATCCGGGCCTATTTCAAGGAGAAGGTCTACAATACAGTCATTCCCCGCAACGTAAAACTCAGTGAAGCGCCCTCGTTCGGGCTTCCCATTATTTTCTACGATATTAAATCAGCCGGCGCGACTTCATATATGCAATTTGTCGAGGAGGTACTCCATCATGAAAAAGAAAGCGTTAGGTAAGGGCCTCGGCGCTCTCATCCCCGATTCCGAGCCCTTTTCAGAAGAGGGGGAGAGCCTTTACGTAGAAGTCCCGGCTGAAGCCGTCCAGCCCAATCGGTTCCAGCCCCGAAACCTCTTCCACGAGGAAGAGATCCAATCCCTGGCCGATTCCATCAAAGAAAACGGCTTGCTCCAGCCGGTGACGGTGCGCCGGTCCGGAAAAGACTCCTATGAGATCATTTCCGGAGAAAGACGCTTCCGGGCCATGCTCCGCCTTGGCTATAAAAAGATCCCCGTCATCATCAGGGATATCACAAACGAAAGCCAGATGCTTGTCATGGCTCTTATCGAAAATCTCCAGCGGGAAGACCTTAACCCCATCGAAGAAGCTCTGGGTTATCAGCGGCTCATAGAGGAAAACGGATTGACCCAGCAGGATGTGGCCCGGGTAGTCTCTAAGAGCAGGGTTTATGTCACCAATACCCTGCGCCTGCTGAAGCTGGAGCCAGAGATCATCAAAGCCATCGAAGACGACAAGATCTCCGCCGGCCACGGCCGGGCTCTCCTCTCTTTTGAAAATTCCTCCATCCGCCTCAAGCTTCTTAAGGCTGTTACCGAAGAAGGGCTCAGCGTCCGCGAGCTTGAAAAAATGGCCGCTTCCAAGAAAGAGGTCTCCCGTCGCCCGAAGGCGTCCTCCCCTGCCCAGAAGGATCCCGGAATCGAGTTCCTGGAACACCGTCTTCAGGAATATTTCGGAACACGGGTCTCCATCACCCATACCCCTTCAGGAGGCTCCCTTTCTATCAAATATTACTCCGAGGAAGACCTGACCCGCATCCTGGACCTGCTCAATATCGAGGTAAATGAATGAACAACTGGACAAAAAAGATCTTTTCCCTTCTGCGTCATCCCCGTTTCACCGGCGACCTGCTCCTCTCTCTGGGAGTCCTTCTCTGGTTCTATCTCTATTATTTCAACGTGCTTCTGGCCGGGTACCTGGCACAACTCCCCTACAACCCGGTAAACGATGAGCTGCTGAATGCTCTTCCTTCTGTCAATCTTGATTTTATCGCTTCCAACTACATCTACCTTTTATTTGCTGTCTTTACCGCCTGGGTCCTGGCCAGGGAACCCCAGCGGATGCCGTTCTATATCAAGCTCTTCACGCTCATGTATTTTTCCAAATTCATCATCCTCCCCACAACGTCTCTGACTTACCCGGCCAATGCCATCCACGAGACATGGGACCCCATCTACAACGATCTTTTTTTCTCCGGTCACACAGCCTTTCCTTTTCTCTGTTATCTGATCACACGGGACAAGACTAAATATCTGCGTTACTTTTTTCTCATGTCCACCCTCGTCGAAGCTTCAGGGGTTCTCCTGATGAAGATCCACTATGCCATCGATGTCTACGCGGCACCGTTTATCACATATGGGATCTATAAAATGGGGCACAATCTTTTCAGGAAAAACTACAAGGCTTATGACCTCCTTCTGCCGGAATCTTTACGGGAGTAAGATAAAAAGCAGTGCCCCCTTGAACGGACCTGGGGGAAGGTCTATACTATAGTATATGAAACTCATAAATAATCGGTATTCCATCATCTCCAAGATAGGAGAAGGCTCCATGGGTATTGTCTACAAAGCCCGGGATCTTTCCCTCTCCGCCGATGTCATCGTCAAGATCATAAACTTTGATATGCCGGAGACCCCGAGCCTGGAATACTTCAAACAGGAATTTCAGATCCTGCGCTCTCTCCGCCATCCCAACATCGTGGGAGTCCACGATTTCAGTGCCATCTGGTCCGTCGACGGGCATCTGGTCCCCTCCCAATACTACCTCTTTTCTATGGATCTTATCAATGGATGGGAATTTCTTGAGGGACTCCGCTTCGTCCTTGATGAAAAGGAACTCTTTCGCATAGTCGGAGAACTTCTCTCGACTCTGAATTACATCCACTTCAACGGATTTCTCCATAATGACATCAGCAGCAGGAATATCTACATCACACAGGAAGAGCATGCTGTCAAGTTTCTCGACTTCGGAATCTCGGAAGTCCTGGAAGGGAGTGAATCTCTCATCCGGATGAAACGGGCAGGTGACTTTGCCGACCTTATCCATCTATTAAGTCAATTCTCTGATGACAAATTCCCCGCCTTCTCATCCTTTCTTAAAGAAGCGCGGGAGACAACCGATTTTGAACAGGGCCATGAATTAGAACGGCTGTTCGATATCTTTAATGCCCACAGCCCAGGTTCTCCCCTTCTGCCCGCTCACCCCAATGTGGATCATTATTATACGGTCAGTACCCTTGGATTAAAGAAACATTTCGCTCCTGTCGGTGAATTTCTGAAAATCCCCCAGGAGAGGAATAAAGTTCTTTTCCTGGCGGGAGATATTTACAGCGAAGTCATCCCCGTCTTTTATGAAGCCCTTGAGATCATGCAGCTGGAGACTCCTTTTTTGATCCGTTTCAAGGCCAACACGATCATGGACACTTTGAACACCCTGATCAAAGATTTCCAGCATATCGATGTGGAAAACAAATACCTTGACCCTGAGTCTCCTGAGATCAAAAAGATCCTGGCCTGGGATGATTCCGTCCTTATGGGGGACAGTAAATTCATCGTCTATAACCGTCTACTCACGATCCTCCAGTCCCTTTCGGATAAATACAGATTGACCATCTCTGTCACCTACATCACATCCAAACGGGAAGAGATCGCCTCTTTCCTCCTTTACCTCCTGAACGGGCTTAAAGGGAACAACATCACCTGGATCTTCTTCGATCTCACTTTTCCCCTGGAGTTCCGGAAAAGAGTCCTTCAGGATTCCAACGCCATCGCTTCCTTTACCTTTGAAACCCTTCCCGAAGAAGTCTTCCGGGATGCTGTACGTCAGATTTTCCTCCTTCCCGGGACTCTCGACGGATACTACGTCCCCTTCTTTGAAGTCCTGTACCAGAAGACCAAAGGCAAATGCGCTCTTCTGGCCACCCTCTCCCGGGCCGCCCTGGAAGAAGGACTTGTCACCTATTCCCGGGGCCGCTACCAATTCGACCCTGTCAGGATCACTGAATACCCCTTCTCCTTTTCCTATGACAATTTGTGGCATCAACGGGTAGACCGTCTTTCCTGTGAGGAGAGGATCATCCTTTCGACCTTGGCCTTCTATGAAAAATATATTCCCTGGGAAGACGCCCGCCTTCTTTTCAGCGACATCCCTGATCTTGAGAAAAGGTTCCACAACCTGGTCAAAGAAAATCTTCTGATCGTCACAGGAGGAAAGACTCCTGTCTTCAGCATCAAGGGTCAGCTTTTTGTCACTTTTCTTCTGGAAGAGTACCCGCCTCCGGAAATCTACGCCCGGAGAACCATCGCATTTCTTTTGGCTAACCCCGATTCCTTCGCCTCCCTCGAATCCTTCTCTTTTCTACTGGTGAAGATGAAAGACATCAAAGAAAAGATGCCCCGTCTCTTCTGCCGTTTTAATATCCGTTTCCTCAAACGTTATGCACGCGATACCCACCGACCCGAAGTCCGTCAGGCGGTATCCCTTTTGGAAGAGACCCTTCCACTCCTTCAGCGCCGTGAACTCTTCTACCGCGGCCGTGAAGCCCTGGGCCTTTTCTACTATTATGCCAATAAAGATGAGTTGGCTTTAGAGATCTTTAAATCTATTGATGCAGATAAACTTCATCATGACCATCTGTTGAGTTATTACCTCAATTACAGTAAACTCCTTTTCTTTCTAAATGAGTATGAATCTTCTCTGCGCCTGTGCCGGAAGGGAGCTCTTCTTTCCAAAATTGAGAAGAATACCGATTTCCGTTACTATTTTCTGAACGTCAAAGGAATGATCTATTCCGGGCGATACAAAGATAGGCATGCTCTTGGCCTCTATGAAGCTGTTTACAGCTATATTCTCCGGTACGGGATCAAAAAAGAGCTCTCCAATTTCATCATGAATTATTTCAACCTCCTTATCATTACAAAAAGGCATGCCCTTCTCAGACAACGGGGCAAGGAGGTCTTGAAACGCCTCAAAGGGGAGCCCTATCAGGTGAATAAGGCTAAACTTCATGCTCTTTTACAGATGGCTCAGTCATGCCTGTCCGAAGGCAATTATTCCAGGGCTCTGGAGTATTTGAACAAAGCCTATGCTCTGGCAGAGACGACCCAGAGTTATGAAGAGATGATCTCCATTTTAAATTCCCGTGTCGTGGCAAAGTATTATATCTATTTTGACAATGAAAGGGCCATTGAAGACCTGAAAGAAACCATCGCCATTGCAAAGAAACATCAGGCAGCAGCCCTCGCCGATTCGGCTTTTTTCAACATTGTAGAATCCTATCAGGACTGTGGCCGTTTCGAAGAAGCCCTCGAAGCCTTCAGAGACTATGCCCGCTCCGTTATCGCCCCCAATCACAAAAAGAGTATTCCGGGATATCTTGTCTTTCTCTCCAGCGGAGCCCGTCTCTATATGCGTACAGGGCAGAGACAAAAGGCTTTTTTCTTTCTGAGGTTGTTTAGAAAATATTCCCGCCGTTCTGCCCTTATGAACACCCTCCGATGGGAAAGCCTCTATCTCATAGATAAGGCCTACTATTACTTTTGTACAGGAAAGACCCTGCGTGAAATAGACGCCCTGGAGTCCTACCTCGCCCTACAAGAGGCTGAAAAGGATAATGTCTCAGCTCAGGCTCCTATTCAGGAGACGCTTGAAGTGATGCTAAATCTACTCTATGCCTATCACCGCCTCGGACGACAGGGAGACAAAAAGGCCTTGTGGGAAAAAATAAACAGACTCTATCCCGATGCCAAAAATCAGGAAAAAGAGTTTAATTGGCTTTTTTATCAGGGGCTTGTCGAGGAAGAAGAGAAAAAAGCTGCATCTCTTCTTGAAAAAGGTATTCTGGCCGCTATACGCAAAAAGGATTTCAAAAATATCGACCTGATCGCACGGGAGCTACTTTCTCTTTCGGGCACCAACAAAGTAAAATTTTATAACGTCGCCCTTCTCCTCTACTTTTCTCTGAAGATGGTCCATGACAACCTTTCTCCGGATCTTCGCCGGGGGTGGATGTCCCTGGAAAATATCCGGTCTGCGACCGTCGAAGTCGCTGCCGTCTTCTCCTCTCTTCTTTCGTCGCAAAACATCCTTTCACAGAATACCGATGTTGTGGTTAAAAAAGTACAGTCATTCCTCTACCGGGATTTTACAAAGGACAATATCCGGAAAGCCCAGGTGCTGAACCGTTCTCTCTGGTCTTCCGACTTTAAAGATTCTGTCCGACTCATCCTGCTCTTTTTAAGGAAATATCTCCTGGTGGAAAGGATCATGATCTCCCTTAATGACAGCCATGGCTCTTTCGGAGAGGTAAAATATGTCAACTCCCGACTTTACAGCACCCGGGAGACTTGCGACGAGACCCTGGTCCAGAACGCTTACATCAAAGGGGATTATGTCATCAAGAAGGAGTACTCATTCGGATCTCCCCTGACGTCTCTTGTCATCCCTCTCATCAATCCCACCAAAAAGAGCCTTTCTTACCGCCGCGAAAAAAGGATGAAGAGTATCTCTTTTTCCGACATCTATCTGGGTTATATCTACGCCGACACGAAACTTCCCCTTTCCAATATCACCCCCTCTTCCGTCGATGCCATTAAAGCCTATACCGAACTGATCCAGATGATCATCCTCTATAACCAGCTTCATGAAGACATTATTCTGGATAAGACCACATACCTTCTCACCCGTCATGCTTTTTTAAAGGAGTTGAAAACCCGCCTGCGGCATCAAAAAGGGCCGGAAAACAAGTGCGCTTTTCTTATGATCGATATCGACCACTTTAAAAAGGTCAATGACCGTTACGGGCACCAGAAGGGCGATGAAGTCCTTTGGAAAATCGCTTCTCTGCTGAAAAGGGGGATCCGGCGCAACGACCTCATCGGACGCTACGGCGGAGAAGAGTTCATCGCCGTACTGTTCAATATGACCAGGCAGGACGCCGAAAGAAAGACAGAAGAATTACGCCAATCCATTGAAAAGATTAAGATCTTGCAGAATATGCCCATAACTGTCAGCATAGGGTGTGCCATATACCCGGATGACTCCGAATGGATCAACATTCTGATCAATCAGGCCGACTCTGCTCTTCTTGAAGCCAAAAACCGGGGCAGAAACCGCTCTCTTTTCTGGAACAAAGCGTTGCGTTCCCAGTCCCACAAAAAAGACTCTCTCTACGGCATCATCACAGACGATTTTTCCCGTTCTGAAAATATGGTCCGAAATCTTCTTGAGTTTTTTGATATCACGTCCGATAATCCTGCCCTGATTTTTGAAGAGATGATCAAAAGGCTCATCATCGCTGTTCCCCATACTCATTATGCCTACCGCTTTACCGCGGTTTCCGGAGAAAGTACGGAAAACGTCCAGGAAAACTGTCTCTTCGACCCTGAGGAGATCTCTTCTCTCGACCCGGGGTATCATATTCTGGCAAATTGGCGCTACCTGAAAGAAAAGACCGGCCCCATTCATTACGACCTCATCTTTAACTTCAGAGAAGATTTCGGAAAAGGGTTTATCATCTTTTCGTCTCCTACGACAGAGACAGAATATAACGAAGGCCACTATAATCTTGTGGACAAATTCTATCAGATCTTCCGCTGCAAGCTAAAGCCCTAAATAGACAGGATCCATATCAGCCAGAAAACGGGATCTCATCTTCCGGCTTCTTTTTTTTATCAGGAGCACTGTCCTTCTGAGGTCCCCGGTCTCCCGGGATTTCAACAGGAGAAAGGTTCTGTAGAAATCAGCGCGCCGCGGAGTCTTTTCAAAGGTTTGAAAAAAGGCCGTCACTGAGGAGCCTGTCAGCCGGTTCAGCGCCTTTTCCAACTCCAGACATTCCTTTTCCAGCTCCTCTTTGTCTTTGTTCTCGAAAATAACCCGGCAGAGTCGTGTAAATGGAGGGTAGTCCAACTCTTTTCGATAAGTGATTTCTGAATTGAAAAACATCTCATAGTCATGGTTCAGGGCACTTTGTATAACATAATGGCCCGGCATCCATGTCTGGATCAAGGCTTCTCCCCGTTTTTTCCCCCGGCCTGACCGGCCGCAGACCTGGCTGATCAGCTGAAATGTTCTTTCATTAGCCCTGAAATCAGGGAGATTCATCATAGCGTCGGCAGAAAGGATCCCGACAAATGTCACATTTTCAAAATCAATTCCCTTGGCTACCATCTGGGTCCCTATGAGAATATCGGCTTTGCCTTTTTCAAAATCGTTGAATAATATTTTCGCAGTGTCATGACGCCCCACAGTACTCCCGTCGATTCTCATGACGGTAAACTCCGGCAGAAGCTGTTTGACCCTTTCATCCACCTTTTCCGTCCCCATTCCGCTTTCCGTGAAGGTGTCGTTTCCGCATCGGGGGCATCGGACCTCGTCTCGCGAGAAGTGCGAAGAGCAGATGTGACATTGAAGAATATGACGCCCTTTATAATAGGTCAGGAGGTGGGAGCAGTGGGGGCATTCCAGAGGGGTTCCGCATCTGCTGCAGATGAGAGCAGTATGATACCCTTTTCTGTTCATAAAGAGGATCGATTGTTCGCCCCTCTCCTTCCTTTTACGCAGATGGTCAAGCATGGCTCGGGAAAAAGGGTATGTCTTTCCGCCGTCGAATGTCTCCGAACGCATATCTACTACGGTGACCCGGGGAAGGACGGCTGTATCATAACGTTCTTTCAAGGTATGAAGTTTGTATTTATTGAGACAGGTGGCATTGGTGTAGCTTTCCACAGAGGGAGTAGCACTCCCGAGAAGGACAGGGATACCTTCCTCTTTTCCCCTGTATACGGCGGCATCCCTGCCGTTGTAGCGCGGGTTTTCATCCTGTTTGAAAGAGCTTTCATGCTCTTCGTCCACGATGATCAGCCCCAGGTTCGGAGAGGGCGTAAAGAGGGCGGACCGGGGGCCTATGAAGACCTCTCCTGCTGACTGGAAAGCGCGGTTCCAGGCCTCGTACCGCTCTCTTTTCCCCATATAACTGTGCAGGACATTGACCCGCTCTCCCAGGGCAGCTTCAAGGCGGTGGGTCAGATGAGAAGTCAGGGCCACTTCCGGGACAAGGTAAAGGACATCTTTTCCCTTTTCCAAAACCGATTTCATAAGGTGAAGATAGACCTCTGTCTTTCCGCTCCCCGTGATCCCGTGGATAAGGTGAACAGAGAACCCTCCCTCTAAAGTCTCAAAGATATCCCGATAAGCCTTTTCCTGTTCCCCGGTCAGAGTCTTCAAGTTGGGAGAAAAGGGAATATGTTTTTGCTCTACTTCGTTGAGAGAGTCCTCCCGGATAGTGATAAGCCCCTTTTTTTCCAGCGCGCGTATGGCCGATGAACGGCCGAACTCTTTCAAAAGCAGGGATCCGCCCACAGCAAGGATTCTGTCCAGGATCTCCCGCTGCCGGACTGCCCCGGCGGGGACCTCCGGGCACGTTTGAGGGCCTGTATAAACGATGATACTTTCTTTTCTCTTCCCGTCCCGGATAGTGACGTGACTACGGAGGATCCCCTTCTCCAGAAAAGTCTCTATGTCACTCTCATCCCAGGGACCTTCTTTTTTCAATTTTTCAAGCCTGATACCTTTTTCGGACACGAGTTCCTTGAGCCGGGGAACGGCCTTTGAAAAGAGAGGGCCGGGGAGAACGACCTTATGATGTTCCACTCTGGCCGGCGCCGGGTAGACGGTATGGAGCATCCTGCCGTATGAGACCATATAATAGTCCGCCATCCAGAGCGCCAGCCGAAACAGGCTGTCCGGGATGACCGGAGTTATGATCTCCAGGACTCCCTTCAGCGCAGTAACCCCTTGAGGCGGGTCTTCTTTCAGGCTCAAAAGATATCCTCTTTTGATCCCTCTTCGGAAAGGAACCAGAACACGGGCTCCGCGAAGAGCCGCAGGAATCTGTTCGGGTGTCAGAGAGTAGGTAAATGAACGGCCCTCAAGGTCAGGAAAGACGATCTCGGCAAACACCTTTCACCGACTCCCCTGATAGCGCTCCATTAAACGAAAGAACTTACCCCTGTCTTTGTCAACATCTCCGCTTGACATAAAGACGACCGGGCCGGGAGCTTCTCTTTCGGCCCGGGGAGAAGGTCCCAGACGCCGGATCAGCTGAAGAACGGTCCCTTTGTTTCCGTCGATGACATCTGCATAGGGAGAAAAAAAAGAAGCGATCTCCTTTTTAAAAAAGGGGAAATGGGTACAGCCGAGGACGATGGTGCCGTAGTCTTCTCTCTTCAAAGAAGAAAAAGCCTCTTGCAGATAGGCTCTGGCCTTATCCATGCGGAAATCTTCTTGTTCCACCAGGTCCACCAGACCGGGAAGAGGAAGTGAATCCACCTGTCCTTCGCTGTCCAGGCGCGAGACAAGATCTGAATATTTCTCCTGGGAAAGTGTCAGGGGAGTAGCCAGGACAAGGACGCGCCTTCCGCTGACTTTTTCGTGCTCCAGCGCCGGTTTTACCGCCGGTTCCATTCCTATAACGGGAAAAGGGCTGATTTTCCTGAGGCTTTCAATGGCCACGCTCGTTGCGGTATTACAGGCTACCACAAGCGCCCGGGGCCGCTCCCGCTGAACAATGGTCTCCACAGCCCTGATCACCAAAGAACGGACCTCTTCAGCTGTCCTCTTGCCGTAAGGGACATGGCCTGTATCTGCGTAATAAAGAAATTCTTGTCCGGGGAGAAGCGTCAGAGCCTCCCGGAGGACGGTAATCCCCCCCATCCCGGAATCAAAGAAAACAATTGACATACTCCTCCGGTCAAACGGAGAGGGTGGGATTCGAACCCACGGTACCTAGCAAGAGGTACAACAGATTTCGAGTCTGCCGCCTTCGTCCACTCAGCCACCTCTCCTTAATACCAGGAACCGCATGACATAGGGCATATCCTCCTGGCGGGGATACTCCGTCACATTATAAAAGAGATAGATCAGGGAATAGTATAAAAAAATATGGAGCGGAAGGAGGATGGCCAGCCGTATCGCATTGACCGCAGTGAATTGGGCAATGACAGCAAGCAACCCGTTCTCCCCTTTCAGAAGGAGAGAGGCCCCCATCCAGTTTCCCAGTGTCCTATCTCCCCACTGGAGGAAAATCCACATAATAAGGAAGAAGATGCCAAAAAAGACATACGTCCCGAAATTATCCCGCAATATTATGAAGGCTTTTTTCAGCGAGGTAAAGTATTTTCTCCTTTCCCGGTAGAGGAGGATAAAAATATTCCAGCGGACGGCAAGAAAAAGGATGATGATAAAATAGTAGAGTCCTTTCATCAGATAGCTGTTGACCGTACTCCAGCTGCTTCCTGAAGCGATCCGTCCGAGAAAAGGAAGAGCCGTCATCCCGATAAATCTCATAAAGTTGAGATAGATCAGGTCAAGGGCTGTCATGAAAAGAGCCGGCCGGATGAAGGGAAGGGGGTTCTCTCCTGCGCAATCAGGATTTTTATGGAGTTTTCTGATAAACAGATATTCGAAGAACCGGTCGATGAGGATCAGGAACGCCCAAAGAGAATAGTATGACCAGGCTCCCAGAGAGAGCTTGCTCAGCGGTACCCGCGTGTCGATAAAGACAAAAAAGAGAAGAGTCGTGAGGATAACCCACTGCAAAAAACTCTTTTTTGAGAAAAGACGTTCTTTCATGGCATGATAGGCCTGGACAATGGAATAGAGTATAAGGTTGATCATAATCTCTCCACATAAGGGCTCTTCACGTCCCGGGTTAAGTTTCTTGTATCGAAGAGAAGGGTCTTTTGTCTTATCAGAAAATCGGGGTCATAGGTGTCATGGTCTGTGATAAGAAGGAGAAGGTCCGCTTTTTTGATTTCATCTTCGGTCAGCTCAACGGAAGCGTATATCTTTCCCTGGTGCCGGAAAGAGGGGACAAAGGGGTCATTATACGATATTAAGGCCCCGTTTTTTTCCAGAATCGATATAATGGTCAAAGCAGGGCTTTCCCGCAGGTCGCCGATATTCTTTTTGTAGGCGGCTCCCAGGATCAGGATACGGGCCCCGTTCATCGCTTTGCCATGCCTGTTCAACATTTTGAACACCCGTTCTACCACAAATTCAGGCATATAATTATTGATCTCACTGCTGGTTTCGATGAGACGGGTGTGATAGTCATATTCCCTGGCTTTCCATGTCAGATAAAAGGGGTCGATGGGAATACAATGGCCTCCGATACCGGGCCCGGGATAAAACGTCATATAGCCGTAAGGTTTTGTGGATGCCGCCCGGATGACCTCCCAGATATCGATCCCCATTTTGTCGCAGAGGATCGCCATTTCATTGACCAGGCCGATATTGATGTTCCTAAAGGTGTTTTCCAGGATCTTCTCCATCTCCGCCACTTTCGGACTGCTTACAGTTGTCACAGGGGCATCGAGGACAGAGGTATAGAAGAGGCTGGAGAGTTCACTGCACGCATCGCTCATCCCCCCTACGATCTTCGGGGTATTGGCTGTCTTATAGACGGGATTTCCGGGGTCTACACGCTCCGGGGAAAAGGCCAGATAGAGGTCCTCCCCCACGGTGAATCCCTGTTTGCGGAAGATGGGAGCTACGACCTCTTCCGTAGTACCCGGATAGGTGGTGCTTTCGAGGATGACCAACGTTCCCTTTCGGGCAGCCCTGGCAATATCCTTTGAAGATCTCAGGACATAGCGTTCATCGGGCTGCTTGTATTTGTCCAGAGGAGTAGGGACGGCAATACAGATCACATCACACTTGGCGATCTCCGCATAATCGGTGGTCGCCCTGAGCTTTTTTTCACTTATAATTCTTCGCAACTCCTCTTCATCGACATCTCCGATATAGTTTTCACCTCTGTTGACCATCTCAGTTCTTTTTTTCTGTATGTCGAATCCAATAGTCTGAAATCCCTTTCCGGCTACGGCTACAGCCAGGGGAAGGCCCACATAGCCCAAGCCCACAATACCGACGACGGCGATCTTCTCTTCTATCTTTTTTTTCAAAGCTTCTTTATATGAGATCACTTTTTCCCCTGCCTTTTTTCTTCCAGGAGCTCCATGAGTTTGAATTCCACGGTCATGGCCTGTATCCCCGTCAAAAGGGCTAGATAAAATCCGAAGCGTCCGTCCCGAAAGGCTCCTCTTGAGATATATTTATCCAGAAATCGGTGCCAGAACCGCCCGGCCGCCCTCCGATAGGCTTTCCTGCCCGTAACACCGGGATCCTCCTCCCTCTTCTGGAGAGCCAAAAGCGTTGTATAATGATTCATCTTATCTATGTATTCTCCCACCGTCCTGTAGGAGTAGTGAAGCATGGGCTCTTTCAGGCGTCCCACGGGTCCTTCGATGAGTATCTTTTCATGTACGTGGCGTTTCAAGGTCATCTTTCCCTTTTCCTTATGAAACAGCCGCAGGCTCCGGCCCGGCCACATATGTTTCATCTCCTGTCCGAAGGCGAAGGTCCTTCGGGGGATCTCATACCCGTAGCATTCGGGTGCCCCCCGGAAAAATAGTTTTCTGATCTCCTCCTGTAGGGCCGGAGTGACTCTTTCGTCAGCATCGACCATAAGGATCCAGGGATTAGCGCACTGCTGTATCCCGAAATCCCGCTGCAGGGCAAACCCGGGCCAGGGATTTACGATGACCCGCGCCCCTTCCTGTTCTGCCAAAGAACGCGTCTTGTCCTCTGACCCGGAGTCTATGACAAGGATCTCATCACAGAAGGCGACACTCTTCACACATTCGGTGATATTATCCTCTTCATTTTTTGATAAGATCAAAGCTGAAAGTTTCATCTTTTTCCGGTCACCTTTCTGTAAGCCTCCAGCATCTTCTTTCCGGGAGGATCCTCTTTTTTACGTTCTTCTGTCCATGCCGCACAGTTTCTTTTTAATCTATCATACTCTTCCCTGTGGGTAAAGAGATGAATGACCGTGTCGGCCAGCTGATGGGAATCCCCCGGGGAGAAAAGAAGTCCGTTCCAGCCGTGTGTGATGACCTCAGGTATCCCTCCGATGTCAGAAGCGACGACAGGAACTGAATAGAAGAGAGATTCCATCACACCGGGTGCTATCCCTTCATTTTCTGTGGGGAATACAGAAAGGTCCATGTCAGCGTAGAAATCCCATATATCTTTTCTGAAACCCGTAAAGATTACATAGGGTTCCAGTTTCATTTCCTTTACCATCCCCCTGATAACGGGAAGATAAGGGCCCTCTCCTACAATAAAGAATTTCACCGTCCCAATTTTTTCAATGATCTCCGGGATAGCTCTCAGGAGGTGACGATGCCCTTTATTATCTACAATCCTTGTTATGGTCGATACACATCTCTCCTCCGGCAAAATCCCGAACTCCTTTCTAATTTTTCCAGGTGTCCCCCATTGTTCAGGGTAATTGAATGTCAGGATAGGCTCGAATTTCTCTTCTTTGAATCCCTTGCTTTTCCCCAAAGACCGGATCATCGTCTCTTTGATACTTCTGCAGCTCGTAAGGGTATAATCAGGCGAACGGACATACATAAATCGGCTCAGCGGAGTGTTTTTGACCTCAAAATCCACGTGCCTTGTGTGGATCAGCTTGATTCTTTTTCCCAGAAGGGCTTTAACGAGAGACCCCATCCAATGGTCATGATGTGAATGGGTATGGAGGATGTCGGCCTTCTCTTTGAGAACCACCCAGATGATCTTCACCAGGGTCATAAGATCGGCATCTCCTAAGAAAGGAGCCGTATAGAGGCGTCCCGGAAAATAGTCCCGAACTTTGACGCCTGGGGGAGATATCAAAACCATCTCATGTCCCTGACCTTCAATATAGGAAGCGATATTGACGTATCTCTTCTGCCCGCCTCCGTATTTTCTGAATGCATCCAGATGTACGACTTTCATTTCTCTCCTCAGGACAGACCGACCGGAAAATATTTAAACAGACTACGGACTTTATCATCACCCGAGTAGACATTTCTCAGATCGAAAAAGAAGTCTCCCTTCATACTCTTTTTCATCCGTTCCAGATCCATCCCCCTGAACTGGTTCCATTCTGTGATGAGGACAACCGCATGGGAATTCTCTACCGCCTCATATTCATCACGGCAGTAGGTGATCTTATCTTTCCATTCTTCAAGCCGCCAGCCGGCTTCTTTAAATCCCTTGGGACAGAAAGCCCTGACCCTGGCACCTCTTTTGATAAGTTCGGGAATGATGGTCAGAGAAGGGGCTTCTCTCATATCATCGGTATCCGGTTTAAAAGTCAGTCCCAAAACAGCGATCTCTTTCCCTTTAAAATCTTTCATGTTCTTTTCAATTTTTTCCACCATCTTCATCTTCTGCCGTTCATTAGCTTCGATGGCCGCTTTGACGACATAAAGATCTATATCCTCCTTGCGGGCAATATCCACCAATGCTTTGGTGTCTTTGGGAAAACAGCTTCCTCCGTATCCCGGCCCGGCGTGAAGGAATTTAGGTGATATACGCCCGTCCATTCCCATGGCCGAAGCTATATCCTGAACATTGGCTCCGACCTCTTCAGCCAGAAGAGCCATCTCATTTATAAAACTGATCTTAACGGCAAGAAAAGCGTTGGAAGCATACTTGATCATCTCCGCTGTCTCGATGTCAGTAAAGACAAAGGGAGTCTTATTCAGATAGAGGACCCGGTAGACCTCTTTCATGGCTTCTGCAGCCCTTTCTGTCCTAGTTCCTATCACGACTCTGTCAGGATGGGTAAAATCGTGCAGAGCCTTTCCCTCTCTGAGGAATTCAGGATTTGAGACCACATCAAAGTCCCATTCAGCGCCTCTCTTCTTCAACTCATTTCTGATACTCTCTTCCACTCTTTTCCCGGTCCCCACCGGGACTGTCGACTTATCGACAATGACTTTATAGCCGTTCATGAAACGCCCTATCTGTTCAGCGACATCCAGGACATACTTCAAGTCCGCTGACCCGTCTTCTTTGGGAGGTGTCCCTACGGCGATAAAGATGACATCACACTCTTCGACGCATCTTTTCATATCAGTGGTGACATGAAGACGCTCTTCTTTTAAATTTTTTTCAAGTATGATGTCGAGTCCGGGCTCGTATATGGGGGAATGCCCTTCTTCTATTGTCTTTATTTTTTTCGTATCCACATCCATACATAATACAGGAAGGCCGAAGTCGGCCAGGCAGACCCCTGTCACCAACCCCACATATCCCGTTCCAACGACTCCAATTTTCATCTTTTTCTCCTTTTAATAGTGATAAAAGTCACGGCACCATCGTACAAATCTTTCCAACCCCTCTTCTATGGAGATCCCGGGAACATATCCCAAAAGCTTTCGGGCTTTATTAAGATCAGCATAAGTACAGTCGACATCTCCCGGAGGCTGGGGCTCTCTGCG
>OBLN01000321.1_pt1 | contig 17625 bp, 13 predicted proteins | sample 1519301 | NCBI WGS metagenome assembly OBLN01 (sample SAMEA2452533, study PRJEB22499) | sediment metagenome | reverse complement strand
AGCTTCAATATTATTTTGATTATGCATTGCAGGAGTTTGATGAAGGCAAATGTATCTGTCCCCCCGGTTCAGTGATAGTAGATTTTCAGGAACTCCCGGAGAAAGTTAAAAAGCAAGATATGTTGCTACTTGACGATATACTTGACTGGATTGCCAATGTTCTCAGTATTGGCCTAGAACACGGGGAATTTGATTTTTCTGATTCAGTCGAAGCACAAGCAGAAATGATAGTTGAAACTTTAATGGGTGCCAGACTGGTATCCAGCATTAAAGGAAGAAAGACACTTGTCAGAGCAATTTCTTCTATCAAGTCACGTATTGGATGGAGGGATTGATTTTTTTATTTAATTTTCACCTATCTACATATAGGTAGATAGTTTATATTATCATATTACTTTTTGCTCGAAAGAAATGAAACAAATAAAAATACATAAAATTGGAGGAGATTGGTAATGTCCGTTATGAGTATAATCTCATGTAAGATAATGCAAGATGAAATTGTCTGGCTTTTTAGCAATGATTCTGAAGTTGATAAGATCATAATCGTAGAAAACAATAACATTTCAGAATTTAGAGAAAAACTGAATGAACAGCAGGTCTCGCATGAGATTATTCCTTTTGAAAAGATACCTGATCTTCTCGAGGATACGGATGAAAATCAATCAATTGTAATAGTTAATATTCTGGAACTTGGACTTCATGCAGTGCCCAAAACACTGAAATCTGAGGTTTACCAGAGTATTGAGGAAATGATTCCTTTTTCCGATGGCATACTCCTTTTTTACGGCCTTTGTGGTAATGTTCTGGGGAAGGTAGAAGAGGATTTCTGTCTTGAAAAAGATGGTTGCGTCGTCCGAATACTCAGGGATGATGTGAGAATTGTGGATGACTGCATTGGAGCTACGGTTGGTGGCGGAGCTAATTATCTGAAATTGCTTAAAACCCACAGTAAAAAACCTGCTTTCTTTTTCACACCCATGTATGCCAGTTCATGGAGAGAACTTCTAAGCCTTGATAAATATGCTTCAGATCCTGAAAAAGCGCTCAAGATGGCTAAAATGGTTAACGACATGGCAGGATATTCAAGGGTTGCAAAGGTAAATACAGGCCTGACATATGTAAAAGATATTGATGCAAAGATCGAGGAATATGCAAATTTGTTTGGATACAGCACCTTTGAAGTCAGCGGTAATCAGGAAATATTCGAGAAATGCTATCTCTCAATAAAGGATGAACTAAAGACCAAAACTATGTAAAAAGAATCATGTCTCTTTTAAGTATACTTGCCTGTGAAATGCTTGAAGATGAATTAGTTTATGTTCTCTCAAAAGACCTTGAAATAAAACACTTATTTGTGGTAGAGAACAGAAACAGTTTCCGGTTTATACAAAAACTTAAATCTGAGAATCTCAAGCCTTTTGTGTTTTCTTCTGATAGGATATACTCTCTCGTATTAGAAATCAATAGAAGTTCACCTGATATTTTCATGAGGATGTTTTCAAAGATTCCATTCTTCAGGCAAATATGCGATTTGTTAAATCGAAAAAAACAACAGGAATTAACGGTTGTTGTTAACCTCCTGAGAAAAGATTTGCATTCAGATATTGATAATTTGCAGTCTGAAGTATATCTGAATGCCAGAGAAATGTCACAAATGTCAGATGGTATCCTTCTCTTCTATGGAAAATGTGGTTATAGTTCTGAAAAAGTACAGGAAGATTTGCAGAGGCTTAATTGCCCTGTTTATTTTCTAAGAGATGATAAAAGAAACATTGTTGATGACTGTGTTAGCATAGCACTCGGTGGAAATGAAATTTACACGAAAACGATGTTAATTGGAAATGGAAGAGGAGCCATATATGCAACTCCAATGTGGTTGTCAAGCATGAACGAAAAAGATTACAAATCCACAGTATCTTATCAAAACATCAGAAAATATCTCAGCAGTCCGATGTACAGTCTTCTTTTTAAAATCAATAATCAAAACTCTAAAGATAATAATTTTCATCGAAATGTTTCCGAATTTGCAAAAATTTTCGACATGGAGATTATCGACATTGATGGAACAATGAATATAGCCATCAATTCATACATGGAAGCAAAAACAAGTATTTGCAAGAATATGGAGTGCTAACAAACACCTGATTATCTGCTTCTGAGAAATATGTATTTGAAACTACTCTCCCTCTACAGGCAAATCTAGATAACCATACTTCATAAATTTCAAGTTGTGTTATATTTTTATGTTTATACTGATATTAATCTATATGGATTAAACATTAAACAAAAATCTAAAACTTCTAAAAATTCTGCGTATCTTAAATTTAGGATACCTATTACCCCTCATATGTGAGGGGATATATATAACGCTAAAGTGACTGTTAAATAGCAAAACCTCGTTTTTTGTTAAATCTCTAAAATTAAGATTTATCGATAAAGCTAATTGTTCGAAACTTATAAATTAGTGAAATTTAAATACATATTTGTTATGGAAAATTATCGCATTGATGAATTTGGACAAGTAAACTCTATTCTAAACAGTTTTTCTACTGACATGTTTGATGGAGTTACTTTTATTGTGCGTCCTGTTGTGGGTGCAATTGACTACTTACGATCCATGCATCAATCGTATTTATTCCAAAAAGAAATAGATAAAATTTCAAATTTCGATTTTGAAACTCGTGAAAACTTCATGGATATCCTGACTGATCTTGTTGTGGATAGACTATATGATGAAGAATTCATCAATGATCTAGAACGAAAAATAGCTGATTTCAATGAAATTAGTGAGATTTTTAAAGAACTCAATCACAGAAAATTGAACATAGAACAAAAACAGATGCATAGAGTTTTTAAATTGTCCTTGAGGAAACTTAATGGAAGAATTGTTTCTATAAGAGATGAAATAAACTCTAGTATGTGGGATGATAGCGAGGATGTTGCCCAGTTATTGTTATTAGATCAATTGTTTTATTTGATCCAGGAAACAATAAATGAAGCTTTGGACCTTCCACCTAACAAACAAAAAGAGATTAATGACCTTAGTCATCTGTTAACATATTCTTTGCTCTACATCGAAGCTTTCCACAGAAGCAAAGTATCATATGATGATCTTCAAAGTTTTCTTTCTCGCCTGAGTTTATGCAATTACATGCTAAATAAAAGTTTAGAAGATAACGATGCCATTTTCGAAACTTTAGTGGTTTAAAAATGAATTTTTCAATTGATTCTAATATTTTAGTCGCTTCGGTTAATTCTAAGGATAGGCTTCACCATAAATCGATTATGATCTTCAAAGAACGTGAAGATGGTAAGTTGTTTTTGTCTTCAACTGTTTTAACTGAATCTCAGAATCTTTTTCGAAATCGAATAAATCAGGTAGTCGTTGAAATAATTCGGCTCTTACCTAATTTTCAAAATAAAAGATTAAATCGAATGGAATATCAAGAGCAGTTGATAACATCATTCAGACAAGTTAAATCAGAAAACCCTGGGATATCCAATTTTTTGGATTTAGTGTACAATGAAGTTAATGATTTCTTAAAAGACAACGATAGTTTCAAGCTGCCTTCTTTTTTATCGGAGCTTTCAGTTAAGTATTCTCAGTCTTTATATAAGAGAATAGACGAGATTTATCCAAATAGCGGCCGTTTGGTTGTCTTAAATCACAAACACCTTAAAGCTGTGAAAGAAGCAACCTTGGACACTTATTTTAAAGATATGAATGATGAAAGGATTTTTCATGAATTAATGACAAATCTACCTGACATCGTACCAATCCATTTTTACACAGGCGATAGTGAGTTTGTAAAAAAGATAAATAAAAGCTATTCAAAATGTGCTAAACTCTTTGGATTCGAAGATGATTCTTTTATTTGTGTTTTAGTTAAAGACTGATTCTTCATTTATGGCTCAACTTGTTTTATCGAACCCATGTCAAAACTATAAATACCATTTTCCATAAAGGTATTGTGGGGATGTGAATGAAATTCAGAGAACTCTCTGATGAACAATGGAAGTTTATTAAACCACATTTACCACCTCAACCCATAGTTGGGAGAAAGAGAGTTGATGACCGTAAGGTCATCAATGGAATTCTCTTTGTCCTGATAACTGGTTGCAGATGGGGAGATATGCCTGAACGTTATGGTTCCTATGCAACTGCATGGAGAAGGCTAAAAAGGTGGTCAAGGGAAGGAATATGGGAAGAGATAATGGAATCCCTTCGGGATTCCGCTTACCAGAATGGTAAGTTCTCTATGGACATTGTATGTGTTGACAGTACTTTTGTCGAAACAAAAAAAGGGGACAGGATTCCGCATACAACGGTCACAAGAAAAGGAATGGAGTAAAGATCCATACTTGTGTAAGCTGTGAAGGATTTCCTTTGACCATTCAAATATCTTATGGAAAAGATCATGATAGGAAACATTTCGTTGAAGTTATGGAAGATATCAAGGTCAAGACTCATGCAAGACCAAGAACAAGGCCACAAGAAGTACTGGCAGATGCAGCTTACGATGATGTTGATATAAGACAACATTTGAGATCTAGAGGAATACAGAGTAACATCCCAATAAATCCCAGGAACACGAAAACAAGGAAAAGAGGAAGACCTACAAGATTCAATCCAAAAACTTATGCTAAAAGAAGAGCAATAGAACGATTTTTGCATGGTTGAAAATGTGATTTAGAAAATTAGTGACTAGGTATGAAAGACTTAGCATAGTGTTCAAAGGACTATTGGATATTGCATGTTTCATGCTGTGCTGGAAAAGAGGGTTCAGAGAGGTTAGGAAATAGGCTCATCTTTTAACCAGTTGTATTGGGACTTAAGACCCTGAAGCATGTTCTTGAGCTCATTCTTACTTATGGATCGGTTCTCATCCGTGTAAGCTGTACTCTTCAAGTTCAATGCCCAGTTTATAGATGAACCTCCACGTACCAAACTGTTTCTCAAAGAAATCTATCTATGATCTACGTGGATATAATCGATATTTGTAGGCTCTTAACATACGCAAAGTATTTTTGCTAGTTGATAGCATATATATTTAATGTTTGACCATGTATACGATTCCAGACACCTTTCAAATACAACTGGACGTAATTCATCCACCGGTCCCATTTCTTCGAAATGGAACTCCCATTAAACCTATGATTTAATGCGACATTAAATTGGGTGGTCTTTTTACTCCAACGTGATAAAATTCGTTAACCGATGACAAATGATGGAGATTTACATGAAGAACTGGGAAATCAGGAGATAAGTGGAGACTCAAAATCTTGAATATGATTGACTATCCCCTTCAGCGCGCCTCAAGCAACCAGTACCACAAAGGCACATACTTGATCTTCCCACCATCAACCTTCTCTTCGCCAAAGATATCTGCTGTGATGATAGTTCCCTCTTTTATCCTGAAGTTTTTCATTCCTGCCAGGAGACCACTTATCTCACGTTCTTTTGTTTCCGGGCTGGATAAATCTGAGCAGACTTGGATCAGTCTGACGGGGTCAATACCTTCCTTAATTACAAAGTCAACCTCAAGTCCCTTCTGGTTCTGCCAGTAGTAGACCTCACTTCCAGAGCGTAGAATATGGAGAAAGGCCATATTCTCATATAACCTTCCTGTATCCGAGGACAGTTTAAAGGATACGGCGTTGATCATACCTGTGTCAATGCAATAGAGTTTCCTTGGTTTGTTCATCTGCTGCTTCAGGGATTCATCAAAATGTGTAACGCTGAAGAGCAGGAATGCATCCTCAAGGTATGCAATATAATCTATTATTGTATCCGTACTGAGGGAGGAATAACTGGAAAACAAACGCCTGAGGGAGTTATAAGTATGTGGCTTTGCGATGTTGGAGATGCAGAAGAGCGCCAGATCCCTGAATATAAGGGGATTGCGGACGCTATGTCTTGCGATTATATCACGGTGGATTATGTCATCAAAGTAGGACTGCAGTGTTTCACGGTGTCGGACTGATGGGTAGACGATCGTTTCAGGGAATCCTCCTTTTTCCAGGTACTCATTGAACATGCGTTTCATCATTGCCTTGTCTTCAGAGTAAGGAAGCGTTTTCAGGTCGTACTTGATCTTGTGAAAATCAAGGAACTCTGCAAAACTGAAAGGAAACATCCTAGTACTGAGATGCCTTCCGGTAAGCAGTGTGGATATATCCTGGGATAACAGGGAAGCATTGGAACCACTGATGACCATCTTCACATTTTGCTTCCTGTCATATATTCCTTTAACCCACCTCTCCCATAACGGAAAGTTCTGGATCTCGTCCAGGAAAAGGTATAATCGGTCCTCTTCAGATATTTCCTGCATTTCACGGAAAGTTTCTATCAGCAATTGTAGCTCATCCCCTTTCAATGGCTGCAGTCTGTCATCATCGAGGTTTAGGTACAGGATATTGCCCTTTGGTACACCTCTGTCGATGAGCTTTGAGATCAACTGGTACATATAATAGGTTTTACCGCATCTTCTGACACCCACTATGTCATTTACGTGAGGTACGTCGATATTAAGTTCGTACCTGCGCCCCTGCAGCGGGGGTAGTGTTCTCCCCTGCCAGTCGATAATAGCACTTCTTAGTTTCTCTCGTGTATCCATATAGAACCATCAATCATTTTTACTTATAAATCCATCGATTATACTAGACAAGAACATACAATTTTGTCTAGCATACTTGACATACGTATATTCTAACGGTAACAAGTTCAATAAGAAATATCGGATCTTGAAAAGAGATTGCTAATGCAGAACGGCTTGAAGATATCCATACAATTTGTCAAATAAAAAAGAGCGATTATTCAACAAATGAACTATTCATTAAAAGTTTAAATAATAAGTGAGTGATACAATATAATGATAAAATAGGTAATATAAAAGGATGAATAGTAAAAATGAAATCAAAACCATTGGTGACAATATTCCTCTTGATAACGATAATTGCGCTTTCGGGATGTACAGACATAAGTGACTCATATAAGCCTGGAAGCTTCGGAACAACTGAAGAAGAGCAACAGATAGTTGAAGCCGTCACTGAAAAATATGGTGATATGACAGCCACAGGTGAACCAAGACTCCTTGAAGTAATGATGACATCATCAACACAAAACTTCATACCTGTGGATAAGGTACTCAAATATTCAAAGGACTCTGAAGATTTGTATGTATGGTTCATCTACGACAATTTCAATTACGACAAAATAACTGTAGAATGGATCTACCTTGATACTGATTACTCTATCCACACCTTCGAATCAGAGACAGGTGAAGACTTTGGACGTGGGACGTTCATACTCGAGAAGCCAGATGATGGTTGGCCGATTGGAAACTACAGAGTGATAATAAGCGGAGTAAATGTGGAAGAATCAGTGGACTTTGAGATAATAGATGGAGAAACGGTTTCAATACCATTGGAACTGCTGGAAGGTACAAAAACAGGCAGTAATAATACAGTAACAACAGGAAACGTACCAAGTCCACAAAGTGGATTCATATCTGAAAGCACATCATACAGCTTTGTAGGAGAATGGTCAACAAATTGGGGAGATATGACGATCACACAATCAGGAACTAAGATAATTGGTGAATACACATACGATCAAGGAAAAATTGAAGGTGTTGTAAACGGCGATGTATTTATAGGTACCTGGTCCGAAAGTCCTTCATATTCAGCTCCTAACGACGCAGGTGATGTAGAACTTAAATTAAGCAGTGACGGTAATTCATTGGAAGGAAACTGGAGATACGGCTCAGACAGTTCAGCATGGAACGGTGGATGGACAGGAATCCGAAAAGCATAATCAACAACATCTTCAAGCGCAGCTTCATCAGGCACAATACCCGGACGGCATCTCGTAGAAGTTGAAGACTACGGAATAAAACCTGCGTCTTAATTACATTTTTTCTTTTTTGAAAGGCATTGATTCACCAAAATATTATGATTTGGCATTGTTAATTAAGTATAGTTAGTTCATTATTTCTATACTTCATCAAAAGAAGAACAGAGTGTTTTAGCATTCCAAGACTCTTGGTATAACATTTTGTTTTTCTTCGCAGTCTTGCCAGAAAGTGCCTGAATATGCTGTTATATCCTTCCACTGTATAGGTTTCTGCTTTGGATCGTGTATGAACCTCATCTGGAAGAAACTCTGCATATGCTTTCCAGTTATCAGTCATCACTCTCCCTATCTCCTTTTTCTCTAGTTTTTTCCAGAGCTTTTGTCCTGTTTTGGTTCCCCTGCTACCAAAAGAGCAGTTGATGAATTTTTTTCCCAGCTCTATCAACAGCAATCCATATCCAACAATATTTTTTTTGTTTCCAATATAAGTATGCATCTCGTCTAACTCAACGATCTCTATCTCGTTTTCACTTTTTAGATCCTCTAATTCTGTCCAAATGTCTTTATCCAATTTTGAACAGAAACATGACTTACTCCTAAAAAACGTCCTATTGAACGGAATCCTAATCCTTCCAGATATAGCTGTAAAGCTTGTCGTTTAACGGAGGGATGAAAGGCAGTAGACTTAAGTTCTACTGTATAATTGTATCTACATTCATGGCATTGATAGCGTTGGAGTCCTTTGATTTTACCGTTCTTTTTATTATTAAAGCTATTGCACTTGGGACAATTCACGCTTTAATGTAAGATATCATAGTACATAACTATATATGCTTACCAATGCCGATATTTTTACTTTACGTGTCGATACTCCCTGAAGATATGATTCTACAATAGCATTCTCTAATGCCTTCTCTGTTCGTGAATATCTTTCAAAGACTTGTATCGTAAATGGAACATCACGTAACTGAGGTTTCAGTAATTCCAGCTTTCCATGCCTGGTTGTAAGAGATCGCTCTTTGTAACCATTACGCTGAGCTTTTCGTTTCTCACTACGTTCATATTTTCCCGCACCTGATTGTTGTAAGGCCTCAACTTCCATAACCTGGTTCAAGAACCAAGTTATAAGAGTTCTTACAGCATCTTCTCTATCGACAAAATAATCTTCTAATAGGTCATATAGATTCGTGGTCCTGTGCCTTCTTAGTTTGTCCAATTATTCTAAGAGGTATAGGACTATTGTATTTTACAGAAAATTAGTTACGCTGCCCGACCCAACGACACAGGTTATTAAAATAACATCATTGAAACTTGAACTTAGACATGAAATCCCTATCCACTTCGATACTATCAACCAGATTGAAGTAGATAACGAATACCTCTATGTTTCAGTGACACACGAAGAAAACTCCGAATACGAAGCTGCAAAATGGCTAGGATTAGACCGTAACACCACAGGACATATAGCAGTAGTAGCATCTCCTGATACTGGAAAGATAATGAAGCTCGGTAGATCAGGACAACATATTCATGAAAAATACAAACATATCCGCAAAAATCTCCAAAAAAGAGGTAAGTATAGAAAGGTGAAACAACTTAAAAACCGTGAAAGTAGAATCTTTCGAGACATTAATCACAAAATTAGTAAAAAAATTGTGGAGAATGCCTTTGAAAATGGCTACGGAATTAAGCTCGAAGAACTCAAGGGTATCCGTAAGAACAAGAAACAAGCAAAATTATTCCGTTATTCCATGAATAGTTGGTCTTTCTATCAACTCCAAATGATGATAGAGTACAAAGCCAAACTACTTGGAGTTCCTATCGCTTATATCGACCCTGCATACACTTCTCAATCATGTAGCAGATGCGGTCATATAGGGAACAGAAATGGCAAAAACTTTGAGTGTCCTTCATGTGGACACGTTGAACATGCGGACATTAATGCAGCTTTCAATATCGCATTATCTCCAAACATCATTCTATTCACAACAGAAAGTGATGTTGTGAAGGGGGATACTGGCATCCCCAAAGCAGCAATAATTAGAAAGCAATTAACCGTAGAACCCCACGCACTTTAGTCGTGGGAGTATGTCAGTGCCTGCTACTTCCACTATGCTTACAAAATCAATATATACTCATAAAATAATGACTTCTGTGCTCATGTATGATTCGGACGCCCTACGCGCTTTTGGGCGCTCCTGTATCATACCATCCCCTCGTTTTTGTTTTTCCAGCGCAATTCCACTTTGCCAAAACCCCGCAAACTTGCTTTGTTTGGAAGGGATAGAATTATATTAAAGCACAATATTATAATTATAATAATATAGATACATTTAGTCTGAGTGATTAGATGCAAGAAGAACCTCTACAAAAGCTGAACGAAAAAGAATACAATGTAGTCAAAATACTACAGACTATCAAAGTTAGAAGATCTCACGCACTAGTGATCGTCGCGCTTGCTGGTCGGAAAGAACTGAAATCGTCTGAGATCGAAAAGGTGACTGGTCTTTGTCAACCCGAAGTAAGTAATACAATGCGTGACCTCAGGAAGATGGATTGGGTAAGTGTACAGAAGGATCCATTTGTTGAGCAGAAAGGCAGACCACATAATCTTTATAAACTGAAATATCCGTTAAAACAATCATCAAAACACTTGAGAAGCAAATCCTCAGGGAACAACACGAAAATTTAAAGATTATCGCAAAATTGAAAGAAAGAACTTGAAAGCCGATAATCATATTTCCTTATCAAGAACTGCCAATTGACCACGACTAAACAGGTTGTCCGACAATTACTGGCATTAATATAAAAACTCCTTATTTTCCCATTTAAAAGAGTCAATGCCTTTTTCTTTGTTCTTCCGATGAACTTGACTTGTCATACAGCCTGTCAATGACTACCGACTTCAGTCGGTAGTCGTTGAGAAGTCCTCCAAGTGTTTTATGAATAATTCGTATTGTTTTTCCAATTTAACCATCAGGTCTGTCATTTCCACTACATTGCCTGATCTTGCTGCTTCTTCAACTTCGCATGCAATGCTACTTAAAACCATACCACCGAGGTTCGCTGAGGAACCTTTTATCTGGTGCGCATAGTTACCGGTATCCTCGGCATTTTCACATTCAATACTTGCTCTCAGAGCTCTTATATGCTGCGGTGCATGCTTTATGTACGTAGTGAAAAGATGACGTGCCAGTTCAATATCGCCATCAATTCTCTCCATAAACGCTTCCTTATCAAAAATAGGCATACCCGATTGTTGATTTTGTTTAGAAGCGATGCAAACCTCGCTTTTCTCTCCATATAATTTATTTGACCACTTCTTGATCAATGTTAAAAGCGATTGCATTGAAACCGGTTTTGCAATGTAATCATCCATCCCTGCGTTAATAAAGCGTTCTCTGTCACCATCAATAGCATGTGCTGTCATTGCAATGATGGGTATTTCATGGTTAAGAACGGAAGAACTGGTATCCCTTATTATCCTTGTGGCCTCAATACCATCCATCTCAGGCATTTGCACGTCCATGAGCACCAGGTCGTAGGGAATCATTTCAAGTGTTTTGATTGCCTCTTTTCCATTGGCTACCGTATCTACTTTGTGGCCTATTTTCTTAAGCATGCTTTGAGCGACTTTCTGATTTACAATATTATCCTCAGCCAGTAAGAACCTTAGACTTTTTACTCTTTCAGAGGATTCTGTCTTCGAAGCAAGTGAAGGCGGTTCTTGTGGATCCTGATCTCTTTTGAGAGCGGATGCTACTTTATCGAGTAGCTCTGTATGATTGACTGGCTTGCTAATCAAGGCAGTGAACTTGCTTTTATCAAAATGATCAGAGTCTGGCCATTTCCCAAGTGACGTCAGCATCATAAGGGGAATACCTTTAAGTTTTTCATCAGATTTGATCACATTGGTAAGAGTAATACCATCCATTCCTGGCATTTGCATATCGAGAAGTGCTATATCGAATGGATTATTGTCTTCATGTGCTTGATAAAGCTCTTGTAATGCTGTAGTTCCACTATGAGCTTCGCTTACTTTAGCTCCTCGCGACAAAAGCCAAACTTTCAGTATTTCACGATTTGTTGCATTGTCATCCACTATGAGTATACGTGCATCCTTTATGCAATACATTGAGCTGTTTAGTGGTTTGATGCCTAAATGCTTAACAAAAGGAATTATGAACCAGAACTCAGATCCTGCTCCTTTGTCACTGATCACACCTATCTTTCCACCCATCATCTCCACAAGTTGTTTAGAGATAGCAAGACCAAGACCTGTACCGCCATACTTCCGGGTGATGGATGCATCTACTTGATAGAAACTATCAAAAAGAGACCCTATTTTATCTGCAGAAATGCCAATTCCAGTATCCTTGACTGAAAATCTCAACATGGCTTCAGAGTCTGTTTCTGACTCAAGGCTTACACGCACAACAATTTCACCATTTTCGGTGAATTTGATCGCGTTCCCAGTTAAATTCATCAATATCTGCTGTAAACGACTGGGATCTCCTCTGATATTAACAGGAACATCTGGGTCAGATGCGCAGATGAATTCCAATCCTTTACCGTGGGCCTTTACAGCCAGCATTGAAGCAAAGTCATCAAGCATATCACCCAAATTGAAATCCAGAACTTCCAGTTCCAATTTGCCAGCTTCTATCTTCGAGAAATCCAATATGTCGTTTATTAGATTTAGCAACAATTCTCCGCTGATCTGTATCGTTTCAACATAATGTTGCTGCTCTTCGCTAAGTTGAGTTTCCGCAAGCAGACTGGTCATGCCGATCACACCATTCATGGGCGTGCGTATCTCATGAGACATGTTGGCCAGAAACTCCCCTTTTGCTCTGGTAGCTTCCTCTGCTTTTAGAAGAGCTCTATCTAATTCCAGATTTTTTCTGGTAATGTTAGATGCATATTCCTTCAGTTTTTTCTCAGCAATCTTACGCTCTGTGATATTGGTATGCGACACTACGACCTTACGTGGAAAAGAATCTGTACCTTCGAAAGGCCGAACTTTTCCTATAAACCACCTACTTTCTTCAGGGGAGTCACATGGATATTCAAGATTAAATTCCTCACTCACCCCTGCCATTACATCTTCTATCCCTTTTGCGAACAGCCGACCTAAATCACTATCTTCGCCAACTGAGTTTTTTGCAATCTGAATATAATTTGTTCCTTCACTGACCTTTTCAAGATCAGCTGAGTTCTCAATAGCAAAATCCTTCCATGATTTATTTGTTTTGATAATAGTTCCTGTTTCATCCAATACACAAATATTTGCATCAAGGGAATCAAGAGTTGACTGATTCAAGTGATTCAGTTCCGTTATGATTTGTTCTACCTGCCAATCAGAAGTCATATCACGTCCGACGCCTACCAGCCCGACTGTCTCCCCTTTAGAGTTTTTCAGGGGCGCCTTGATCATATCAAGCAAGACTTTTCTGCCGTCAGGGTAATTAACCCATTCTTCATTGTGCCTGGCCTTTCCTTCCATGAGCACAATATAATCATTTCCTCGGAAAGATTCTGAAAGTTCCTTACTGAAGATCTCATAGTCCGTTTTGCCTATTATCTGGCTCTTTTCTCTGCCCATGAACCTTGAACATTCAGGATTGCATCCCATATATGTGCCTTTTAGATCTTTGAAAAAGATTATGTCTGGTATTGAATCAAGAAGCCCTTCTAAGAGAGAGTTTTTATTTTCAATCTTTTCTTCTGCTTTTTTACGATCAGTTATGTTTCGAACTATAGAGATTACTTTATCTTTCCCAAAAGAGGCCATTTTGCACTCAAAATACCTGATCTCACCTTCGATAAGGAGGTGATACTCAATGGTTTTAGTAATTTGCTCAATAAGAACCCTATCGATGGTCTCTTTCATTTTGATAGCCAGTTCACTTTGAAACACATCAAAGATAGTCTTGTTCAAAAATTGTTTTTTAGGCATTGCCAGATCTTCGTCATCTGCTGCTTTGTAATCAATGAATACTCCTCTCTTATCCAGCACAAATATCAAGTCAGGAATAGCTGCAATTAACGATTGATTATACAAATTACTAATAGTTAGGGCTTCTTCGTTCTTCTTTCTCTCAGTTATGTCACGTATTGCTGAAACGCGCATATGTCGCCCATTGTGCATGAGATTCAAACTTTCTACTTCAACAGGTACGATTGTCCCGTCTTTTCTTACACAACGCACTTCATATGGTTTCGTAGATTTTTCTTGCACTTTCTGTATGAGAAGAACATGATCATCAGGATGGAAAATAATTGGTGTAATATTTTGCCCTAGCAATTCCTCAGGCGCATAACCTGTTATGCGAACCATTGCCTCATTAACTTCAAGAGCTATACCATTCTCGTGTATAACGATGCCTTCAAAAGACACATCTGAAAGTAAACGGTATTTCTCCTCGCTTTTCCTTTGCTCCTCTTCCGCAACATGGCGCATTAAAGCTTCTCCAATATGAGAAGCAATATCTTCAAGCTGCTCTATAGCTTCAGACGAGAAGCATCCTTTCCGGTAATCAGCAAAGTGAATCAGACCCACAATCTCGTTTTTCATTCGAATAGGCACAAGTGCTACAGAGGCATATCCTTGATGAACACATTCGTTGCGTGGATGCAAGCGAATGTCCTGTTCGGCTGAAAGATCAAGAAGAGGGAAGGAGTCGTTAGTCCAACAGCTTCCACCTCGCGTAAAAAGAGAGTTGAAAGGATCTGTTTTACCTGAAATAACCAGGCCACATGTACATTCTAGCATAATAATGCCGTTACAGTCCCTGCAGAGACCTCCTTCCTGGTTACGTAAGACCAACGAGTTTTCCAAGCCCAAAAAATCAGCCGGGAATCCGTCACTTGCGATATATGGATAATCATCCCCTTCCTTCAGGCGAATACCTATTGCGTCTACTCCAGTAAGCTTTTTCAAAGTGGAGACGATTTCTCTCATTGAATCATACATATCACTTGGTTCATTGAGGATACGCAAAACCTCAATTCCCATCTCGTGGTAAGCTTCACTTCTCTTACGCTCAGTGATATCTCTGGCTATACCTTCCAAAGCAAGTAGATTTCCATTATCATCATAAATGAAAAAATTCTTTTGTTCTACCCAAATAGTCTGCTCGTCTTTTCTTACCCAACGCAATGTTACAGTCTTTCGATCATTTAACTCTTCTTTGAATAAGGATTCAAGTACATGAGCATCATCTGGATGCACTAATTTAAACCCGAGGTCTGGATCTTCATAATGATCTTCAGGTGTATGTCCTGTGATTCTGGTTGAAGCTGGGCTAACATATGTAAACCTTCTTGTAGGAGAGAACTCATAGCGATATATCAGATCTTCAGCATTTTCTGCTAGCCTTCTGAAACGCTGCTCACTTTCCTTTAGCAATTCATCTGCGTTTTTGCGTTCAGTAATGTCCTGGAAGACCGTCACAAAGATTCCTTTTTCTACCTGATAAGCACTAATGCTGTAGTATCGCTTTAATGGCTCAGAGAATGTTTCAAAATTGGCTGGTTTTCCATTAAGTGCAACATCACCATATACCTCAATAAAAGAAGTTTTCTCTATGCCTGGAATAACCTCACTCGCACATATTCCAATAACATCCTCAACTTTAAGCCCTGTATGTTTCTCAAAGGCTTCATTTGCTTCCAAAAATACATAATCAATGGGTTTATCATGCTCATCCAAGATCATTTTATGAATTGCAACACCACTGAGGGCGTTCTCAAAGAGGCCGCGATATTTATTCTCACTCTCGTGCATCGCTTCTTCAGCACCTATCTGCCCTACTATATTCCACACAGAGTCCATAAGCAAAGTTAGCTGTAGCTCATCTACTTCCTCGTAAGCTGAATCCTTGTTTGCAACCCCTACAACGGCCACTATCTTATTATTTCTGAAAATGGGCACCGTCATAAATCTGTGAAGTCCAACATGTCCCTGAGGATATCCTTTTTTTAGAGGGTTGGGGGCAATGAAATCATTTATTATGATAGACTTGCGCTGCCTGACAGCTTCTCCCCAGATACCTGTATCATCCAGGCTGTAAACCGTCTGTGGGTTAGCAATCTCACACTCTTTCATTACGCATTTTGACCACGTATTCAGAGTGAACTCTTTTCTTGCTTCGCTGTAATAATAGATATAACCAAATTTGCTGTCTGTAAGAGTTATTGCTTTGTTAAGGGCAAAGTCAAGACACTCCTGAACCGAATCATGTCGGAACTGCAGGATTTCAACAAGGCTTTTCAGTCGTTTCTCCCTAAGAAGAAGCTCTTCTTGAAACTTCTTTGTTTCAGTTATATCTGTATGGGAGCCAGCCATGCGATATGCAATCCCGTTTTCATCTCTGAGTGCTTCTCCTCTTGCCAGAACCCATATGTATGAGCCATCTTTGTGCAAGAGTCTGAATTCAATGCTGTATGCAGGAAATTTTCCATTCAAATAACTATGAAGGTAATCTTGGACACGTGCTTTATCTTCCGGATGCAATCTGTCTTCAAAACTGGATAACTGATTGGGCAGCTCTGAGTCATCATACCCTATCATCTGCTTCCATTGTGGAGAGAGGTATAATGAATTATTCCGCATATCCCAATCCCATATACCGTCATTGGAGCCATTGACTGCCAGCATGAACTGCTCACGACTTTTTTGTAGCTCCTGCATGATCTGTTTTCGCTCTGTAATGTCTATGGAATATTCGATTATACTTTCAAGATTTCCTTCTTCATCAAAGAGAGGATAGGCATTGATCTCTACATATACAGGTGTGTCATCTGCTCCGAGATGAATATGTTCTAGTTTTACAGGTTTTCCTGTTCGTCTGATTTCTTCCAGAGGGCACGGATGATCCGAGTCACTGCAGGGTTTAGAAAGTCCATGGCTTGCTTCGTAGCATTTGCTGTCTACTTTTATATAGTAATGGTTTTTGGCAAAGGAGTTTGCAAGTTTAATGGTATGGTCTTTAGCATCGATGACCATAAAAGGATGGGTAAGTGCATCCAGTATATGGTCAAGCATATCCGTTTTTTGAATCAAGCTCTTTTCAGCTGCTTTATTCTTTGTGACATCAGAGATCACGCCAACGATACCTTTAATGGTGCCATCAGGATCCTCTATTGTTGATTCATCAAAGATTACATCTCTAATATTTCCTTTTCCATCTTTTATTTTCCATTCATAATGTTGCTTTCCAGGATTCCTATATAGAGCATCATCCATTTCGGAATATTTATTCGCAATTTCTCTTGGGGAAATATCATAGACGGTCTTACCTATTATCTCAGCATGCTTAAGCCCCATTAATTCTTCAAAGGCTTTATTGCAACCAATATACCTTCCCTCAGAATCTTTAAAGAACACAGGATTTGGAATAGCTTCAAGAAGGGTAGCAATAGCATCTCTATAATGCAGTGCAAATTGTTCTGCCTCCTTCCCTTCTAGTGTTTCACGGTGATGTACTGACAAGAAGGTTTCCTCTTGATTATTGAATTCCATTTTTTTGCACATTTACTTTCTTCCTGCTTAGCTGGCAAGCGATTTCTTTCTATAGGATCTGTTCAGCGATCAAATATTCTGTAAAACTAAAAGATCACCCCGGGTTATACATTAATATAAAAATAGATGTATATATACATTGACAGGCAGATGTTTATTTAGATGTTGAATAGTACCGGAAACAAATAGGAGGTTATCTAATTAGCTCCTAATCTCTCCCATTCTAATTAGACAAAATTTTCAA
>OBLN01000320.1_pt1 | contig 17634 bp, 18 predicted proteins | sample 1519301 | NCBI WGS metagenome assembly OBLN01 (sample SAMEA2452533, study PRJEB22499) | sediment metagenome | reverse complement strand
ATAGCAGGCAATACCGGATAGACTCCGGAGAATCTCAGAAAGGTGACAGGGTATGAAAGTCGTAACTATTGCAAGTCTCAAGGGAGGAGTCGGGAAAACGACGATTGCCGTAAACCTGGCAATGCATCTTTCTACCCGTGGTCTAAAGACTCTGGCCATAGACATTGACGCAAACAATAACATGACGGACTATTTTCTCAGGGATATAGATCCGGAGGTAATAGAAAAAGCAAATGTCTTTCATGTGCTTACAAGAAAAGCCTCGCTATCCGACTGCGTACACCCATCCCATTTTAACCTTGATATTTTGCCCGCAACGGTTGCTCTGAATCGCCTTTCAGCAGAAACAAACGGGAATCCGTCCGGGTTACTTTCCTTCGGGCCTTCTCTACGAAAGACAGACTATGAATGGATTATTATTGATTCCCCTCCCTATGCTGGCCCTGAACTTCGGGCCGCTTTATGGGCGTCGGACCTCGTTATTTCTCCAGTGGCACCGGTAAGATGGATCTTTCAGGGAACTCTTTTTCTTCAAGAAGAATTGAAAGCCTCTGAGGAAGTAACAGGGAAAGCCTCCGATGTGTTACTGGTCCCTTCTATGGTTGGATCGGGAAAGACTGAAATTGAAAATCTTGATGCACTCCGGGAACTCTATCCAATTACAACAACCGCCATAACAAGAACAGCAGCGGTCCGAAACGCAACGGAAAAGGGCATCCCATTAAAAGAGAATTCAAAACCCTGGGAACTATTCGAATCACTGACAGAGGAAATTATCAATGGCTAAAAAAACTGAAGAACAAAAGAGAGCTGAACGATTAGCATTGATTACAGGGAATCGCCCCGCTGGTTCCCATGCCACAAATAAAGAGCCAGCCAAACCAATTGAAATAAAAGGCGTTGAACTCGGCCAGATAGTATATATCCGTCCGGAAGATTTGAAACCAAATCCACGAAACCCATATCCGCCACTTGAGCCGGAAGAGCTGGAAGAGCTGGCGGAAGATTTAAGCGAAAAAGGACAGATAGTTCCATCCATAGCATACCCGGATAAAACTCTTGTATGTGGTCATAACAGATTAAAAGCCTCACTCATAGCAAAAGAACGTGGGGCCGAAACAGTGGCAAAAGTTCCGGTGCAATATGTTTTATCTGACCTCTCCCCCGAAGCGGAAAGAGATTTAATGAAATCGGAAAATGACCGAAGGCGGGGCGGGAAGTGGACACCGAAAAAGAAAAAAGAATTCATTATAAAACATTTCGCAGAAGAACTGGAAAAGGATGGAAGAGGAGGCGATCGCAAGAGCAAGAATGCATTAAACAAAATCAAAACCGCCAATGGCGTTTTTGATCCTGAAAGACCTCTCTCAGAACGAATATCAGAATCAAGCAAGGGGAATATTTCAAGAAGGACCGCTGAACGACTTATCCCTGAAGCAAAAAAAGAAATCAAAAAGACGCCTTCCAGAAAGAAATCTATATCCCCTGCGGAGAAGAAGAAAGGTGAAAAACTGGCAAAAGATATAAAGAAGCTTGAAGCTGAAATTTCCTCTCTTGCCGCACGAATAAAAAATAAAAGGGATAAAGTCTCAGACCTTAAAAAAGAACTTCGCAAGTATGGTGAGCCTGAATTGTTCGAGCCTTGAGAAGATAGTCATCTATAATCTGGTTGATAGGGATAAAACCTGAACTCCCCCGGTTCGTAATGCCTGTATCGGGAAAAGGAGGTCAGGGTAATCTCTTCTTTGCGGACAAAATCAACAGGAACCATTCCCGAAAAGGTCAGGCAATTGTTGTAAAGATAAAGATCCGGATAGGCCATATAAGCGATAATGGTATAAAAAGTATCTGTCCCTTCCTCCCTCGTTCGACAAACAAACACCTCTGGAAATTTTACATTGTGATTGGCGGGAGTAATATAACTCAATTCCACATTTTCAAATACTTCATTGTCAAAAACCAGGGTGCCCTTATTTTCCATTGTTTCCGGTTCTCTGGTCTCCGAAACGGTTACTGTCGAAAATCTTTTTTGTGCCAGTGTGATACATGAATAGAGGATCGGATAAAGATCCAGATTCAGTTTTTCTTCGATGAAAAAAAGCAGCTCATTACTTGCCGTGCCATAACCTGATTCAATATACTCTATTTCTTTTGCGTTTACTCCTGTACCTTCCACAAGATCCGAATATGACAATCCTTTCTGTCTTCTTATAGTTTTTATACAGTGACCGAAGGAAGTATTAATTGCATTCAGAGACGTGTGAGTAACTGAATCAAGCTCCGGCAAAAGAAAAGACTTATTCCTGTGTTCAGCAATGTAACGCCTGTAAGGGAATTCATTCATTGTTAACCACTCCAGAGAATATACGACTAAATTAGCGTGTCATTATAAACATGGCCTTTAAGACGTGTCAATAATATAATCTCTGGCTATGGATTATGAAGAATTCCAGCGAAAAGTCAGCCAGCGGATTAAAGATCTCCGGCTTAAACATAACCTGACTCAGGAGGAAATTGCAGGTCTTGAAATGGGAGTGAGGGTTTACCAGAGGATCGAAAGCGGTGGTGGCGCTCCCAGCCTCAAAAGTTTGTTTTTGATTGCAAAGTCACTGAAAATGCATCCGAAGGAGCTTCTGGATTTTCCGGTTCAATTCGAAGAATAGAATCAAATGACCCTAATAAATCCTAATGTATTCCAGATTTTGTAATTTCCAAATTCTTCGGAAAACATTATCCCCAGAACGGGTAAATTCATGCTCTAAAGCGTAAATATGGGCCTGAAATGGCAAATAGGGAGTAAATAAGGCGTCAATAAGTTATCTATAACCTGTCTATCACGTATCAATTACTTGCCAATAACCTGTCAAAAAAGTGTCTATGACATGCCAATCCATTCAAAAAAAGTTGACCAGGGGCTGTCTTTATGCTTATTGAGACTATACGTTTTGATGATTCGCTACGAGTGTCATTAACAAAGGGCCATGGTGGCCTTTTTGTGCGTACAGACAATTGATAGCAATTGCTTGCAATCCGTTGATTTTACAAAAAGTTCTTTGCGGTTGTATACAACTGGTAAATAGCCTTTGCCTGTTGCATAGAGCTGCAAAGCTCTCGTCCTGTTTCCCTCCGAAATAGGATCGCCTTTCGCTTGAATGCAAAACTCTAAACGCCCCTGTCTGCGTCCCCGGATTCGGCTCCTACCCGAACCGGGGGAAAGACTACCTCTTCTTTTTCCCTATTTTACATCTTAAAAAAGTATTTGCATGTTCTTCTGACCCGCTTATATTCTGGCTGGATTATGTCACTCTGAGGATTACAGGTAGGACCTTGACCGATAAACGGTCATTGCTGTAAACTCTGGAGCAAAGCATTCAAGCGGGGCGGTCCTTGAATAATGCCGTTTCGCTTTTACAAACTAAGTGTAAAAGAAAAGGAGGCGGCCCCAATGATTTACACCATTGTCAAGTTGTGTCTACGGCTTTACCGGGCCTATGCTCCGGGAGCCCATTATGTTATTTGTCCAAATCTGGAAGTTTAATTCCGGATCAACTCTAATATCCAGTAAAGAGAAAGCCCCCACGGCTTTTGTTGCGGAGGTAAGTGCATGAGCCTTGCACCAAACCTCGAAGCAGCATACCGTTACCGTTCTCTGGGGCTTTCTGTCCTTCCGTTAGAAGCCGGGGCAAAAACTCCGGTTAAAGGGAAATCCTGGAAGTCATTTCAGGAAAGACCTATAAGCACGGCGGACCTGGAAGAATACTACAAACAAAACCCTAATAGGAATATTGGAATTATTGCGGGAAGTGTATCTGGAAACCTTGCCATTATTGACGTTGACGATCCAACCCGTTTCAGAATGAGCGGGGCAGAAGATCGCCTTCGTAACATAACAAGGGATACCTGGACTGTCCGAAGTGGCAAACGTGGTATTCATATTTATCTTAAAACTCCCGTTCCAATCTCCAAAGGCCCGAGAAAAGAATGGGGGGTGGATATTCAAGCGGAGGGAGGTTACGTAGTCGCTCCCAAAAGCATCTATCGTAATGGCGGTCAGTATGAATTCCTTTCCTATCCAGAAAGAATCATAGAGCTTCCCACACTTGAAGAAATAGACTTCCTTCGTCCCAACATAGCTAACCGGGAAAAAGAAATCCGTCCTTACGGAATTCCATGGAAGTTCTGGGAAATCTTTAGATTCGGTGAATTTGAAAAACACGGATACGGAAGTTATGGAAGTAAAGGAGGACGGTCCGGATTTGATGCTCACTTTCTCGCTTATCTCATCGAGGATGGCTGGAACTGGAAGGAGATCCTTTCTCTGTATGAAACAGGAGCACATTTTAGCAACCGATTTAAAGCAGGGGAAAAGTCTTCCGGCTATGATTACCTGAAAATACAATATGAAAAGGCCATTGAATATGTTTCGATAAACAGGTCAGAACTTAAAAACAAACTCATCGAAGCTGAAGCATTATTACAAACCTTAGAACTTCCCGGAAGGACAGGGCTTACCGATCTCTCTGTGCTCAAAGCGTTTCTAAAGATTGCTTACAGAACAAATAAAACAGAGATTCAAGCTTCCAGAAGAGAAATCATGCAGATTGCAGGAATATCCACCCCGAATACCCTTCAGGGTTCATTATCAAGGATTTTTGAATCAGGTTTTATCCAGAAATCAAGAGCCCATTCCACCCATTATGCTACCACCTATAACATAAACCCCATATTAGACCTTGTGCCAGAACTGTACCATACCTACACACAACAAACTGTGAAGGAATGGTACAATTATGACACACTCGGTAAGTCTAAAGTATTTTCCGGGAATGACGTTTTCAGATTCAAGGGCGTTGGTAAGACAGGGGAAGAAGTTTTTCGAAAGATTAAAGAAAAGCCAGGGATGACCGCTTCTGAGATAATCGAGGTTTCGAGAGTAGCACGAAGGACGGTTTACCGAAAATTGGAAATCATGGCAAAAGTAAGTATGGTTGAGGACAGGGAAGGGAAGTGGTTTCCGCTTCAATTTGATTACACCGAAGTGGCAAGAAAACTCGGTACGGATGGAACTCTTGAGAAACAAAGAGCAATGCACGAAAGAGAGAGGGAAGCTCACCGTGAGGTATTGCGGCGGAGAAAATCAAGTATGCTTGCAAATGTAGACATGGTGACCGGTGAGATTCGGTAAATTATTTAGATCAGAAGGAGATCAAATATGAGACAAAGGCCAATATCTGAATATGAATTGCAAATCTTTTACAATACAATCGGTGAAGCAGTTTGGCATATACAGCACCTTGAAAACGCACTTGTACATTCTCTCATAATAATAAATACAATTAAAAGAAACATCGATTCCATAGAAGAATCGGACGAAATGCTTGAGAAGGAGCGAAAGGGAACATTTGGTTCAATTTATAATAAGGTCAGAAAAGAAGAGATAATCCCGGAAAGATTGTATTCCAGATTTGATAAACTTATTAAAGAGAGAAATTGGCTTATCCATAATTCGAGAACTGAAATAAGGAAGGATCTTTACAATACTCTTGCTACATTGAAAATTATTGATAGAATTTCTTCAATATCAAATGAAGCCCACTATTTAACCGGTTTGATCGTTCAATTAATGGAAAACAAAATGAGATCAAAAGGCCACAATATGAATGACATTTGGAAAGCAGCCGAGAATGATTTAAGAACACTCCGGGGAGATAAAAGTATTTCACAGCGGAGTTTATTCACTTAATATAAAAACTGTGCAATATTGTACACTTTTGCGATGCTTTCCGGAATTCGGGGATATTTGTGGAGTTTCTGTGGTAACAAAAAGGGGTGTGGCGGGAACGGTAGATCCCCACCTTTTCAGAGAAAGGCACATATGGACCGGGTACCGGCCGACAGCAGGGGTATAAATCCAATGTCCGAAAACTTACTGTTACCGGACATTGAAACGAAAAACAAAGGATCTAATCAATAGTATCTTCCTCACAGGAAAAATAAAAAAACGAAAGACTTCCCGGTCAATTTGCCTTTTCCACTTGTATACAAACCGCTAACATAAGTAAAAATTCATTTTGTGCCTGTGTTTGGTCTTCAGCCGTAAATTCCGCATCTATATCCGTAAGGTATGCTTGCCTGTAACTTACATACAATGCCCCGGGACAGGTATTTGTATCATCCGTATCCGGCACTGAGCAATTAGATAGAGTCAGACCAACTACAATTGCAAGAATTAACTTTTTAATAATTTTCATTCGGCATCATAATTATGGCATTTATTAAACAACCAATCATACATTAAATATGTAACCATATCTTGATCTACCGAAGGATCATTTGCAAGAATATATATAATACCACCATATTCATCACATTCTTGTTTGTCATCCTTGTTGCCAATGCCAAGGTTCGAGCAATTAGCAAATAAAATGGTGAATACCATTACCAGAACATATTTCATTCGAACAACCTCCGATCATTCTATTGCTTTATTCAAGACAACCTGACAGCCAAAATATTTGTGCCAGTTTGGATTCCTCATCTGGATCATTAGTTGTCTGGCCCAATATGGCAACAAGAAAGCAGTAATCGGATAATTCACTTTGTTTATCAATGTTAATATTTGAACAACTGAAAAGGAACAATAGTGCTAAAGCTAAAAGCCTGTGTGAGTAAACTATCATTGTGAGCAGGTAGCCAACAAAACCAAAAATTCATTTTGAGCTTTCATTTGATCCTCTGCGGTAAAATCGGCTGTTATATCCGTAAGATATGCTTGCTTGTAGCTTACATACAATGCCACGGGACATCCATCACTGTCATCTTCTTCCGGAGAGCAACTCCCCCAAAAAAGCATAGCTACAAAAAAGATTAGAACTTTGCTTTTCATATAACAAGGTGTATTTAATTATCTGTACCATCTTCGCAGGAAAGATAGAGAGGGATATATGTTAACTTAAAAAGTTCCGATTCTGCTGCAGAGGAAAGTTCTGTTCCCTGAGAGTTGGCAAGTAAAACCATAATTGCAGCACCTACGCCTGCTTCTTTTGCACAATCATGATCATTGTTACATGACGACAGACTCAATGAGAGAAGCAAAATAAAATATTTTAGTTTCACAATAATCCTCCTAAGAATTCCCTTTGGGAATTTGTGTATACGCCAATTAATGTATAAAATTGAAGAAATTGATCGAAAGTCATTTGCTGACTAAGCAATGTATTTTCCCAATTAGTCGAAAACCAATACATAGTAGCAGATTCATCGTCACCATACACACCATTCATGAATAAAACCGTCCTGTATAGTTCTTCAGGAAAAATCATTTTATATATTAAAAACATACCGCCGTAATCAGCAGTTAGCCCTCTAAAATCATTGTCATATTCATTAATCGGATAAAGTACTTCATCCCAGTTTCCCCAGCCCCCACCATGCAGGGACTGGTGAATATGACTGACTTCATGTTTTAACTTTGCCTTTGAATCACCATATTCAAGATGCCCGGAAAGTCCGCCTGCATGGGAGGCCCCGTATACTTCAGCACCTACGGAATTATGAACAACAAATCCGCCGTTATGATAGGAAACCCATGTCTTTCGTCCACGGAAAGCATTTACTGTTCCAGACAGCATAAAATCCATTACGCCCCAAAGGGCAGTTAGAAAGTTTTTAGAACTTGTGAACATTCTTCTTACAAATGTTCCGGCTTCTCTCATTTTCTTGGCCGCTACATTTATTGTATTATGACTGTCGTTGTATTTTTTGCCCCGTGTGATTCGCTGAATTGTATTATTAGCTCGATCCAACCCGATTCGTAAAGGCTTTGCAAGTGCATCAAAAGTCCACTTCGCTTTTTTTCCATCCGGATCATTAAAATTCACCGGGTTATTCCAGGCATACTGATACCGATCAAAATTATCCATACCAGCTTTGTCCGTGTGTACCGGATCGGGCTGAAGGAATCGTCCTGTCTTTGGGTCATAGGTTCTTGCTTTGTAGTTATAAAGCCCCGTCTCTGTTTCGAACTCCTGACCTGTGAAATAGAACGTGCCTTTATAAAACTCCTTATTCCCATCCGGATCGAGATCCGTAAGTTCTTCCACTACGTTCCCAAAAGGGTCATAGGCAAACCTGGCAATCACCTTGCCGCTGGAATCCGTTACAAGATCCGTTGACCCGTTATGTGTAGAAGTGTAATAGTAGGCACCTATAAGGGTTGCGTCGGAATTCCCTCCTGAGGAAGAGGAAAACCGTCCGCCACCTCCCGGCGGGATAATAAGGTCCTGACCGCCATTGTTTCCAATACAGGAGGACAAAGAAAACATGGTGATTACAAGAAGAAGTGAAGTCAGTCGAATAAGTAAGGACGGAACATTGCCGGCAAAATCCGGGTGGGTGCGATTGGCAAACCAGCCGGCTCTATACCACGACACCAGCAGCATAAAGAGGGCAGCCAGTCCGGAGGAAGCGAAAATCAGGTAAGCTACCTGTATCCAGTTGATTTCCAGATACTTTACAGCAAAAAAGGCATTCTCACCGGCCACGGCAAAGAGCAAGGGAAGGTTACTTAACCCATGGTCAAGGTAAGCTATTTGCTGCAAAGCAACTCCGGCCCTTGCTAAGTAAAGGTCGCTGGAAGCGGGAGCCATAGCCGTATGGTGGTAGGCAATGAATCGGAATCTTGCTATACGCTGGCCGTTGTTCTGGACTTCCAGTGTATGATATTCCCTGTCTCCTTCCGTGTGGATGCGATAGTCATTACTCAAGTCGTACGTTTCAATTGTTTCACCATCATACTGAGAGCTTCTATAAAATCTGTTACCTTCACTATCATAGGTAAACTCTGAGCGAATCTCTCCTTCCGGAGTAATATTTCGCACAGCGGAAAGTCTTCCCTGCCAGTTGTATGTATACTCGGTTTGAATGTTATCGGACTGGTGACGTCGTGTTACAAGACCTCTTCCGGCTCCGTCTTCGATATCATAGCGGTAACTTACCTCGCCGGCGGACTTCATTCTATGGGCGTTGTCCGTGCTGTATGTTACGGAGCTTCCGTTTATACTTGAGGGCTGGCCGTCAAAGCCATAGCGATAGGTCATTGTTTTTGCCGGGGAAGCGGCTGTGCCGTAGGGACCCTGTGCCTCTATGAGTCTTCGCGTAATGTCATAGGTGAATGTTTCGCTCCGGTCTATCCCGCCTGTCTGCAATTCGTCCAGCTTTGCAAGGATCATCCCTTCGGAATTGTAGACAAAGGAATACTGTGCCTGTATGCCATCGGCTCCGGAGGCTGTCATTCGAGTGAGAAAACCTGCTTCGTTTCGCTCCGCCTCGATGCTGACTCCGTTACCATAATGCACGGCCGGGGATAGTCCCAGGGCGTCGGGAGTGTCCGTTGTGAGGACTGTTGCGGACCCGCCACCTTCAACGACGTATCCCTTTTCGTCTTCCAGTTGAAGCTCTTTCAGGCTTCCATCCGGATGATAGATGTAATAAAGGGCAAGTCCTGTCTGCGGAAATTTTCTTCGGAGAAGTGCTCCGGTTGTATCGTAGGCCAGCTCGATGTCAAATTGCTTTGTCACACCGCTGACCGTGTAGGTGCGCTCGATCTTTGAGGGCTTGCCTGTAAGTGCGTCGTAATGGAAACGCATTTCGCCAGTGTCATCTTTTACATAACTCAACTTTCCTTCGGAAAAGGCGCTGGCTGATTCTCCATAGCGATACTCTGCAATCTGGTTGCCATCGAGGCCCCCTTCGTAAAGGGCAATGACACGGCCGTAAGCATCGTATTTATTGCATGTGACCTTCCCGTCCGGATACTCGGTACAAAGGGGTCTGTGGTCCCCGTCATAGCTGTATTGAGTGGTCCCTTTATCCGGATCATATACTGCGATCTTCTGACCGAAGCCGTTGTATTCGATGGTGCTTGTAAGAGCCGGATTATCTGTAATGCTATCCCTGGAACTTCCCGTTCCCCGGGTTATGGCTATAAGTCTATCGTTATAATCGTAATGATAGCGGATACGATTCCAGACAATACCCGGAGTGGAACCGTCCACAGACACGCTGGTCTGGTATTCGGTTTGAACGGGTCTATCACCTGACTTGTATTCGTAGACCTTCTGTCCATTGGGTTTTGTCTGTTCTATGGCATATCCCACAAGGGCGCGGCCCGATCCGGTGGCCGTAAAGCTTGCACGATACAGGGTGCCCGGGTCTGTCTCCTGCAAGAGGGTTCCGGCGGGACCCGGTGATTCCGTGCGAATCACGCGACCCAGGGAGTCGTAATAGGTCCTCACCTTTTCGCCGGGGACACTGCGGTAAGGAACGGTACTGGCAACTGGTCTGTCCAGATTGTCATACTCCGTATCAACGGAAATGATTCCATCGGTATTCAGGGTCTCTTTGTGGACCTCCCGGTTCCACTCGTCCGTAACAGAGCGAAGGACACTCCTCTGGTCTCCGGGCATGGCCCTGTCAGTCACCACCGCCATTTCCCCGGAAGCGTCATCAAACTCATAGCTTACACTTTCCAGATTGTGTGAAGAGGAAAACATTCCCGGTGCGCTTATCTCTGTTTTCGTTTTCCTTCCCAGGGTATCATAACTATAACTCGTAACCCGTCCTGTTGGATCGGTTTCTTTTATTTTTCTCCCATGGGCATCATACTCAATACTTACGGTTGTTCCGTCCGGGTTTTTGACTTTGACCGGTTGACCGCCTCCGGATTTGTCATACTCATAGGTGGTGGTCAGTCCGTTGCTGGTTTCCGCAAGGACATTTCCATCCGAATCATAGGTATAAGTTTTTGTTACAGTGTAGACCGTATCCGGTCCCGACTCTTCGCTGAGAACGTTTCCCTTTCCGTCATAGACCTTTTCTTCGTAAGAAATAATCTCACCGCTTCGCCTTACAATGCTCCGGGCCGGTAGCCCGTTGGGGAACGCCGAAGGATAATCATACTGGATCTCTGTTACTTTGACCTCACCTGTTTCCGTGTCTGTTTCGCTCATTTCGGTGGGGTTGCCATAGGCATCATAGGCGGTCACACTGGACTGTTGACTTAAAGTCCGGTTCGTGGAGCTGTCTGACTCAAGTTGACCCGACCTTGCTACCTTGATAGCTGTTCCCGTGTATGTATATTCGGAGGGCTGTTTGAATTCCGGTGATTGCTGCGAAAGAAGGGCGTCGTTGCTGCTTGCATAGACCACAGTCTTTTCCGGGAGACCGCCACCATCGTAACCCAGGTCAGGGTGATTGTGATAATTCGTTGTGACTTTGTATGTGGGGCCTTCGTTCCAGCTCCCTTCGGAATAAGCATAGCTTCTCTCTGTTATTTCCTTCATTCCGATGGGTCGGCTTTCCATCTTCGACGGACCCACACGCATGAGCGAATTCTTATAGCTATAAGCTGTTTTCGCCTTTTCTCCGGAGCGGCCGGACACGGTTATATTTTTAACAAGGAACCTGGCTCTCGTGTCCGCAAGGATGGAGTATCCCCCTTTCCCTCCCACTCGCTTACTGGCAGCGGGACTTGTAATCTCATTGAGAGATCTTCCATAACCGATGGCTATGGACGTGGTGCCATCCGTGACAGTCTTTATATGATTTACGGGGGTTGTCGCGGTAAAGAAAACCTCGATTCTACCTTCATCCGGAGCCACAATGTCAGCTCTTCCGTCTCCGTTCACGTCATCATAATAAACAAAGCGTCCATTCAGTTCTTTGCCGTTTGCATGTTCAAAATCCAGATAGTCGGTGCCCTCAAAGCCATTTTCCACGAAATAGGAAACATAGAGGCGATAGGTTCCTTCGTCTGTTTTTATAAAGCGCACGTAGTCAAGGAAACCATCCCCGTTCATGTCCACAAGGTTTCGTCCCACACTTTCACCGGGAGCCACACCGCTTACAACAGCCGCTTTTAATCCTGTGCCCGTGCCGAAATTTATGGTGAGCCCCACATCCGAATCGGACTGGACGAAATCGGAAATCCCGTCTTTATTCACATCCGCAAGGATACGCAGGGGTTTTTTTGAAGAAGCCGTTTCAACAAGGGAGACATCTTCGTCATCTTCGTTTACACTCAGAAGGTCTTCCGGGTTGGCCGCATCTTCTACATTGCTTATATTTACAGAATAACTTCCCTGATAGCTGAATTGTCCCTGAGTATTCCCTTCATAAACTCTCAATTGAGGACTGCCATTGTCCACAAGGACGTAATAATCCGCTATACCGTCGCCGTTGAAATCTCCCATCTGGCGAAAGCGGTTCTTATCCGTGACCCCTTCGGCAACCGTGCTTTCCACAAGTCCGGTAAAACCGCTTCCTGTTCCCCATGAAACACCGATGGTTGTAGCATCCATAAGGCGCACAAAATCAGGCAGACCGTCACCGTTTATGTCGGCCATCTGCATGAATCCATTGCCTTCCTGCACCATGCCGATAGCTGCGGAAATCAATTTGTTTGTCTTGAGCTGCGAATTAAGGCCCCCGCTCATTCCGAGAGAATTATTGACCTTTCCACCGAAGCCGTTCTTTTGCTCTTCCAGCTCGCCGATTCTCTGACTGGCAAGAAAAGAAAGAATCCGTTTTAGAAGGACATCCTTATCCAGCCCAACACCCATACCACCGGGCGGCTCAAGCTCCACAGCATTGGTATCAAATCCGTTTTGACTGCCATAATATACAAGGAAGGTGTAACGGGTGGGGACTTCCATATCATACATTTTAAGACTCACATGGTCCACGAAACCGTCACCGTTTATGTCCATGGGCATTTGAGAGCCTTTCATTCCATACGATATAGAACTTTGCTGTTTTATCTGTGGCGAAGAAAAATCACGATCATCCAGATACACCGAAATCCTGCCGTTCCCGGAATCAGCATTCATGGACGATAAAAAGTCTGACCTGCCGTCTCCGTTAAGATCAAGAACAGACCAGGTATTACCTGTTTCGCACTTCGCCGCAACATTGGTCTGATAAATACCACAGGCAGCGGCCACAAGAAAAGGAGCCGGTGCATTAAACTGAGTCCAGAGACAGGCAGCGGCTCCCAGATTGCACTCGTCATAATCCGGCTTACCGGCTCCCGTAGAGGTAGAGACCTGGCGACGTGTAAGAGTATTGCTTGCATTCGTATAGCTGACCGTAATATCCCTTGTGCGTGTTTCCCCTTCTATCTCTGTTCCTACCGTTGTTAACAGATATTCGTTGTTCTTCTGAGTATGGGAAAGATTGAGAGTGTAAACCGTATCCCCCTGAACCACAACATCCACGGAAGAAAGAACCTTCCCGTAATCCGATCGAAGGCCATGGCTGTATTGTGGCGTCCTGCTGGAACGGGTCTGGTAGTTAAACTGGATACTCCGGTCAGCACCACCTGCGGAAGTGTAAGTATAATCGATCCGATCCGGATAAAGAACAGCTCCACTTTTCTTATAAGATACTGTATAATACCTGCCGTTTGTGTCTTCGACTCTGGACCCACCCCACGCAATGACCTGACCGTCGGACAAAATAGTTTCGTCCATAGTAACCGTAATACCATTGGGGAGGATGGCCCGCCATTCGCAGGGACCGGAACAGCTTCCCACAGGCTCGAAGATAATACCATTGTCATACCGGGAGCGATAAACACTTCCTGTTTTTACAAGCTCTCCGTGACCGGATGCCACATAGCGGCCATTCGGTAACCTTTCGATTATCTGTATCCCTCTTATCCCGAAATTCCCCGCTATCCCTTCGCCATAGGAAAGGGAAACATCCGGTGCCGGTGATTCCGTGCCGTAAGATGGGATAGAAAAATTAACGGATACTTCCCCTTCGTCCTGTGAAATTTCCGGAAGCTCCCCCGGAAGAAGATCCGTATCCCCGGAGGAACGAACCTCAAGGGGTACTATTACAACCGTCAATATAAAGAAAAATAGAAGGGAGGATAACTTTTTCATGCCGTATACCTTACAGAGCCATACAACAGGCGAACTGTCGTTAGTTTTCAAGAAAAAAACCGTTACCCGATTTTAAAACGCAAAAAGTTCTTTCTCTTTTCCCGAGGAATCTCAATTCCATACGCAGGTTGCATGGACGTTAAGATACTTATTGTCTCATTTACCGGAGGTTCCTGTTGAAATTCTCAAATTTTTTGTCTTTTTTACAGGTCATCGGTGCGTTACTGGCAATCTCAATACTCATGGTCTTAACCGGCGTATCCATCCGCCTTTACCTCTGGCTGGAAAGAATAGAGCAAAAAACGGAAATGAATGATGCAGCAATAAGCAATCTGCTTTCTTCGTGTAACACAAATGCAACAAAGGAAGAGACAGACAGTCAGGCGAAACAATCCGCACAGACAGCCGTAATCAATAGACCTGTCATGGAAAAACCGAAACGGCCGGCTGACCTTAAAAGTGCTTATCTTCTCCCCATGCCTCCGGAGAACCGGGGAAGAGTGATTGCCTACGAAAGCTATAAGATTCTTAAACAGGACGACGATAACTCCATGGTGGAGTTTAAGGAGTGGGAAGGCAACCGGTCTGAAATCACAATTTACCCCCTTGATGCCATACGGTGGGAGGTCCTCCCTTGAAATTCCGCAGGCTGGTAATCTCTGTTACTTTACTCTGCTTTTTTGCTTACTCCGGCCAGCTCATGGCATCCCCTGACTCGTTTATCTATCTCTATGAGAATGACTCCTATACAGCCATTGACATGCGTCCCTATCTGGACAGCACCGGTCAGGAGCGACCCTATATCAGGTCCACAAGGCAGGGAAGATTTCTCGAATCCGGCGAAGAGAAACGGGTCATTCCCAAAGACTACTTTGAGCGTGTAAGAAATGCAAGTCCCATGCTCGCAGCCTTTGAGTCGGTCTACATGTTCAATCGATCTTCAAAGTATGTTCTGTATTCCGATCCTCTGAAAATAAACCGGGAAGATCGCCTTTCCCGGTTTCTGAAAATAGGGCTTGTGGCTGTTACGGTTGTTGCCTATTCGAAAGCCAGGAACGACGCCGGCAAATTGAATGGAACTTTTAGCGGACTCAATGACGGCAATGCAAGCCGCAACTTCAGGACCAGTCAGGCTATCTATTACACTTCGCTGACTCTCACAGCCGGCGTTTTCGCCTATGACGGGTATCTGGCTTTTAGCCGTTTCGGAACAAGAGACGGCGTTGACTCATTGCGAATCCTTGAGCGTAAAGAACAGAAGCCCGAGGTCCTTTTTAACGAACCTGCCGTATCCATGGGATGGAGTTTCCGGCTATGAAAGTTTTTCGTAAATTGAACTGGCCTGTTCTCTCTGTTTTTTTCTCTGTTCTGAGCTGTATTCCAGCTCCCCGGTCAGAAGAAATTGCAGTCCCTTTACTGGTATGGTATACCGCGACAGAAAGCGACTGTCTCTATGCGGGCTATGATCGAAACCAGCCCGGCGGTGGTGTCCTTGTTTGTGTTCCCCGAACCGGTGGGTCCTGTGCGGATCTCCTTTACATCCGGAGCGAGGACGATTCGTCCATTTACACCGATTTTTTCACCGACCAGGGACTCATACACGACGATTGCACACTTCCGGCCAGTAATGCTTCGGCCAGGTTTTCTTCCCTGAACCTTCCGGCAAACTGGATTCTCTATCATACAGGCGGAACCTCCGGCCCCCACATTGACGGATCTTACGAAAGCCAGACAGTATCCTCCTGTGCCGCTCTGGGACTTGACGATACAACATACCATGGAGCTTCAAGACTTGCGAAGGGTTACGAAAACTCAGTGGTTCTTTCAAAGACGGGACTCCTCGGACTGGAAGACTCAGGCGGGAGCTGTACGGATCTCCAGCTTATAAGCGATAAGGAAAAATCAATTCTGGCAGACTACCATTCTGGCACCATTGCCATTTATGCAGCCTGTTCTTTCGGGGAATCCGGAAGCAGTATACCGGCCTGTCCTGATTCTATTGACACATCTAAATTTATACTGCCAGGAATCTGAGCATTTCTGAGCATACGGCGAGCCCGCATGTAAAAGGGAAACGGCTTGACTTTTTTACTCTTCGCAAGGTTCCTATTTGTAACATGAAGCCTGTCACAACAAAAGAGGAGCTGCTCATAGCTGTAAGAAGCGCAATATTAGAATCCGGGAAATCCACACGAACCATTGCAGGTGAGACAGGTATTTCTAAATCACATATACACAATATATCTTCAAATTCAGTCAGCAATATCACTCTTGAAGTCCTAATGGATCTTGCTGACCATTTAGAAATCCCTTATTTATTTCAGAACAGGTCTTCAAAAAAATAGTTGACTGTTCTCCCGGAGAGTCCAAATATTTGGACAGCAAGGAGAAAGTCATGAAATCAACAGCAAAAGTCATAGAACTTAAAACACGCCGTAAAGCCAGACTTTCATCCGGAGGGAATGGCGGTGGATCGAAAAACGGAGGGGCCGGCCTTGCCATGGGAAAAGGCTTTTCCAGAAAAGCTATGAAAGCTCTTGCCGAAGCTTTTTCCTCCCCCTCCGACGAATCCGGTTTCCGGGACCGGGCTTTATTTCTTGTCATGAGTTCTACCGGCCTTAGATCTTCCGAAATCCTTTCACTTACATGGTCCTCTAAAGTTTCCGAAACAGAAACGGGCAAAGGGGTTTTTAAGTATATTCGCAAAGGTGGGCAGATATGTTTTACCATCCCCTCTCCGGACGCACTGGAAGCGGTCCGTGAATATCATGACAGGGCTGGCATTCAGTCAGACCACTGGTTCTTTTCTCTCCCTATCAACCGCAATCAAGGAGAACGCTCCCGGCTGACAGATAGAAGCCTTCGCCGTATCGTAAATGGATGGGGTGTCACAACAGAAAGAGGAAGAAAGTCACATCCTCACGCATTACGGCACACAGTGGGTCAGAGAATCTTTGAGGAAAAAGGAAGTATAGCAGCTCAAAAGATTCTGGGACATACTTCCCCTGTGACAACGGCGAAATATTATACAAAGCCCTACTTTGACGGGACCGACTCACTGACATGGAAGTGAATGAAGTAAAATAAAACAAAGCGGGTTGTTCCGGAGGTGCCAGCCTCCGGAAGCCCTGACCACATACGTAAAAGAGGTACGCTTATGGCTGAAAGGAACATAAAGCCCCGGAAGATTTCCGGGCAAGAAAAAAATGATACCCGGATAGATCGGACAAAATACAGGAACCTGATTTTATCCGGACTTTCTTTAAGAACGATATGGGTTCGTGCAAAAACAAATAGACGGAATCCCCTTTTATCTGCTTCCCTTCCCTTTGTTGCGCTCACTGGAAAGGGAGATTTGTTTTTCAGAAAACATATCTTACCGTTGACTTTGCAGGTCGTCAGGGGCCTGAAAAATGCCCCTGAAAACGCACAGGGAGCCCTGTACAGCCTGTTTGCCTGTCCAGTGGCAGTCCTGACTACCTCCCGGTTGAAAAATACAGAATTGGCCCCTTTGCAGGGGAGGGAGGCTTGAGAATGAACCTGTCTCCTGAACAAAAAGAACAGAACATCTTGAATATGATTTTACGGGCAAGATTAACGCCAGAAGAGCTTGAAAATATTCTGGATGAAATCGTAGAAGAATCGGAGTTTTCAAACGAAAAAGCCATATGCATTCTTCAATCAATGA
>OBLN01000319.1_pt1 | contig 17650 bp, 13 predicted proteins | sample 1519301 | NCBI WGS metagenome assembly OBLN01 (sample SAMEA2452533, study PRJEB22499) | sediment metagenome | reverse complement strand
GACATGTATATGGAAAAAATCATCGTCGGCCCCGAGGCAAAAGGCTGGATTGACATCAATGATCTGCCCTCCAATAATCTTAAACGGATGGCGGCGGCAAAACGCTGTAACATTGAAGATCTCACCGTTGTCCTGCTTGATCGGCCGCGACACGATAAGGCGATTGAAGACATCCGCAAAGTGGGTGCCAGGATTAAGCTGATCAGCGATGGCGATGTTGCTCCCGCTGTTGCCACGGGAATCCCCGACAGCGGCATTGACATGGTTCTGGGCATCGGCGGTGCCCCGGAAGGGGTCTTGGCGGCAGCGGCAGTCAAATGTTTTGGCGGCGACATGCAGGCCCGGCTGATCTTCACCACCGACGAAGAACGCGAGCGCGCCCCGAAAATGGGCATCAGCGATTTTGACAAAGTTTATACGGCGGAAGAGTTGGCCGGTGGTGATGTCTTTTTCGCGGCCAGTGGCGTCACCGGCGGGGATCTGCTTAAAGGTGTACGTTATTTCTCCGGCGGGGCTCAGACCCAGACGATCGTGATGCGATCCAAAAGCCGCACGATCCGTTTTATTGACTCTTACCATTATTTGGAACACAAGCCGGGATTCGAGCAATAATCGGAGATTGAAACATCCCGGCCATGGGCTTTTCAACCACTCAAGTCGAACATGCGATTTCCGTCTTTCCGGCGAAATCAAGGGGTTGGGACGCCATTCTTGATTTTGATCGCCCGGCCATGGGCTCCCCGGTCTGTTTTTTTAACAGCCGGTTAAATCGCGCTAGACTCTTCAACGCATCAAGGGATGCCGGGCAAAGACAGCGTCCGAAGCGGATATAAAACAGGGTGTCACTAATAACTTGTCAATATCATGTGCAATTGTTAGAATTTTTCCTGTTTTGTTTACGCTGAAATGGCGATGTGGGTGATGCTGAGGAATTATATGCGCCGTGAGTAAACACGCGTTTTGAACATCCTGATATTAAAGATGTTTTGCAAAGTTTTTCTTCGTCACTTTGGTGTGTATTTTTTTCAGGCCCAGTCCTGTTTCTGTTGAAGGTTTGTGCCCGCATACCGGCCTAATACCGGACAGGAAACGACAGGGCGGCGCTTTATGAACTCAGGGGAGAATCATGGCAATCATTACTATCTCGCGTGAAATGGGCAGTGGTGGCTCCATTATTGCGCGCAATCTGGCCGATAAACTGGGCTATGACCTCATTGACGGCGAAGCGATTCTCAAAGTCGCCGCCTCCTATGGCCTGACAGCCGACAATGTTGAAATGGCGGATGAAAAACCACCGGCATTTGTCGAGAGCCTTGATGAAAGTCTTGAGATTGATATGCATCGTATTGAGCAGATCATTCTCGAATATGCTCTCAAGGGCAATGTCATTATCTACGGCCGTGGCGGACAAGATCTTCTCGCCGGGATTAATGTGGTGTTCCGCACCCGCATCATTGCGCCATTCGAGATCCGCGTGGAACGATGGGCCGAGCGGGAATGGCTGGATCCGGATCTGTCTCGTATCCTGGTGCGCAAAAGCGATCAGCAGCGCGCCGGTTTCATCAAATATTATTTCGACCGCGATTGGAACGATCCCTACGATTATGATCTGGTCATCAATACCACCAAAATCTCTGAAGAGATGGCTGTTGACCTGATCTGCAAAGGCATTGAAGAGAAAAACCTTGAGGAAAACAACGAGGGCTGCCGGCAGAAGCTGATCGATCTGATTCAGTGTAAAAAAACGGAAATCGCCATTCTGCAATCGGACCAGGTCGATGGCTATCACCTGCAGGTTCATGTTGATGGCGGCGTCACCGTCCTTGAAGGTCATGTTCACAGTGAAGAGGAACGGCGCGCCATTCATGCCATCATCAAGGAACTGGCTCCCGATCAGGAGCTGAAAGATCATCTGAAAGTGTTTGCCTACCACATCAACCCCAAGGAGGGCTAAGTCTCTTTTTTGAGATGGACTCGGCTGACGCGACCTTTATGACCGGCATGAACAACCCAACCACAGAGTCCCTGGGCATCAGTACCCTGGAGGACATCAGCGCACTGATTCTGCAGTCGCACGACCTCAACGAGACATTGGACAACATTGTTACCCTCGTTGCGCGACGCATGCATTCTGAAGTGTGCTCGATCTATCTCTTTGATGAAGAGGGTGAGACTCTGTGGTTACGGGCCACCCAGGGCCTGACGCCTGAAGCGATCGGTCAGGTCAGCATGAAACTGGGGGAAGGCTTGGCCAGCATGGCCATTGAACAAGGCCATCCCATTTCCATCCTGGAACCCGAGGCCCACCCGCGCTACCTGTATTTTCAGGAAACCGGCGAGGAACAATTTCATTCCTTTCTCGCCTTGCCTTTAATGGACAGGCGCAATCCGATCGGCGTCATCACCCTGCAAAGCACGGAAAAACGCGCATTTACGCCAACGGAAATCAGCACCATGACAACCATCGCCTTTCAGGTCGCAACGGTTGTCACCAACGCTCAACTGCTCAATTCCATCCAGCAAAACAAACAGCAACCCCAACCCGCTGCCCAAGAACCGACAACATTGCCACTGCAACAAAGTGCCATGCGGGGTACGGTCGCCTACCCGGGCGTTATCTCCGGACCGGTCCATGTCCTGGATGAACAATGCGGTTTTGCCGATATCCTTGATGAAGAGAATATCGACATCAATGACGAGATTGACCGGCTGAACAATGCGTTGGAAGAAACGCGCATTCAAACGCTGTTTCTTGAAAAACGGGTGGCAACCCGCCTGTCGGAACAGGATGCCGCCATCTTCCATACCCATCTGATGATCCTTGAAGATCGCGGATTCGTTGATCAAATGATTGGTGAAATCCGCAGCGGTCACAGCGCGCCGTATGCGCTGAAAAAAGTTATCGGTGAATACACGGAAGCGTTTTCACGCATGGAAGATCCTTACTTGCGTGAACGGGCCAGCGATACCGTCGATATCGGGCGACGGCTTTTAGCCAACCTGACCGGCCAACAGGAGAAAAACCTTCAATTCAAGCGTCCCGGCATCTTGTTTGCCAAGGAGATCCTGCCTTCGGACATGGCCATACTCGACCACGAGAAGCTGCTGGGCATTGTGACCGAAGCCGGGGAACAGAATTCTCACGCCGTCATCATGGCAAAAGCGTTGGGGATTCCGGCTTTGGTCGGCGTCAAGGGCGTCATCAAGCAGATCTCTCCAAGCTCCACGGTGATTCTCGACGCCAATTCCGGCTGTCTGTTTATTGATCCCGTGGAGGGGATCATTGAAGAATATCGGCGTCTTCAAGAGGACAGCAGCAAGGAACTGCACCGACTCAGCGAATTCCGTGACCGGCCGGCGGTTTCCAAAGACGGCGTCAACGTGACCTTGCGCGCCAATATCGGCCTGCTCAGCGATGTTGCGGTGGCCCAACGCAACGGAGCCGACGGTGTCGGACTCTACCGCACCGAATTTCCCTACATGACGCGCAGCAACTTTCCCGACCGCAACGATCAGTATCAATTGTGCAAAAAGATTGTTGAAAGCTTTGAGGGCCCCGTCACGATTCGTACGCTGGATATCGGTGGCGACAAAGGGTTACCTTACTTCAGCCCACCCGCGGAGGATAATCCGTTCATGGGCTGGCGTTCGGTTCGGGTTTCGCTGGACAATCGGGATATTTTTCGCACGCAGATTGAAGCGATTCTCATGGCGGGTTGCCACGGCAAAGTCAAACTGCTCTTTCCGATGATTTCCGGTGTCGAAGAGGTTCGTGCCTGTAAAGAGGTTATTGAGGAAGCCAAAAACAATCTGCGCTGTGAAAACATTCCCTTTGCCGAGGACATCCCCATCGGCGTGATGATTGAGGTTCCCGCGGCCGTTCAAATGTGCAAATTCCTGGCGACAGAGGTTGATTTTTTTGCCTTGGGCACCAATGACTTGGTGCAATACATGTTGGCCGCGGACCGCAACAATCCCTTGGTCAACAAATATTACAACCCCCTTCATCCGGCCATCCTGCAAGCAATCAAATATGTCAGCGATACGGCCAAGCGACTGGGCAAAGGCATTTGTTTATGCGGCGAAATGGCCGCTGATCCCCTGAGTTTTCTGGTACTGCTCGGCATCGGCATTCGCGAATTTTCCATGGTTGCGCCCTTCATTCCCCGCACCAAGGCCTTTCTCGCCGACCTGAATTGCTCCGATGCAACCTTTATCGCCGAAGAGGTGTTGCAAATGGGCGGCAGCGAACAAATTCACGATTTTCTCGTTGCAGCGGTGAACGACCTGCACAGTTAAAGCCAAACATGCCGCTACGGCATCAAAAACCTCTCCGAACCCGCGTTAAACAATTCACTAGAAACAGGTTATGGAAATATGTTATGAATTCCCAGCTCTTTTATAAGAGGGAATGTTTTGTTTAGTAAAGCTCACAACAGCTGGATTTTCCTCGGTAAAGAGGGGGAAAAAGCACTTTTCTCAACGCTGCAAAACACCCTGCAGCTCAAAGGAACCCGCCTGTCCAAAGATCCGATCAGCTTTGTGGAACGCGTCTCCCATCAGGACGCGACCTACTATATCAAAGTCTACACCCGCAACGGCAAAGGTTTGCGTCGCTACCTCGGGCGAGGCCGGCTGCAGGGAGAATGGGAGAACCTGCTCTATTTCAGTCAATTGGACATCCCCATACCACGAATTGTAGCCTACGGGCAAATCAAACGGCATGGCAGGTTTAAAATCGGGGCGCTGATTACGGAAGAAGTTTCTCATTCTGATGATCTGCAGAGCCTGGCCAAAAAGAATCCGCAAAAGTTCCGGGATCGCTCCTGGGTCAAAGCCATTCTCCGCCAAACGGCCGATTACACCTCACGGCTTCATCGACACGGTTTCATTCACTGGGATCTCAAATGGCGTAATATTCTCGTCTCAACCGAAGACGCAACCCAGCCCAAGGTGTTCTTCTTTGACTGTCCACTGGGGAAAACACGCCGGGGCTGGCTCCGCAGCCGGGGAATTGTTAAAGATTTGGCCTGTCTGGATAAAGTCGCCAAAAAAGCGTTGAGTCGAACACAGCGGTTGAGATTTTTTAAATACTACGAAAAAATTGACCGGCTCACGCCGAGCCACAAACGTAACATTTTGCAAATAATCAACTTTTTTGCCGATGAGTGAAACATCCCGAGGACTTTCTACCGGTCGATTTTTGCTTCTCAGACTTTGACCTTGAATCCGAGAAGTCGTGCAAACAGAGATCACCGGGATTTACAGGATAAACTAGTCGGAGCGGATTTATCCGCGATGCTTTCGCGCTGCAAAGACCATCCTTGCCAGCCATTCACCCGGGCAAAAATCCAGGGTTTCACCACGGAGGCACTTGAGATCACGGGAAAGACCTTTCCCCCTCATTATGCTCTTGATTTACTCCATGCCCTCTGTGCCTCAGTGGTTCACAAATCCACAGATCAGATCCTGAGCCTTCTGAAGGTTCAGACTTTGACCTTAAGAATTGTCCGCTCTTGTCCGTGTGGGTCCGTGGCTCAAAAACAAATCTTTTAATTTCAGCCGTTCAATACATGCCCTATTGGCCACAGACGCACACAGACAACTTCGGACCAAACCACAACAACGGCTAAAGCAAAAACCAAGGCAATTTCACTACTGAGGCACTGAGATCACGGAGAAAAACTTTTCCTCTCATAATGCCCTTGATCTTGCTCCGTATCCTCTGTGGCTCTGTGGTTCACAAATGTACAGATCTTATCCTGGCCCTCCCGGCCATTCAGACTTTGACCTTAGGAATTGTCCGCTCTTGTCCGTGTGGGTCCGTGGCTCAAAAACAAATCTTTTAATTTCAGCCGTTCAATACATGCCCTATTGGCCACAGACGCACACAGACAACTTCGGACCAAACCACAACAACGGCTAAAGCAAAAACCAAGGCAATTTCACTACTGAGGCACTGAGATCACGGAGAAAAACTTTTCCTCTCATAATGCTCTTGATTTTACTCTGTGTCCTCTGTGACTCAGTGGTTCACAAATGTATAGATCTTGTCCTGATCCTCCTGGATATCCCCATCAATCCTTGACTAGAATTCACAGGATGCTCCGAAAACGGACAGGCTCACATTCCGGCCATGATAAAAAATCCGCGACTCGGATCTCAGGAATCCCCACCAAAAAGATCTCTGGTATAGACTTTGTCGACGACATCCGCCAGCTCATCGGCCATGCGATTGGCAATAATCACATCGCTGTGCTGCTTGAATTCCGCCAAATCCGTCACAACCGGAGAATGAAAAAAATGGCTGTCGGTAAAAACGGGCTCGTAGACAATCACTTTGATCCCTTTGGCTTTGATACGTTTCATCACCCCTTGTATCGACGACGCTCTGAAATTGTCGGAGCCCGCTTTCATCAACAGGCGGTAGACACCGACGGTTTGGGGATTCTTTTTTATAATCGAATCCGCAATAAAATCTTTTCGCGTGGTATTGGCATCGACAATGGCACGGATCAGGTTATTGGGCACCTGATCGTAATTGGCCAGCAATTGTTTTGAGTCTTTGGGCAGGCAATAACCACCGTAACCAAACGATGGATTATTGTAGTGAGAGCCGATTCGGGGATCGAGCCCAACGCCCTCAATAATATCGCGGGTGCTCAAGCCGTGAACCTCGGCATAACTATCAAGCTCGTTAAAAAACGCCACGCGCATGGCCAGAAAGGTATTGGCAAACAATTTCACGGCTTCAGCTTCCGATGACCCCGTGAGCAAAATAGGCACATCTTCTTTTATCGCCGCCTGTTTGAGAAGCTCGGCAAAGGCTTGACCGCGTTCACTCCGTTCTCCGACAATAATTCGCGAAGGATGCAAATTATCAAACAAGGCTTGACCTTCCCGGAGAAACTCGGGAGAAAAAATAATGTTATCATTGCCCAAATGAGCGCGCAGTTGCCGGGTATAACCAACCGGGACCGTCGATTTGATGACGACTAAGGCACGTGGATAAACAGAGGTGACGTGGCGCGCCACCTGTTCAACACTTCCGGTATCAAAACGGTTTGTTTCGGGATCGTAATTGGTTGGGGTTGCCACGATCACCAGATCGCATCCTGCATATGCTTCAACAGGATCTACGGTTGCGGATAATGAAAGATTTTCGCTGCGCAGAAAGGTTTCGATGCCTTCATCTGAAATGGGACTCTGCCCGCTCTTGATCCGTTCAATCCTGTTTTCATCAATATCCAGTAAGCAAACTTCATTGTTTTTGGCCAGCAAAAGAGCATTTGACAACCCGACATATCCCGCGCCAACAACGGTTATTTTTTTAAAGTGCATTCGGTTTCATCAATCCTTTTCGAGTTAAAGTCACATGAAACTAAAATCGACGCACTAGAAAAGGATTAAGGACAGGATAGCATCCGGTTAGCCCACTGGATGTTTCGGAGTGATATTCCGATAAAAAAACAAGACAGATGAAACAGCCGTGATCCGGCGAAAAATAACTTTCAGAGTTTCCTCAGCGCAACTTGCGCACCGATGAATGTTCAGCCGGGTGGTACTCCGGGACAATTTTTTGCAACAAGTCGACGGTCAATTTCAAATTCATTTTGCGGGCCGCGTCAAACAATTGCTCCAGTTGAACGTTGAGCATCGTCTCGTCTTCGATTACCGACCGTGCCACACAGATTTTCTCATGTTTCGTCGGCTTGACTCCTTCCCCGTCAAGGAGGAGTTCCTCATACAGTTTTTCCCCGGGGCGCAAGCCGGTAAACTCAATGTCAATATCTTCGTAAGGAGTTTTTCCGGACAAACGGATCAGCTCTTCGGCAAGGTGGAGAATTTTGACCGGCTCGCCCATATTGAGCAAATAGATTTCCCCCCCTTCCCCCATGCTGCCGGCTTGCAAGACCAACTGTGATGCTTCCGGTATGGTCATGAAAAAGCGGGTGATGTCTTTATGGGTCACCGTGATCGGGCCACCTTCACGAATCTGTTCTTTAAAGGTTGGGATGACACTGCCATTGCTGCCCAAGACATTGCCGAAGCGCACGGTAACAAAACGGGTCTTGCTGCGACGCGACAACGCCTGAACAATCTTCTCGGCCGCCCGCTTGGTCGTTCCCATCACATTGGTCGGATTCACCGCTTTATCGGTCGAAACCATGACAAAACGCTCAACGCGAAACATGTGGGCCGTTTCAGCAACCACTTGGCTGCCGCGCACGTTGTTGTTCACGGCTTCGGCGGGATTGACCTCCATCATCGGCACGTGTTTGTAGGCTGCCGCATGAAACACCACTTCCGGCATGAACTCATCAAAAATCGCTTCAACACGGGCACGATAGCGAATATCGCCGATAATGGGATAAATCAACAACTTCGGATGTGACTTCCTCAGCTCCTGCTCAATGGTAAACAACGGCGTTTCACCATTTTCAAACAAGACCAATTTACTGGGATTAAACCGAGCCACCTGACGACACAACTCACTGCCGATACTGCCTCCGGCCCCGGTCACCAAAACCCGTTTTCCGCATAGGTAGTTGGAGATCTGCTGCGTATCGAGCCGCACCGGATCACGCCCCAGCAAATCGTCCAGGGACACATCTTTGATCTGTTCCACGGAAACCGACCCATCCAGCAAACCGCCGACACCGGGCAAGGTCTTAAAACGCACATTGGCCTGCTGACATTTTTCGACAATTTCCCGAATTTGTTTGCCCGAGGCCGAGGGGATGGCGATCACCACCTCTTCGATTTGGTTTCTGCGGCACACATCAGGAATGTCGTCACAGGTCCCGAGAACCGGCAGCCCAATAAATCGCACCTTCTGTTTGCGGAAATCATCATCGATAAAACCGACGGCGTCATAGCGGAGCTTTCGATTTAAACGTAACTCACGCGCGATCATTTGTCCGGCATCCCCGGCCCCGACGATCAGCATGCGCATTTTCCCCGTGCCGTTCGCAGACACGGGGGCAACACTCTCCCGAATCGCCCGAATGACAAAACGGATTCCGGCAACCAGCAAAAAACAGAACAAACCATCGAGAAACAAAACCGTCCGCGGAATAGCTTCCAACCGATAGACAAACACGGCATACAAAACAACCAGAACCGAGCTCACCAGATTCGCCTTACTGATTGCCAGCAAATCCGCCATGGAAACATAACGCCACCAGCCGCGGAATAACCCGTAACGCCAGAAAACAACGAGTTTGAGAATAATGACTGCCGGCAGCAGTCGCCAAAACGGCTGCATGGGTAGGAGCGCCGGTTTAAAATCAAAACGAACAAGAAATGCCAGCAGCAAACCACCAATAATGGCAAATAGATTAATCGTAATGGTCAAAGGCAGTCGTTTGGCAAAAAAGATTCTAATCATTTGAGCACTCTATCATTCCCCCGAAAAAGACGCGAGGACATGTTGGTAAAAATCGTTCAACATTTATCACTGAGCACGGTTGTCCGACCCGTCGGCAGCTGGATAACGCTTTGAGGGCAGGCGTGGGCAAGTTCATCTTTCAAAGCCGCTCTGGCATGCGTTTCCCCATGCACCAAAACAATCTGCCGTGGATCATGGCGCATACGCGTCACAAAGCGCACCAGATCATCCTGCCCACCATGGGCCGAGTACCCCGACAGCGTGTGGACTGCCGCATGAATAGCGTACTTATGACCATCCAAACGCACATAACCACCCTGAGGTCCGTAATCCTGAATCGCACGGCCGGGCGTTCCTTCAGCCTGATAACCGACAAAGACGACATCGGTGCGCGCATCAGAGAGCAGCGCTTTTAAGTAGTCGACAATCCGCCCACCGCTGCACATGCCGCTCGCCGCAATAACGATACAGGGGCGCGCCCTGTCTTTCAGGTAGCGCACGGTCTGCACATGATCCTGATGACTTTGTATCGTCGTAATCTGTTCAAAACTCAGCGGGCGACGTCCCTGACGCAGACGAGCATGCCCTTCACGATCCCAGCAATCCGCCAACTGACGATACAGGTCGGTGAAACGGCTCGCCAAAGGGGAATCAACCACCACTTCCAGATCGGCCCAACACAGGTCATCAGCGACGGCCGTGTCTTTATAACGGTGAATCAGGCTTTCCAATTCATAAAGCAATTCCTGAGTCCGGCCAATGCTGAATGCCGGAATCAGAATCACACCACGATTTTGCAGAGAACGCTCAATAATGGCTTTCAAGTGATGGCGCCGTAAACGCCGCTGCTCATGACAACGATCACCATAGGTGCTCTCAAGGATCAGCGTATCGGCACGGTAGGGTGGTTTTGGCGCCGTCAACAACGGGGCATACGGTGCCCCCAGGTCGCCGGAAAAGACAATATCATGAGAGACTGAATCAAATGTAAAACGAATCTGAACATACACGGAGCCGAGAATATGCCCGGCAGGTTGAAAGCGGATCGCCACTGAAGCCGCAAACCGTGGCGCGAGATCCAGCCAAGCCCCTGTATCAAGCACAACGGTCTGTTTCTCAACCCGCTTAAGAGCTTCGCTAATCAAACGCTCATTGTGCGTCACACCGACTTTAAGAGCATCTTCCAGCACAAGAGGAAGCAGCACCGCCGACGCGGGTGAACAATAAATCGGCCCTTCAAACCCAGCCGCCAGAAGATATGGGATACGTCCGACATGATCGAGATGCACATGGGTAATAATCAGAGCACGAATGGCGTCGACGGGAAAATCAATCTCCGGCGAATGAACCTCATGGCCCTGAAACAATCCGCAATCGATAAGCAGGCTTTCACCGCGTTGAAAAAACAACTCATGGCAGGAGCCCGTTACTTGATCAGAACCACCGTGATGAAGGATATAAGGGGTAAAAGATGATTGTGCGTTCAAAGTCTTTCCAGTGACATAAAAGCTCTCATTTAGCTCTTGACATGGCTCTCCCCAAAAACCAATTTAACAGGGATGCACGGGATAGGCAGGATGAAACCCGGAAATCAGATAAACTACGCTTCTACAACCATATTGCCACAGACGCACACAGACAAATCCAGACAAAACCACAACAACGGCTAAAGCAAAAACCGAGGCAATTTTACCACGGAGGCACTGAGATCACGGAGAAAACCTCTCCCCTTCACAATGCTCTTGATTTTACTCCGTGTCCTCTGTGACTCTGTGGTTCACAAATGTACAGATCTTATCCTGACCCTCCCGGTCATTCAAACTTTGCCTTAAGAACTGTCCGCTCCTGTCCGTGTGGGTCCGTGGCTAAACAATCAATCTTTTGATTCATGCTCTATTCTCAATCTGGTTCCACCAACCACATTGCCACAGACGCACACAGACAAATTCGGACAAAACCACAACAACGGCTAAAGCAAAGACCAAGACAATTTCACCACAGAGGCACTGAGATCACGGAGAAAACCTCTCCCCTTCACAATGCTCTTGATTTTACTCCGTGTCCTCTGTGACTCTGTGGTTCACAAATGTACAGATCTTATCCTGACCCTCCCGGTCATTCAAACTTTGCCTTAAGAACTGTCCGCTCCTGTCCGTGTGGGTCCGTGGCTAAACAATCAATCTTTTGATTCATGCTCTATTCTCAATCTGGTTCCACCAACCACATTGCCACAGACGCACACAGACAAATTCGGACAAAACCACAACAACGGCTAAAGCAAAGACCAAGACAATTTCACCACAGAGGCACTGAGATCACGGAGAAAACCTCTCCCCTTCACAATGCTCTTGATTTTACTCTGTACCCTCTGTGACTCAGTGGTTTGATGTGTCAACAGTTTCCCGGACACAAGATCACACAGCTTCCTGCAGTGCTTCAAAGGTCAGCGGAGCCTCGTAGTTGTTGGCCGAATGCAACCGCTGACGGTTATAGAAAACTTCGATGTATTCGAATATCGCCGTCCTAGCTTCATCGCGGGTTTTGAAATCACAATGATGAACCAGTTCGGTCTTGAGTGTGTGGAAAAAACTTTCAGCAACGGCATTGTCCCAGCAATCTCCTTTTCTGCTCATGCTTGAGAGCACTCCATGAGTAGAAAGAGTTTTCCGGTAGCTCTCTGAGGCGTATTGGCTGCCCCGGTCGCTATGAAAAATAAGGCCTTTAGCCGGTTTCCGTTTCCAGATGGCCATCAGCATCGCATTGTTGGCCAGTTGTGCTTTCATTCGTGAATCCATCGACCAGCCAACAATGGCTCTGGAAAACAGGTCGATAACAACAGCGAGATAGAGCCAGCCTTCACGTGTCGGAATGTAGGTGATGTCACCAACGTAAGCAACATCTGGGCTGCTGACAGTAAATTCGCGGTTTAGCAGGTTCGGCGCAATCGGCTTGTCGTGTTTCGAGTTCGTGGTCGCCTTAAATTTGCGCTTGGTTTGAACCTTCAGGTTCTCTTCGCGCATCAACCGTCCGATGCGACGGCGGCTAGCGGCAACACCCTGCTTTTTCAGCTTCTTCTTGATTCGTCGGGTTCCGTAGTTTTTTCGCCCCGTTTTAAAGGCGGCCCGGACAAGAGGACGAAGTTCGTCATCTTCAAGGCTGCGACAGCTGGAAGGTCGTTTCAAGAACTCGTAGTAGCCACTTCGGGAAACCTGAAGAACACGGCACATAGCCAGTATGCTAAACTCAGTCTGCTGCTTCATCCAGGCGTACTTTACCGGCTGTTCTTTGCAAAGTACGCCGCCGCCTTTTTTAAAATATCGCGTTCCTCCTTCAGGAGAGCATTCTCCCGACGGAGGCGCTGCAACTCGTCATGAGGATGTTCTTTCCCCGAGGTGCTCGGAGAAGGATTTTCCTGCTGACGGTATTTCGTGACCCAGGTGTAAAGGGTATTGGGATTAACTCCCAAATCTCTCGCGGTCTGGGCTATTGGTTGATCCGATTCAACGGCCAATTTGACAGCTTCTTGTCTGAATTGGGCAGAACGTCTTGAGCTCATTGGGCACACCTCCATAGATTGCTATTTTGCATGAAGTTGTGTGTCCGGAAAAGTGTATCCGCATCAGTTCACAAAATTCACGGCTGAAGCAATGGATTTACAGATCTTATCCTGACCATCCTGTCTATCCCTGTTAATTCAGCCTTTGACTCTCTCAATACAATGTTGAGTGCCGACGACTGGCAGAGGTTCGGCCTTAAAGAAATCAAAAACTGAAGTTTTCAATACGTGAACGCTGTACAGAATTGTACTCAGGCTGTTCCAATAAAAAAGGATAAATATCCATATAGCGTTGTTGTTTCACAATTTGCAGTAAGATTTCTTCGTCAAAATTCATGTAATCGTGAATCATTGCATTGCGAAATCCGACCGCCTGCATCAAGCTCTGGTAGCGTTCATCATCCAGAGCACCGCTGTCATACAGAATGGTAAAAGCATCACGACCACGGCTTGGAACCAAGGGGCAATTGTAATGCTTTAAAATACGCCGCGCTTTACCGATACTGTTCTCAATCAGAATCTGCAACGAGGCCCGCGCCGCCCTTAATTCAATTTTGTCGAGTTTGTTTTTGGAACACAATCGGCTCGATAAAATATCCAGCAGTTCCTTTTCCGTTTTAGCAGTCTTGATGGTACTCTTCAAATAGGCTTCGAACAGCATGGCTATCTCCCTTGAGAATACGGTATTGCTTCTCAATACTCTCCATCAATTCCGGCGTCACCATATCCAGATCAACAAGATCAAAGTCTTCATCCGGCAAAGCCAAGCACTCTCCCAATTCGATCCGAAGACGAGCGATATGCCCCCAAGAGCACGGCTGTGACTTATCCATAAGAACGGCAAAATCATAATCACTTTGCTCACGCACGGCGGAATTCTCTCCGGCACGGGAACCAAACAATAAAGCAATTTTCACGTAAGGCAATTGAGCAAAAGCCTGCCGTAGGCTGTCCATGGACAATTTTTTGGCACGACCATAAATCCGACGGGACTCATGTAGCATATTGCCTCCCGAAAAACCAAGCCGGCCTCGCGGCGACTAAGGAGAGATATCCACTGATCCTGAATATCTGCAATAATTCAAACCGTTACCTTGCACCTAGAGAACCAGGCGAATACCAATTCTACAACCATATTAGCCACAGACGTGCACAGACAGCTTCGGACCAAACCACAACAACGACTAAAGCAAAGACCAAGACAATTTCACCACAGAGACACTGAGATCACGGAGAAGACCTCTCCCCTTCACAATGCTCTTGATTTTACTCCGTGTCCTCTGTGACTCAGTGGTTCACAAAATTCGCGGCTGAAGCTGATCCTAGACAGTCGAAGCAATGGATTTACAGATTTTATCCTCAGCATTCTGTCTATCCTGGTCAGTTCAGCGTTTAACCTTAATGAATAGTCAGCTCTTGTCCGTGTGGGTCCGTGGCTGAAAAAACAAATCCTTTGATTTCAGCCTTTAGAGGCACGCCCCATTCTCTACATCATGGTAACCACCCATATTGGCCACAGCCGCCCACAGACAACTTCGGACCAAACCACAACGACTACTAAAGCAAAGACCAAGACAATTTCACCACTGAGGCACTGAGATCTCGGAGAAAACCTCTCCCCCTCACAATGCTCTTGATTCTACTCTGTGCCCTCTGTGACTCAGCGGTTCACAAATGTGCAGATCTTATCCTGACCCTCCCGGCCATTCAAACTTTGCCTTAAGAACTATCCGCTCTTGTCAGTGTGGGTTCGTGGCTAAATAATAAACCTTTTTATTTCAGCCTTTGGGTCCATGCCCCATTCTCAGCCTCATTCCACCAGCCATATTGGCCACAGCCGCACACAGACAACTTCGGACCAAACCACTACAACGACTAAAGCAAAGACCAAGACAATTGCACCACGGAGGCACTGAGATCACGGAGAAGACCTCTCCTCTTCACAATGCTCTTGATTTTACTCTGTGTCCTCTGTGACTCAGTGGTTCACAAAAATTCAACTGCATAATTTTAATGCCGTTTCGGCAAATTCGCGAAAATCATCAAGCCGTGTTTCAATAACACCGCGAACAATTTCCAAATTCAATTTTCGGTAATCATGGACGGCCACATTACGAAACCCGACCATCGATTTAAGACGATCACTTAAATGAACCGAAATGATGTCATTATCGACAAGCAAGTCAAAAGCATCCCGAGACTCTTGCGGTATCCCCAACTTCCGAACCCGAACAAGATGCATAGCAATATCAATAGAGGCTTCACAAGCTCGCTGCAAATTCAGAATAATTGAATCTTGGCGGGTGTAGTTGGTTTCCAGCTCAGACTCATGGCCATGATATTCATCGTTGATCCGAATGAGACAGCGCTCAATCGTTGCCACCTTGTTCAGCACCACATCATTGTTCGCCATAAATATTACCCCTATTTTTTACATCATTGAGAATAAATCGGCGCTCATAATTTAACCGGGCATAGGAGGAAAAAACCATGTCCTCAAAACGCTCTACAACGTTATCGTCGGCTGAGTAAACACGCTCACCGTGAGCGACAACTTGCATACGCATGACAACTGAGGCATTGAGGAGATCAACAAGATCAACATCACGCTTGGCCACAGATGCAAGCTTCTGAGCCAAATCCCAGCGGACCATCGGATCAAGAGGTGATGACGCCAGCAAAGCCAGATCAATATCACTGTCACCTCTTTCATCAACAGTGTCCCAGCTGCCGAAACGATAGATTGAAAGGCAATCGGGTACGCCCGCACAAATCGTTTCAATAAGTTTTTGCTGCAACTGCTTACGCGAACTGCCGTGCGATGACATAGCGTCTCCTTTCCGGCATCAAGGAACAAGCCAGAAGCAACGAAAACTCTGAGTTAAGACCTAAACCAGACGAGCCACGCTTCTACAACCATATCAGCCACTGACGCACACGGACAACTTCGGACAAAAGCACTGCAGCAATAAAGACCGAGGCCATTAAACCACTGAGGCACTAAGGATTCAGAGAAAACCTTTAACCTCTTTATTCTACTCTGCGTCCTCTATGACTCTGTGGCTCACGAAGTTGGCGATTCAAACCGCTCCTTACAGCCGGATCTCAGTGTTGTCTTGATCGTCCTGTCTTTCCCTATTTCTCAGCCTTTGATCTTAAAACTTGTCCGCTCTTGTCCGTGTGGGTCTGTGGCTAAACAATAAGCACAGATCAATCAACCTTACTGGCCACGGACACACACAGACAAATTCGGACAAAAAACAACACCAGTTACGATGTTTAGCTTTAAATTCAAGGACGTTAAAAGGTCAGGTCCGCCCTTGTCCGTGTGGGTCTGTGGCTAAACAATAAATCTTTTGATTTCAGCCTTCGGATCGGTAAAATTGACCAGCAATCCAACCTTATATCCGGTTGCCTTGAGGTAGTTAAGCAATTGAGCCTCATGGACTTTCAAAAGAAAATCCGTTGCTTTTAATTCAAGAATAATTTTCCGTTCAACCACAATATCGGCGTAATACTCGCCAACGCTAATCCCCTTGTAATCAATCCGGATCGGCACCTGACTTTCAGCCTGGATACCTCGTTGTTTCAGTTCGGCAAGCAGAGCATTCTCGTAGACTTTTTCCAAAAAACCAGGGCCAAGAACTCGATTCACTTCATAGATAGCGCCATTGATCTGATAGGTCATTGTTTTAAAACCAGAGAGGCAATAAAGCTCAACCCCAAAAACGCTTTTGGGTATAAAAACGACCTTAAGAACTGTCCGCCCTTGTCCGTGTGGGTCTGTGGCTAAACAAAGTATCTTTTGATTTCAGCCTTTGGGTTCATGCCCCTTTCTCAGCCTCGTTCCACCAACCATATTGGCCACGGACGCACACAGACAAATTCGGACAAAAAACAACACCAGTTACGAAGTTAAGCTTTAAATTCCAGGACGTTAAAAGGTCAGGTCCGCCCTTATCCGTGTGCGTCCGTGGCTAAAAATAGATTTTACTTCTTCACCCGATCTCCAGAGCCTTTGCCCGTCACCGTCTGTAAAATAAGACTAAAATAACTCTTTACTGACATTTCTCGAATCATTTTAGCATCGGTTTCAGCCAGTAGGCGAGGTGTAGACATATCAATCTTATTGACTTGTGCCAGCCCTGTAATCCCAGGACGAACAGCGTTGACACCTCGTTCTGTACGTTCTTCAATAAGCTCTTCCTGATTGAAAAGACAAGGCCGCGGACCAACTAAACTCATCTCCCCCTTGAGTACATTCCACAGCTGGGGTAATTCATCCAGCTTTGTTTTGCGCAAGAAACTACCCAGTTTTGTGATGGATGAAGACGATGCCAAATGACTGGCCACTGATGCGGTATCCAGCTTCATCGTGCGGAATTTAACCAAAAGAAAAGGTTTCTTTTGTCGACCAACCCGTTCCTGGAAAAACAATGGGGAGCCCGTGTCAAACCAGCCAGCAAAAAGAATCACACCAAAGAGGGGCAGCCCGACAAGCAATCCAAAAGCCGAAAAGATAATGTCAAAGAAACGCAGCAATGGATTATTTATTGACGTTTTTACCAAAAGTTTATTTGCCACACAACGTCTTACCCCCTCATCAACAGAAACCACCGGTTTCCAGCCCAGCACCTCTTTTGCCTTACTGATATCCACCCGCAGCGACCCCAGCACCCGTTGTGCTACGGCTTTTTTACCCA
>OBLN01000317.1_pt1 | contig 17663 bp, 16 predicted proteins | sample 1519301 | NCBI WGS metagenome assembly OBLN01 (sample SAMEA2452533, study PRJEB22499) | sediment metagenome | reverse complement strand
CATTTTATTTTATCCCAAAACAGACTTGCCTGTGTCAAGCTTATATTATTGTTAAAGCCCCGCTGAACAGTTCTTTAGCCTTGCTTAAAAAAGTGTGTTCTGGTAGATTTGACGGATGGATGAACTTGATAAGCACCGAAAAGAAATTGACAGGATCGACACCGAAATAATTGACCTTCTGAACTCCCGTGCGAAGGAAGCGATGAAAATCGGCGAGATAAAGAAGGAACAGGGCAAGCCCCTCTATGTTCCCTCCCGTGAGAAGCAGATTTATGAGCGTCTTTCCAAAATAAACCACGGTCCTCTCCCCTTTGAGGCTATCCGCAGAGTTTACAGGGAGATTATCTCCGCTTCTCTTTCTCTTGAGGAGCTTCAGCGCATAGGTTATCTCGGACCGGAAGGCACATTCACTAACCTTGCCGCTATAAAGCAGTTCGGTCTTTCCGCAGAGCTTATCCCAATGCGGGGGATACCGGATGTTTTTGACGCTGTGGAACGGGGCAGGCTGGATTACGGCATTATCCCTGTGGAAAACTCCCTTGAAGGCGTGGTTAACCACACCCTTGATATGCTTGCCGGTTCATCCATAAAAATCTGCGGTGAGGTTTTCCTTGAGATAAACCAGAACCTTATGAATCAGTCGGGCAAGCTTGAGGACGTTCAGAGGATATACTCTCACCCACACGCCATACCCCAATGCAGAAAATGGCTCGCAGAGCATGCCGCCGACATTCCTCTCTATGATGTTGAATCCACAGCAAAAGCCGCCGAAATAGCATCCAAGGATGCAGGGGCTGCTGCTATCGCCTCTGAGATGGCGGAAATCTGCTATAACTTAAAAATAATTGAGCGCAGTATAGAGGACATGCCGAACAACTACACAAGGTTTCTTATCATAGGCAGTTTCCAGCCTCTACCCACGGGCAATGATAAAACATCCATGGTTTTCAGCATTACTCATAAATCCGGCTCACTGTATAAAGCCCTTGAAGTATTCGCCTCCAAGGGTATAAACATGACTAAGATCGAATCCCGCCCTTCCAAAAAACAGGCGTGGGAATACGTTTTCTATGTGGACACCGACGGTCACAGGGATGTTGAACCCCTTAAGAGCGTCATTAACGAATTTTCCGAAAGCGTTACCCACTTCAAGGTGCTGGGTTCTTATCCCAAGGGGGAAAAATGATAGACTACGCAAAACTCGCAGGTAAAGAAATTCAGGGGCTTAGCCCATATGTGCCCGGCAAACCGGTTAAAGAACTGGAAAGAGAGCTGGGTATTGAAAAGGCGGTGAAGCTCGCCTCCAACGAAAACCCGCTGGGACCTTCACCCAAAGTCATTCAGGCTGTGGCGGATTTTCTGCCGGAGATGTCCCGCTATCCTTACGGTGACGTGTTCTATCTCCGTACAAAACTTGCCGCAAAGCTCGGAATAAACCCTGACAGGCTTATTTTCGGAACAGGCTCAAACGAAATAATCGAACTGGCAATGAGAACTTTCCTTGCCCACGATGAGCATGTGATGAGCCCCGCTCCGTCATTCTCCGTTTACGGAATAATAGCACAGGCTATGAGAGCTTCATGCAAATGGATTCCTGTTAAAAGCGATTTCTCCTTCGACTTTGACGCCCTTGTTGCAAACATGAATGATAAAACCAGAATCATATTCCTCGGCAACCCCAACAACCCCACGGGAACATACTTCACTCAGGCGGAGCTTGAGGCTTTCATGAAAAAAGTTCCCGCTGAAACCATAGTTATCATTGATGAAGCCTACTGCGAATATGTTGATGCTCCGGATTTCCCCGATGCAATGAAAATGCAGAAGGATTATCCGAATATAATGATAATGCGCACCTTTTCCAAGGCATACGGTCTTGCTGCTCTCCGTGTAGGCTACTGCATAGCAGACTCTGTTGCAATTGACATGATGAACCGTGTGCGCCAGCCCTTCAACACCAACATGGCGGCGCAGGTTGCGGCGGAAGCTGCCCTTGAGGACACCGACCACCTCAAAAAAGTCATCCGTGAGAACCGCATGGGCAAGGCTTACCTCTATGAAGAGTTTAAAAAACTTGGTTTTGAGCACCTCCCCACACAGGCAAACTTCATCCTCGTGAAAACCGGAAACGGTGAGAAGGTCTTCAAAGATCTCCTCCGGAAAGGTGTGATTGTCCGCTATCTCGGTGCAGGACTGAAAGACTTCATAAGAGTTTCCATCGGCACAGAAGCGGAAAATAAAGAATTCATAACGCAGCTTAAAGCTGTCCTCTAAAAAGTGAGGTATGCACATGATAATTGTACTTAAAAAAGGCGCATCAGACGAACAGGTAAACCATATTGCAACCAAGCTTACGGAATACGGTTTTCAGACACATATATCCAGAGGCACCGAAAGAACAATAATCGGCGCAATTGGCGATGAAAGGACTCTCAGAGACAAACCCCTTTCATCCATCCCCGGTGTTGAAAAGGTTCTCCCCATTGTCAAGCCTTTCAAGCTTGTCAGCAAGGACTTTAGAGCCGAACCTACGGTAATCGACATAAAAGGGATCAAAATCGGCGGCGGAAACGTTGCGATCATGGCTGGTCCATGCTCTGTGGAAAACAGAGACATGCTCTTTGCCATAGGCAAAAGAGTCAGCGACGCCGGAGCAAAAATCCTCCGAGGCGGCGCTTTCAAGCCCCGCTCCTCACCATACGCATTTCAGGGTCTCGGCGTGGAAGGGCTCAAATATCTCCGTGAAGTGGCAGACGAATACGGCATGCTCGTTATCACAGAGATGATGGATCCCAGAGACATGGACGACATCCTCAAATATACAGACATAATCCAGATCGGCGCACGAAACATGCAGAACTTCCGCCTTCTCAGAGAGCTGGGGACAATAAAAACCCCTGTAATGCTCAAAAGAGGACTCTGCGCCACTATTAAAGAATTTCTCATGGCGGCTGAATACATAGCAGCAGGCGGCAACCATCAGGTTATACTCTGCGAAAGAGGGATCAGAACATACGAAACAGAGACAAGAAACACCCTTGATCTTTCCGCTGTTCCCGTTGTTCAGGCTAACACCCACCTGCCCATCATAGTTGACCCCAGCCAGGAAACCATCAGGTTATACTCTGCGAAAGAGGTATCAGAACATACGAAACAGAGACAAGAAACACACTTGATCTTTCCGCTGTTCCCGTTGTTCAGGCTAACACACACCTGCCCATCATAGTTGACCCCAGCCACGGAACAGGCAGAAGAGACTGCATTCTCCCCATGGCACAGGCTGCAGTGGCGGCAGGAGCTGACGGCGTAATGATCGAGGTTCACAACTGCCCCGAAGACGCAATGAGCGACGGTGATCAGTCAATCGTCCCCGATGATTTCGACATCCTTATGAAAAGGATGAAAGTAATAGCCGAAGCCATAGGCAAGACAATAAGCTGACGATGGCTTTTAAATCCATAGGTATCATAGGCCTCGGTCTGATAGGCGGCTCTTTCGCAAGAGCCTTCTGCGATCGGGGTCTTTCTGTATACGGACTTGACGGCTGCACATCCACCCTCGCCGAAGCGGCACAGGCGGATATATTTCAGGCTCTCACTGATGATATTGATCAGTTTCTTAAAATGAAGCCTGATCTTATTTACATCTGCGTTCCGGTGGAAGCCACAAAAGCGGTGCTTAAAACACTCTATGAAAAAGGGGTGTCAACTCCTGTAACGGACGGAGCAAGCACTAAGTCTTCCGTATGCGCCCTCGCAGGCAAACTTGGGCTCAATTTCTGCGGCGGTCACCCGATCGCAGGGCGTGAAGTTTCGGGTTTTTCAGCATCAGTAAACGGGCTGTTTGATAATGCTGTCCATGTGCTGACTCCTGTGGCGGAAGGTTTTCCGGAAGATGATCTGCGTGCGCTTCACGAGGGCATAGGCATGAGAGTTACCGTTATGACGGCTGACAAACATGATCTGGTTTTCGGTTCAATAAGCCACCTTCCCCATGTTACTGCATTTTCCCTTGTGGAAGCGGTTAACCGGGCATGCCCGGAGGCTTTCTCATATACAGGAGGCGGATTCAGGGACTTCACCCGAATAGCCGCCAGCAATCCACGAATGTGGACAGATATATTTCTGGACAACGACAAAACGGTAATAGAACTTATAGATACCTATATCGACCTCCTCAAATCATGGAGGGAAGACATAGCAGACAAAAACGAAGAAAAAATATATAAACGCATAGAAGAAGCCAGCAGCATCAGGAGAAGCATAAAATGATCACTTTCGGCAAAATAAAGTCAGTCAAAGGCGAAATAAGCGTTCCTGCGGATAAATCCATAACCCACCGTTCTTTTATGCTCGGCGCCATGGCAGAAGGCAGCACAAGGGTTACAAATCCCCTCATGTCCCGTGATACCATAGCAACTATGGAGGCGATGAAAGCCCTCGGAGCGGAATTTATCCCGGCGGAAAACGGATTTGTGGTTGTCTCTAAAGGATACAGAGCCTTTAATGAACCGTCTGACGTGATCAACTGTGACAACTCCGGCACAACCGCAAGGCTGATCAGCGGGCTTATTGCCCCCGCAGGGGTTTATGCTGTTCTCACCGGAGATGACAGCCTCCGCAAGAGACCGATGAAAAGAGTTATCAAACCCCTTTCCCTCATGGGTTCAAGGATGGAGGCCGCATCAAACGGCACTCTTCTCCCACTGACAATCCTCCCCTCCAAGATGCACGGCGCTGACATAACCGGTGAAACAAAAAGCGCACAGGTAAAAAGCGCTGTTCTTCTGGCGGCGGCACAAATCGAAGGGCGTACTACATATACTGAACCGGCTTCCACAAGAAACCACTCTGAAATAATGCTGAAAAACTTCGGAGCGGATATTTCTGTAAACGGGAAAACTGTCATAGTAAACGGCGGCAGACCACTTACAGGGACAGATGCCGCAGTACCCGGAGACTTTTCATCAGCCGCTTTTTTCATAGGTGCGGCACTCATTTTTGAAGGAGCAGATATAACCATCAAAAATGTCGGGCTGAACGAAACCAGAACCGGACTTCTTACTGCTCTTTCGTCATTCGGCGTAAAATTTGAGCTTAATTACTACGAAAACACAATAGAGCCCATGGGTGATATTCATATAAAGCACCAGTCTTTCAGGGGTGGAAAAGTTGACGGGGAACTGATTGCTAACCTGATAGATGAACTTCCTCTTCTGGCGTTTCTCGGTCTGTTTGCAGATTCACCTGTGGAGATAAGAGATGCCCATGAACTTCGTGTCAAGGAATCTGACCGTATAGCCGCCACGCTTTATAACCTTAATCAGTTAGGGGCAGAAACGGAAGAATTTGAAGACGGAATGAAGATCTACCCCCTGAAAAAAGAGCCTGTTCAGGCTCACCTGCGTTCCTTCTTTGACCACAGAATAGCTATGCTTTCAATCCTTATGTGCAAGCGTTTCGGGGAGAAGGTTTCTGTTGACGAAATACAGAGCGTTGATGTATCTTTTCCAAACTTTGTAAGTATTCTGGAAGAGATCGAGAACAAGTAATTTCCCAGAGAGAAAGCAGCGAGGAGCTTTGCTCCGAAGGCTGCGCGTGAGGCAAAACCGCCGTTTAGATCCCGGCGGTTTCTGAACCAAGCTTGCTATAGAACAGCAGGACGCTGGTTCCGGCGAACTATCAGAACACAGGCACAGGGATGTGCCCTCGGAGCGTAAAGCGAAGAGAAAGCAGCGAGGAGCTTTGCTCCGAAGGCTGCGCGTGAGGCGGAACAGCAGGACGCTGGTTCCGGCGAACTATCAGAACACAGAGGTTTAATGAGTTTTCAGGTCGCAGTAGACGGACCCGCAGGGAGCGGGAAAAGCAGTGTTTCAAAACTTATAGCAAAAAAGTACGGTTTTACCTACCTTGACACAGGCGCAATGTACAGAGCATGCGCCTATATACGAATGAAGTTCCCATCAGATGACGATTCCTTTATAAAAATCCTTGAAAATACTGATATGCGCTTTGAACCGGCTCCGGAAGGTCAGCGTATGTTCATAAATATTAACGGTAGTGATACAGAAATAACTGACATTATCCGTACGCCTGAAGTTACCGCCCTTGTGGGTGCGGTATCAGCTATGCACGATGTGCGCCGCCTTATGACAGCCAAGCAGAAAGAGCTTGCCCGCAAAGGGGAAGTGATTATGGAAGGCAGAGACATAGGCACCGTTGTTCTGCCTGAGGCTGATGTCAAGTTTTTCTTCACAGCCTCCCCTACGGAAAGAGCAAGGCGCAGACAGGCGGAATGGAAGACTAAAGGCGTGGAAGTCCCTCTGGAGCAGCTTGAAAACGATATTCTCAGAAGAGACGAAATGGATTCTTCAAGAACAGAAGCACCTTTGAAAAAAGCTGAAGATGCCGTTGAATTAGACACAACTGGCTTGACAATAGATGAAGTTATATCAATAATGTCTGCTGAGATTAATAGGAAACGAAGGACCTGAGGTTTTAGTGAAAGTTTTTCTTGCCGAACATGCAGGGTTCTGCTTCGGCGTTGAGCGTGCCGTGAGTCTCGTGGAAGAGACATCCGGCGTTAAATCAAACGTCTGCACTCTGGGACCGATCATACACAACCCGCAGGTTGTCAGGCGCTTCAGCGAAAAAGGCGTCAGTGTCTGCAAATCACCCGATGACCTGAACAGCAAAAGCACCGTTATAATACGCTCCCACGGAGTAACCAGAGAAACCTACCGTAATCTTGAAAATAAAGGAATAGATACGGTGGACGCAACCTGCCCCTTTGTTAAGAAAGCCCAGAAATCAGCGGGTGAATTCAGCAGAGACGGTTTTTCGGTTGTTGTCTTCGGAGAAAGGGAACACCCTGAGGTGGAAGGTATTGTCAGCTTCATTGAAGGTGATTTTTATATAATTTCAAGCGAAGCAGAAGCGAATGCGCTTCCTGATTTCGATAAGTGCGCTCTCGTGGCGCAGACAACGCAGAATAAAGATACTTTCTCAAAAATTACGGAAGTTCTTAAAAATAAAAGCCGTGTGCTGGAAACAGCGCATACCATATGCAGCGCGACAGAGAAACGCCAGTCCGCGGCGATTGAACTCGCCCGCAGAGTGAATGCGATGATAGTTATAGGCGGAAAAAACAGCGCCAATACAACACGTCTTTTCACTATATGCAGCGAACTTTGCCCCAGAACCTACCACATTGAAACTGCGGAGGAGCTGGAGGGCGTTAACTTTATGCCAGAGGATACCATAGGGATCACAGCGGGCGCAAGCACGCCGGGCGATCTCATAAATGAGGTAATAGAATACTTTGGAAGGGGTCAGGAAATGAATGTTAATAACTCTAACAGCAATGACGAAATGAGAATGGAGGACTTTGAAACGCTTCTTGAAGAATCGTTCCAGCTCCCTGAAAAGGGCTCCATTGTTAAGGGTGTCATTGCACAAATCAATGAAAGCGAAATCCTTGTCAACATCGGCTACAAAACCGAAGGGATTATCTCTAAAACCGAATTTGGCGGTAAAGGAGAAGTTGACGTAAAAGTGGGCGATGAAATCGAAGTTATGTATCAGGGCATGACCGGCGGCGGCGGATACATTAAACTTTCCAGAAAAGCCATCGAAAAAGAAACAGACTGGCTGGCTGTTGAAGCTGCTCTTGAATCCGGCGAACCTGTAAAAGTTAAAGTCACAGGCAACGTTGATAAGGGCTTCCTCGGCAAGTTTAACGATATCGACTGCTTTATCCCTGAAAACCATATCGATTTCAAAAACAAAATGCAGGAGCCAAAATCCTACATCGGTCAGGAAATTGAGTGCAAAGTTCTGAAAGTGAACAAAAAACAGCGCTCATTTCTTGCTTCCAGAAGAATCAACATGTCCGAATCACTGGACAAAAACAAGAAAGAATTCTTCGACGGAGTAAAAGAAGGAGACGTTCTGAAAGGATGCGTAAAAACCGTTAAAAACTACGGAGCATTCATGAATTTCGGTGCGGTTGACGGCTTTCTCCATAAAAATAATATCGGCTGGGGCGTGGTTAAACACCCCTCACAGTATCTGAAAGAAGGCGAAGAGCTTGAAGTTCTTGTTCTCTCTGTTGATAAAGAGAACGAAAAGCTTGAAGTCGGTCTGAAACAGATGCACAACGACCCCTGGAGCAGCGTGGATGATAAATATCCCGACAACCAGATAGTGAAAGGAACTGTGATCACCAGAAAAAGCAAAGGCTTTGTCCTTGAGCTTGAACCCGGTGTTGACGGCTTCGTTCCTCAGGAAGAGCTTTCATGGCTTAAAAATGCCAAGGTTAAGCTTGAACCGAAAGATGTTGTTGAAGGCGTTGTTGTTGGCGTTGATAACGCAAACAGAAAAGTTATCGTATCCCTGAAACTTCTTAACGAAAACCCATGGGATACCCTTAAAGATAAACACCCCGAAGGCTCAAATGTTAAAGGGGTAATCAAAAGCGTTACCGAGTTCGGTCTCTTTGTTGACTTCGGTGAGTTTCTTGACGGTCTTATACGCAAGAAAGACATCTCATGGACAGAAGAGCCTGAAGATCTTTCCAACTTCAAAGAAGGTGACGAAATTGAGGCTAAAGTCCTTAAAATCGATCCCGAAAGAGAAAGAATCAGCCTCGGTCTCAAACAGCTTGAGCCTAACCCATGGAGAGAGATAGGTAAACTTCTCCCCCTTGGTAAAATGGCAGAAGTTGTAATAACAGCCGTAACTAAAGACGGTGTGACAGTTGCTCTCCCCAGAGAACTCAGCGGATTCATACCCGTGTCTGAGCTTGATGTGGACAAGATTGAGCCCGAAAGCAAGTTCAAAGTCGGCGACACTATCAAAGCGGTTGTTATCAAAAACGACCAGAGAGAAAGAAGTGTGATCCTCTCTGTGAGAAGACACCAGCAGGATTCTGAAAGAAAAGAAGTTAAAGAATTCCTCAAAAAGATGGATGACGGAAACTCAAGCTTCAGCCTCGGCAGCATGCTGAAAGACAAGCTTGACGCTCTTGAGACCAACGAAGACTAATATCAGACTGGCCCCTGAAAAACAGCCCCCGTTTCCTGCCGGAAGCGGGGGCTTTTGTTTATGAATATTTAGAAAGTAATAACTCTATCTGACCATTCAACCATATCAATGCAGTCGTTCATGGTGGAAACCGGGCAAGAACTGTCATCACCCATTTCTCTGGATTTGATGCATGTTCCGCAGGCGAGAAGAACCCCGCCGCCGGCTGTGAATTCTTCCAGCATAGCCTTCACATTATACTTGCCGCTGTCAATCTTAATACTTTCAACACCTTTGCTCATAAGGAAAATTTTTACTTCGTGCCCTTGTTTAAGAGATGCCGCCCCGAAGCGTACTCCGTTCCACGCTGTTTCTGGTTCATTTGACTGAAGAATAATGCCGAATCTCATGCTGCTTACCTCATTTAAAAAAAATCCCCGCCGAAGCGGGGAACTTATAAACTATAAAAAGAATCCGCATCTCTGCCCGCAGGCAGGAGCTTTCTTTATTTCATCAATATATCCATTATACCATGATAAATAGCAGAAGTGTTTTTAGCCACATCATCAGGAAGTTTGGGTCCGGGGGCTGTTTTATCCCAGTCAAGGGTTTCAAGATAGTTGCGGACATACTGCTTATCCATGCTTTCCTGCGGTTTACCCGCCTGATAGCCTGCTTTTTTCCAAAACCTTGATGAATCGGGGGTAAGAACCTCGTCAATAAGGATTATTTTGCCATCATACATGCCAAACTCAAGTTTGGTATCGGCTATTATGATCCCTTTAGCATCAGCAAGGTCTCTTGCTCTTTCGTACACAGCTATAGTGAGGCGCTTAAGCTCTTCTGCGTCTTTTTTGCCGAGATCAGCAGACATTCTTTCAAAGGAAACATTTTCATCATGCTCGCCCACTTCAGCCTTTGTAGCGGGAGTGAAGATAGGTGTTTCAAACTTCTGTGATTCCACAAGCCCTGCAGGAAGTTTTATTCCGCATATTTCGCCTGTGGCTTTATAATCCTTCCAGCCTGAACCTGTGATATAGCCCCTGACAACACACTCAAAAGGGAAAGGCTTGGCTTTTTTAACAAGCATCGAACGTCCTTCAAGCTGATCCCTGTATTCATGGCAGGCTTCGGGCATTTCATCGACTTCTGTTGTGATAAGGTGGTTCTCCACTATATCCTTAGTGTTTTCAAACCAGAATTTACTCAACTTTGTAAGAACTTTACCTTTCCCGGGTATTCCGTTGGGGAGAACGACATCGAAAGCGGATATTCTGTCTGTGGTGACGATAAGCATCTGCTCACCGAGATCATAAATATCCCTTACCTTTCCGCTGCCGATAAACTTAAGTTTCGGCATATCCGTTCTGAGAATAGTATCCATCCTGCAATCTCCTTCCTGCATCTATAATTAAATGATTCCTGCTTCCTTAAAGGCATTCAGCCCGCCGTCTATATTATAAACCTCAAAGCCGAGGTCACGCAGCACCATAACGGCAATTGAGCCCTTTGAACCGTTAGCGCAATATACATAAACAGGGCGGCTTTTGTCTATCTTATCCGCTTCATTTACTATGTCATGAAGAAAAATATTTACTGCACCCTTCAGACCGTCTTTAGAAAAATCATTTTTTGTGCGGATGTCAATCACTTGAATTGTCTCAGGCTGAAGCTTCACAAAATCAGCAGCAGAAATAATGGAAGAATTTCTCCTCCCTCCGCCATCGGCATTCAGCACCTGTCCCGGCTCACAAGACATTGCAATCCCCCTTTGTACTCATCTCCGTACTTTATAATATCTCACCGCAGAAACAATAATGCAACCGCAGGAAACAGTTTTACATAATTTTTTCAAGTCTTGCTATTGTCTCCATCCCGCCGGAAACGTTGTATGCTTCAAATCCGGAATTGCGAAGCATCTTAACTGCCAGATACCCCCTGAAACCCACAGCACAGTAAACATAAACAGGGGTATTTTTATCCAGAGTGTTCAGTTTCTCCCGCAGCATATTTACAGGAATGTTCACCGAACCTTCAACACATGCATCATCATGTTCCTTCACCGTGCGGACATCAAGTATCTGTATTTTCTCTTTTTTACGGATTTCTCTGAACTCTTCGGGAGAAACGGCAAAACCTGTCCCTCTCAACTTATTTGACGCAACAAAACCTGCAATATTCAGATTATCTTTTGCTTTTGCAAACTGAGGCGCATAGGCAAACTCAAGATTTTCAAGATCAAACACGCTTAAACCCGCATAAAGAGCAGCAGACGCCACGTCCAGCCTTTTATCCACCCCTTTTTCTCCGGAAGCAGCGCAGCCCAGCAGCCGTCCTGTTTTCTTCTCAAATACTGTCATCATGAATATGTAAGTTGCTCCGGGGTAATATTCCGCTATGTCTGCATCTTCCGTATAAACATAGTCAGCATCTATCCCCGCCTGCAAAGCCTGCTCGTATGTAATGCCTGTCTGCCCTGCGGAATAACCGTCAAAACCGACTATAGACGTTCCTACAACTCCGGGAAATTTCATATCTCCGTCAGTAACGGCGTTGTACCCGGCTGTACGCCCTTCCCTGTTGGCAGGACCAGCCAGAGGGAGCAGAACCTTTTTACCTGTGACACGGTTAAGCTTTTCCACCACATCGCCTGCGGCAAATATATCCTTATCGCTTGTGCGCATTGTATCATCAACCGCTATGCCGCCTGCTGAACCGATTTCAAGCCCGCAGTCTTTCGCAAGTGCCGTATCAGGAGCAACCCCTGCACAGAGAAAAAGCATATCCGCCTTAAGGGTTTCACCGCCGGAAAGGCTGATGCTGATTTTACCTTTTGATTCCGAAACTTCCTGAGCAAAGACACCAAGCCTGAAATCTATGCCTTTTCTTTCCATATGCTCACGCAGATTCATAGCGGCAATCCGGGGCATATTGGGCATTATTTCTGCTTTAGCTTCAACAATAACGGTTTTTATACCGCAGTGCATCATCGCCTCAGCAGTTTCAACGCCGATAAATCCGCCGCCGATAATAACAGCCGTCTTAGGTTTATTTTTCTCAATGAATTTGCGGACAGAGTCAGCATCATCCACTGTACGCATTGTAAAGAAAGGTGTTTTTTCTATGCCTTTTACTGGCGGAATGATTGTTTTGCCGCCCACAGCTATTATAAGTTTATCATAGGGAAGTTCACGCTCGCCGTTTTTGTCCTTAACGGTTACGGTGCGTTTTTTGCGGTCGATTGCTGTTGCCTCGGTCCGCACAAGCACATCTGCGTTGAAGCGTGTGCCGTATGTGTCCGGAGTGTGGAGGAGAATTTTTTTTCGGGGCTTTATAACGCCGCCGGTGTAATAAGGAAGCCCGCAGTTTGCGTATGAGATATATTTGCCTTTTTCAAGAACTGTTATTTCAGCATCTTCATCTGTTCTTCTGGCTTTCGCAGCCGCTGTAGCCCCTGCGGCAACGCCGCCTATTACCAGTATTTTTTTACCCATCTTCTTCTCCATACAAAACACAGTTATCACTGCGCCCTGTTATTTTGATAGTATAGAAACGGTTTGGCACACATTTTCCCGGCATTTCAACATCAAAATAGTTATCGGTTATACCGCCGCCCTTCTGCGCCAGAACTCTGAATGTTTTGCCTATGCACTTATCCGCAGCTTTTGACTTAAGCTCTTCGCCAAGGATGCGGAGCTTCTCTGCCCTTGCCTTTTTGACAGCGCCTTTGACCTTATCCGGCATGGTGCTTGCCGCCGTTCCCTCTCTGTCAGAATATTGAAATACATGGAGAAAATCAACTCCTGATGAACATATGGTATTTATGCAATTATCAAAATGATCTTCAGACTCGCCGGGGAAGCCAGTTATAACATCTGCACCCACGGTCAGACCGTTTATCTTTTGTTTAAAAGCGGAAACTTTTTCGATGTACTCCTCTGCGGTGTAGTGCCTGTTCATTTTTTTCAGGATTTCTGTCGAACCGCTTTGGAGAGGGATGTGGAGGTGTCTGCATATTTTATCACTGTGAAAAAGCTCCTCCAGCTTTTCGTCAAGCTCATTAAGCTCCACAGATGTGAGACGTATGCGGAAATCACCCTCTACAGCAATAAGTTTTTCCAGAAGAGATGCAAGGCTGGAACCGCAATCCTGCCCGTATTTTCCTATATGTATCCCCACAGGCACAATTTCTTTATGCCCTTCCGCAACAAGTCTTGCAACCTCGCTGACCACATCATTCTCAGGCTTGCTCACAGGTTTGCCTCGGAGCATGGGAATAATACAATACGAACAGAAGGAGTCGCAGCCGTCCTGAATCTTGACGAATGCCCTTGTGCGGCTTTTCATTGGTGTATAGCCTATATCAAGCACTGTCCGGGTATCTATGGAACGATAAAAATCTTTTTTCTCAAGGAGATACTCAACAGCGTCCTTTTTTCCTGCATTCGTGACAACAATATCCGTACCGCTTTCTTTGAGCTTTTCTGAGAGAAGATCCGCCGCACACCCTGTCACGAGTGCAAAAACACCGGGACGGTCCTTTTTTATTTTACGTAAAAGAGAGAGCATCTTATTGACCGCACGTTCAGTAACTGCGCATGAGTTGATGATCACGGCATCCGCCTTTCCGGCTTCTTTGACAATATTTAAGCCGTTTTCAGCCGCCCTGCCGATCAGGTGTTCACTTTCCACTTGATTTACTTTGCATCCGAAGGTATAAATGTAAATATTCATAGATGGTAGAGATCCGTCTGTTTTTTATAATAGTTAAAAGACCCTGTAGGTTTCATAAGATAAACCTGAAAAGGCGTTCGTTCTGCATAGAGCGGGCGCCTTTTGTACTTGGACTTATCAAACATATAGCCTTTACACTTAAAAAGGAAGGCTTTTCTATTTTCTCATTTACCTTAATCTGCTAAAATACAGCATATGAAAAAATATATTCTTCGGGCTTTGTTTATAATTCTTGCTGTTCTGCTCATGCTGTATATCTTTCAGTTCAGGCAGAGCTTTGTCCCAATGTTTGAAAACGTGCTGGACAACCAGAGAAGCCCTCTCCGCTCCTATTCATCCAAAGTTGTCAAGGTCGGCAGCGAGTATCAGGTTCAGCTTAAAGATGTTGTGGGAACAACATCAGAAGGCGGCAAAAGCGTTTATGTGCGTCTTGATGTTACAATAAACACCGGCAGCAAAAAAGCCGCTGATGAAATGGGCAAAAATATTGACAACACTGCTGCGGCAGTTACAGAAGCTATCAGCATGACAAACCCTTCCCTTCTTGACTCTCAGCAGGGCAAGGATATACTCAAACAAAACATTGAGCGAACCGTAACCTCTAAATTCGGGGCAGACGCCGCAAAAGACATATATTTTGAAAATTTTGTTTACCAATAGGATGACATGATTGACGCTAACAGTATAAAAAAAAGCTACAAAGAACAATGGAACCGCATAAAAGAAGACAGCAGAACAAAAGGACGCACAGCACAGCAGGTTCTTGAGAATATGACCGCTCTTGTGGATGAGCTTGTGATGACCCTTGTTCAGAAGCATTCATGGTATGCTGGCGGTCTTTCCATTCTTGCCCTTGGCGGATATGCCCGCAAACAGATGGCTCCCCACTCGGATATTGATCTGCTGATACTCCATGAGGGCGACCTCACTGATAAACAAAAAGAATTTCTCAGCCTTTTCACAACTGATATATGGGATATAGGCACTAACCCCGGAATTCAGATAAAAGAAATCAGTGAAGTGGCTGACGCTGCACTTGAGGATGATGTTGTCCGCACGTCATTCATAGATAACCGTTTTCTCATCGGAGACACGGGAGTATATGACCTTTTCTGCACTATCATGAACGACCGTCTGGCGGAAAAAGGAGTAAACGCATTTCTCCTCAATAAAATTCAGTCAGTTAGAAAACGCTCCAGCAAATACAGAGATTCCATTTACCGCCTCGAACCCAATATCAAAGAAGGCAACGGCGGAGTTAGGGATATAAACACAATCTGCTGGATATGCAAAATTCTCTACAAAACCAACTCGCTCGATGCTCTCATAAGAAACAATATGCTCATGCCGGAAGAACTTGCCTCCCTCAACAAAGCATCAGAGTTTCTGTTCCGTATCCGCAATGAGCTTCACTACTTCCATAACAGAAAATACGACATTATGAGCCTTGATGCGCAGAAAGATCTTGCTGAACAGCTCGGCTACCACTCAACATCAACCATCATGAGTGTTGAAAAGTTCATGAGGGATTATTACAAAACCGCCAAAACCATTGCAGAAATAACAGAAAGAGTCATAAACCGCACTATGGCGGAACTCACGCTGAAAATGCTTCACCGTAAATCCGTGAAGATGTCTGATCTTGGCGAAGGATTCATAAAATACGGTAATCAGCTCACGCTTAAGAGCAAAAGCGTATTTATCGAAAAACCAAAACGGCTGCTCACAGTATTCATGTTTGCATCTGTTCAGGGGCTTAAAATATCCGACAGCACATACGATGCTATCCGCTCAAGCCTTTATATGATAGACGGAAAATATATCCGCCAGCACGGAGAACTTTTTCTTAAAATACTTTCACGTTTTTCCGACTCATCGGAAATATGCTCACGAATGGCTAAAGCAGGTGTGCTTCAGGCAATGATACCCGAATTTGAAGAGATCGACTGCAAGCCGCAGTTTGACTACTACCACCATTACACAGTTGATGAGCATACATTTCTCGCTCTGGGATACATAGACAGGCTGCTGCTGGATAATCCTCCGCACCTTTCAATTTATCTGGAAGTGCTTAACGCTCTGGAGCGAAAGGATCTGCTGGCCCTGTCCATCGTTCTGCATGATATAGGCAAGGGGCAGGGTAAAAACCACTCTGAAGTCGGCGCGCGCATGAGCAAAATAATCTGCCGACGCCTCGGCATGAGCATGGATGATACAGATACAGTGTCAAACCTTGTGCTTCATCACCTTCTTATGAGTAAGATTGCCCAGAGAAGAGATATACACGACATTGAGGTTATCAGACACTTCCTTAACTACATCAGCAGCAAGGAAGAACTTATGCTTCTCTTCCTTCTCACTTATGCTGACATGAACGCAGTTGGCGGCAAGGTTTTCAACGAATGGAGACACACTCTCCTGAGTGAGCTGTATCAGAAAGCTCTTGTTAACCTCGATACTGAAGACTTTGAACAAGAGCAGGAAAAGGTTATCTCACGTAAACGAGAGAAGCTTCTTGAGCGTACAGCGGACAGCGAAGAACTGCATGAACTTGCAGGAAGCATCGATGATGAACTGCTTTACACAAACTCCGTAGGACACATTTTACGTCTGCTGCACCTTGCTGTTAATGTCAAAAACAGTCATGATGTAATTATTGAAACCGAACTTCGGGAAGATCTCGGCGGAATAGAAATAAGCGTTTGTACACAGGATTACGCCGGTGTTCTCCGCCGCATGGCAGGAGCGCTTTCTTCACTGGGACTTAATATTATGTGGGCACAGATTAACACTCTTGCAAATAACATCACAATCGATAAGCTTATTGTCCAGAACCCATGGGATCAGAGAGACAGCTTAGAGGAAAAATGTGATAATATGGTTAAGAGAGTCAGAGAAGCTGTTCTCGGTAATTTTGACATTGACCGTGCCCTTGAAAGCAAACAGGCAGTTTTTGGAAAAAAACCTGCATCCATTACGTATAAAAAGGACAAGTTTGTTTTTGACAACGAAATTTCAGGGCAGTACACCATACTTGACATATTTACGGAAGACCGTCTGGGGCTGCTGTATAATATATTGGGGATATTCAAAAAACTCGGACTTAATCTTATAAAGGCAAAGATCTCCACTGATGTGGATAAAGTTGTGGACTCTTTCTACCTGACGGATCTGAACGGAGAAAAAATAACTGATGAGCAAACTCTCGAATCCATCAGACAGGAACTCATACTCGAGCTTGGAAGCCCGAATATTTAAAAGCCTCAGGAATTATCCTGAGCTTGACTCCGGTCTGAACAGACAATTTTCCTTTACTCCGGTCCCTGATCTCGCAGACATCCTCATTGTGGACAGATATGAAGACACTATTAAAGACAAAGTCAACATACTGATCAGCAATGAGAAATACTATGATGTTCTCACTATTCCTGCGTCTGAAGAGACAGATTCGGTTATCAATTCCATAAGACTCCTGATAAAAGGCTACTCCATCTCCCCGCGCATCAATAAGCTTAAAGCGCTGGAAGAGCAAAACGCCCTGCTTTCCGAAGCTAATAAGGGATTGGTTGAGCTTTATAACCTTATTGAAAGCAAAAATAACCAAATCCAGTTTCTCAAAAACAAACTTGAAAATATTATCAACTCCGCCGGTGAAAGCATTGTTGAAATTAATGAAAGCGGCGAAATCATTTTCGCTAACAACAAGTTCTCATCTACGACCGGCTACTCCAAAGAACAAACAGAACGTATGAATTTTATTCTCCTGCTTGAGTCAGAAAAACGTTCAGAGTTTATGGAAGGGCTGAAAAATCTTGTAGGAGACACGATCGGCGATATAAACGCACGGCTGAGAAAACGAGATAATGAATATATAGATATTCAAGGCTACATGACTCTGATCAAAGG
>OBLN01000315.1_pt1 | contig 17714 bp, 12 predicted proteins | sample 1519301 | NCBI WGS metagenome assembly OBLN01 (sample SAMEA2452533, study PRJEB22499) | sediment metagenome | reverse complement strand
CGGTTGTCATATCCGGCATAGTGGCAAGCGGGGCAGAACCAGATGAAATATTTGAGTAGTTTTTCCCCGTTTTCAAAAAGCGGCTTAAAATCAAGGGTATATCCCTCCACATGATATTCCGACAAGACGTGCCCTTTAAAGGATGTGCCGCAGACAGGACAGGTGACGGGGACCGTGAATAGTTTCATATGTCCATTATATCAAAGCGGGACGCTTTTACAAGGCAAAGTATAGAGGGTCAGAACCGGACATGTTTCCAACTCCCTTTCTTATAAAGGATAAAGGCCCACAAAGCGGCCAGGAAGTTGCTGATGATCATGGACCACCAGAGGGCATCGTACGGGTGACTGGCCAGAGGACGGGCTAAAAAATCGAGAAGGGCCGCCATCCAGCCCGTCTCAGGCCCGCTGATACGGCCCGAAAGGAGATAGACGAAGGGGATCCGAAAAAGCCATAGCCGTGAGACATTAAAGAGAAAGACAGCTCCTGTCTTTCCGGCTCCGTTAAAAAGCCCGATAAACATGAAGACAGCTCCGAAGATAAAGGATGCAACAGAGGTGATCTTGAACATCCTGACACCGATATCCACCACAGCGGGATCATCGATGAAAAAACGGGTAAGATAAGCTCCAAAATTAAAGATGATCAAGGCCCCGGCGCCCATGATCCCCATGACCAGCACCGTGGCGCGGTGAAAACTTTTGATCGCTCTCCGGGTGTTCCCCGCCCCAAGGTTCTGTCCCACCATGGCGGTCAGCGCATTGCTGATCCCCATGGCCGGCATCATAAAAAAACCCGTCATCCGGTTCCCGATGGAATGGATGCTGATGACCACTGTCCCGAAGGAATTGACAAAACCCTGCAGAAAGAGGAATCCGAAACTGGTCATGGACTGGGCCAGGGAGGCAGGGATACTGATCTTGAGGATCTGTCCCATAAGCCTCTTTTCGGGAAGCATCTCATGCTTACCCGGAAGGTGCCGCCGGTGGACACGTACCATATAGAAAAGAGCCATGAAAGCCCCGACAAAACGGGCCAGAAAAGTGGCGTAAGCCGCACCCAGTGTCCCCCCGGCAGGGAAAAACCCCCAGCCGAAGATGAAGAGAGGGTCTATGACCACATTGATCATAACAGAAATGATCTGGACCTTCATGGGATGGATCGTATCCCCCAGGCCATGGGCGATGCTCTGGAAAAAGACGACAAGATACATAAAGGGGAGCCCCATGAGGATGACACTGATATATTGACGGGCCAATCCCATGATCTCCGGAGGAGTCGACAGGACTTTCAGAATATCTTCCAGGAAAAAGGTTCCCATGAGGATAAAAAGAAGCGAGAAAAACCCCACGATCCAGACCAGATGGGCCACAACGCGCCTGATCCTGGGGACTTCGTCACCTCCTTTGAAGCGGGCGATGAGAGCTGTCCCCGCCACGGCAAACCCGATGCCGAAAGAGGAAAAGAAAAAGATCAGGGGGAAGGTCATTCCCACCACAGCCACGGCATCCCGGGCCGACTCTCCGAGTTTGCCCAGCCAGAACATATCCGTAAGATTATAAAGAGTCTGCATGAAATTAGACAGCATGATGGGGAGAGAGAGTGAGATAAGCGTCTTGAGGATCGGCCCCCGGGTCAGGTCCATTTCATGTCTGTTTTCCGTAGTTTTCACCTCCCGAGTATAAGGGAACAAAACGCGAGGTCAACATTAATTTAGGTAAGCGAAATTATTCCGTCTTGATATCACTCCCAAAGAGAGTAAAATAGATGAAGCATGAAGAAGATCAATGACCGTTATGAGATCATCAGAGAGACAGGAGCCGGAGAATACGGCATCATTTACCAGGTGCGCGACAACGAAGACAAAGCGGTTCCGGTCAAGGCTCTAAAGCTTTTTGACTCAGACAAACACGGTAAAGACCCCCTTCCCTTTTTCGAAGAGTATTGGTACACCCGTTCGGTGACAGTCACCTGCTCGGTCAAGGTCTTCGAATTCAACCGTGTCTATGCCATCGATGAAAGCCCTTTCCACGGGAATTACTATTACTACACCATGGAGTATGTGGATGGCCTAACCCTGGCCGACTATCTCTTTATCGACAAAGAAGAGAAGAAGGAGATCCTTGAGCGCATCGCCATCAAGGTCCGCTGGCTTCATGCCAACGGTTTCTGGCACGGGGACCTCTCCCCGGAGAATATCATCATCTCTTTTAACAAGGATATCGTTTTTATCGACTTTTTCCCCCACGGCCATATCCGGGAAGAAGAGGAGAACTTCAAAAGTCTTATGAATGAAGCCTTCGGCTTTTCCGTGGACAAGTTCTGGGCCTCCGTTTCAGGCCAGAAGGTCTCATCTTCCCTCCTCAGGAGTATTGCCCGGCGTCACGGTTTCTCTCCGGCTCTTATCGAGCCCGCCCTGGAAAAACTACATCTTACCGTCAGGGATATGAAAAACAGAGACATCCCCCTGACACTCTTCAACCTGGTCAATTTTACAGAAGACTATTTCTCTCTGGCCATGCAATCGGTAAAACCCCTTCTGGTCATGAACGACTTTATCACCAAAGAGATCCTTGTCAACGAAGACCCCTACTCCTTTATCAGAGAGCTCTATTTCAGCCTTCTCCATGACCCGCGCCTTAAAGAGATCTTCTCCTCGGAACCCTCATTAAAAGACAGCCTTAAAAGCCTGACTTACGAATCCTTCTCCAACATCCATAAGACCTATGCCCGTTTCCTGATGGAGAGGATCCTGGAGGGCCTTCATGCTTCAGGAAAGACGGCCGTTATCATCAGGAATGTCCGTTCGGCGGATCCCTACAGTAAAGAGATCATCCGGGATATTCTTCATGAGCATACCGGGAAAAACCTTATTCTCTTTATCAACGACAATATCGGACAGGAGTCCTATTACAAATCAGCCGGGCAGAACTGGCTTATCGAGGAAGATTTTACCAATCCGATCGGGCCTGAATTCCGCTCTTTTTATTGTCGTATCCTGGATTCCTTCCTCATAAACAGCCTGACCGGCCTCTCCTTTACCCACCTCTGCTCTATGAAACAGGTCGATCTCCTGGAAGCCATGCGTTTTCTTACTTACCTGGATCCCGGACGCCCTTATTCCGATATCAAAAGCCTCATCGCTTCCTTCGATCCCAGGCGTGACAAGGCTCTCTTTTACGACTCCCTGCTGGGCGATCCGGACCTCCGGCTTTTCCTCTATGAGCTCTATTTTATGGACAATCCTTCCCGTGTAGCTTTTCTCCCGGAACTGGTAGGACCGAAATTTCAGCGTCTTTTTCAACAGCTGGTCGTCGAAAGCGTCCTTCTTCCGGGAGCCGAACAGACAGTCTATTTTGCAGACCCGGACCTTTTCACCCGGCTGGGGGAAGAGATCCGGGCACTGCCTGAAGAACAGCAGAAAAGACTCGCGGAAAAAGTCATGGTTCTGTATGAAAGGCATGAAGAGACTCTCTCTCCCCAGGAAAAGATCGTTCTGTGTATCACCAGCAGCCGGGCAGGATTCCACGATAAGTCCATGGAATATCTCTTCAGCCACTTTTTTGTACGGTCCGAGGCTACAGAATCCCTGTTGAAGAGCAATCTCTACTGGTATATCGAAAAACTCTATTCAAAGATGAAAAAAGATCCTGAGGCCTTCTCTCCCAGATCCCGTCAGATCCTCCATATCTCCTACCATGCTTTAGCTCCCGGCACCACCCCCGAGAAGACCATCAACGCCCTGCAGAAGCTGGACAGATCCCTCTCTCTGGATGACGATATCCGAATGGTCCTCTATACGGATATGGCCCGCAGGCTTTATGTCCTTAGCCGCACAGAAAAGATGAAGGATGTCATTGAAATCATCAAAGAACTTATTCCCCGGGTCCCCTTTGACCTGGCCTACTCCGCCTACAGAGCTGAGATCCAATACTACTATTCCATCCGTGATCTGGAGACCATGATCCGCCTGTGCCGTGAACTGGCCCTAAAAATAAACAGGGCATCTGCAGAGGTAAGTGAACACCGGGGCATGGACCTGGTCAGTTACTACTCCCTCTACTACCGCCACCAGGGACAGATGAAAAAACACAAGATCCTGCTGGATATTTTTCTAACAAAGGCGCGCCGTCTCAATGACCCCCGCTACCTCTATATCGCCCATACCAATTACGGGATGCACTATTATCTCCTGGGAAACAGAGACCAGAGCCACCACCATTTTCAGCTTGCCGCCCGGCAGGCTGAAGCCATGCAGGATTTCTACTATCTCATGCAAGCTTACAACAACCTGGCCGTCAATGAATCTGACCCGGAAAAACTCGTCCAGGATCTCTATCAGGCTCTTAAATATACGGAATTCACAGAAGACAGTAAGAACAAGATCCTGATCCTCTATAACCTCATCGACACCATTCCTCCCGAAGAAGGCTACAGGCTCTATGAGAAGCATAAAGATTTCATCCTGGAGCAGAGCAGCGACGACGCCTTTATCGCCCTTTATCGCGGACTGCTCTATTTTTCACTTACCGATGTCCTTTTTACTTTGGGAAAAGAGGATGAACTCTTAAGCCTGGCTTCCCTTATCACAAATACAGAAATCAGCAACCCCTACGCCACGGATGCCCGGACCCTCCGGGAACTTCTCTTGAAAAAGATCAAGGTCGTAACAGGAGAAAGATCCGATATCTTAAAGGATCTCCCCTCTCTTCTCGAACATGCTACCGGAGAGACCATCAACTCCTTTAAGAGCTTTCTCTTTGAGACAGCGGCCTGTATCCTTTCTCCAAAGGAGCTTCTGGAAGCTGCTTCTTCCCTGGCTGACTGGCATGAACAAAACGAGATGAGGCAAAGCATCAGTGATATCCTGGTATGGATACGCCTGGAGAGTGACCCGGTCCTCAGAAAAGATCCCCGGAAATGCGCCCGTTATATCCGGCTTTATTACCGTAAATCCTCCTACTCCTTTATCTGCGGTTCTGTCTCTCTCCATCTGGCCCGGGCTCTGAAAAAGCTTGACGACCCCTCTTACCTCTGTGAATTATCAAGGACAGCAGAGATCTTCTCCCGCGACTGCTCCCCCTATCACCGGGAAAACTCCCTGATATCGATTTTCCGGAAGGAATTCCCCGCAGAATTCGAAACCCTGGTCACCAAAGGAAAAGATCCCATAATCCGTGTTACAGATTTTTCTCCCCTGATCACAGAATTGAAATCCCTCGCTGATAAAAATCTGGAGCAGCATGATTTTTTCACTTCTATCCTCCCCCTCATGGCACGTACCCTGCACTTTGACCGGGCCCTCTTTGTCCGCAACAGCTTCGGCCGCCTGGAAGAATCCATGCACTTTGAAATGAGACCCCAGGTCTTTTCTCCCCGGGCCAACCCGGCCTATGAAGAGTATCTTCCCCGCCTTAAAGATACCCCCTTCTCCATGACGGTCAAAAACAATCCGGAGATAAAAAGAGTCCTCATCCTGCCCTTGATCGACAGAAAGGTCTGGATACGGGCACGGGAAGACAGCCGCTATAAACGGTCCACATCCCTCACCCATATGAACTATATCGAAGCCTTTATCTATCTTGACCAGAACCATAGCGCTCGGATCAGATATGACAAGGATGCTCTCAATATTCTCCTTCTCTTCCTTAATGAATACTGGCATAACCGTCTTTCAGAAGATAAATATATGCGGGATTCTCTGACAAATCTCTATTTCCGGGAAGTCTTCCTGCGCAAACTCAGCGATCTTGTCTTCACAGGAGGAGAGCGCCAGCCCCTTCCCATCTCTCTGCTTATGATCGATGTGGATAATTACAAGGAGATCAATGATATTTTCGGTCACCAGAGAGGAGACACAGTCCTTCGGGACATCGCCGCTATCCTGGGTAAAGCCATACGCGGCTATGACCTGGCCGGGCGATACGGCGGCGATGAATTTATCCTGGCCCTACCTAACACCACGCCGGCTTCAGGACGTCTCATCGCCAACCGTATCCGCGACCGGATCGAAAAGGCTCAGATCATGGGGCTTATTCGGAAAATCACCGTAAGTATAGGCCTTTCCCACTACCCCACCGATTCCAGCCTTCTGGAGGAATTGATCCAGAAAGCCGACCAATGCCTTCTTCAGGCTAAAAAAATGGGGAAAAATACCGTGGTAACGACCCATAGCTCGCTGCGCAGCTAAGGCAAGAGCCTTGATCCGATGATTACTTTTGCAGAAGAGAGAGCCTGTAGAAGGCTTCCGGAGAAGATTGGGCCTGATACCAGGAGAGCAGCTCTTCCCGGGAGACCGTGGCTGATCGAAAGAGATCTTCCAGTAAGAACTGAGTTTCCCAGAAAAATGGATCTTCCCTGTCCGCTCCCTTAAGAGAGTCCAACAGGCGCTCTTTTGCACCGGGTGTCCCTTCCCGTCCTTCGATCTCCATCTTACGGAGGTCCATCTCTTTCCAGAGCTTTTCCGGAAGCTTCTTTTCTTTAAATTGAAGTTCCAGTTCCCCGAAGGCCTCCCGGGCTTTTTCCGTATCGCCCTCCCGGAGAAAGGCGTCGATGAGGACGGGAACATCCCATTGCCACTCCTGAACACCCATTTTCTTTTCTGCCCGGATGGATTGAGTCAGATAAAAAGCTGCCCGCTCCCCGTTTCCCTTCAAATGGAGATAGACCCGTCCGAAGTTAGCCTGGCTTCGGGCCAGAAGCCTCTTTTCACCCCACTCACGGAGCATCTTCTCCAGAGTGGCATAATAGAGAAGGGCGCTCTTCTCGTCTTTCATCTTATAATAGTTCAGGGCCATGTATTCCTGGGCGATATAGATCCCCCGCCGGTAGCCGATCTCTCTGAAAATGCGTAAGGCCTTTTCGTAACAGACAAGAGAACGGCCCATTTGGCCCTGGTCTGCGAAAACGATCCCGAGGTTTCCGTAAACATTGCCCACGATCATTTTGACATCAGCACGGAGGGCTCCATAGAGAGCCTCCTCAAGGACCTCCACGGCCCGGGAATAATCTTTCGTATAGGTATAGAAAAGCCCGATATTGGCGTTCATCATCACTTCTTTCAACGGAAGGCGTTTCTCCACTGCAAGGTCTAACGCCTTTTTCAGGTACTCATAGGCCTTCTCCCATTCACTCTTGTTCTCACGGATAAAGCCCAAAATATTCAGCGCTTCGATATCCCTTTCGGGATTCCGGGGCAAGAGTTTGGATCCGAGAAGCCTGCGAGAGCACTCTTCAGCCTCTTCATATTCGGAAGCCATGTAGGCACGATAACAGAGCAGGCTCAGGATATCATAATACTCCCGGACCCATTTCCTGTCCCGGGCGAGCCGGCAGAGGTCTTCCAGCCCGGAAGCCTCGGACCCGTCTCCTCCCTTGACAGAAAACAGGGCCTTATAATAACAAAGATGTGCCTTTTCCCTCTCCGGAAGCGACTCTGCGGAAAAAGAGGCGGCTATGGACTCTCCCTTCTCCCAGTACTGGACAGCATCGTAGAGGGGAAAGAGGTCATCCAGATAGAGGTGCAGCCGGGGCAGGCCTTCGGGAAGAAGCCCTGTCAGAGTCTCGTTTACATAAATCGCAGCGCTGATATTCATACTTCCGGAAAGCCTTTTTTTCTTTTCTTCCAGAAAACGGATCTTGTCTTCACGACTCATAGAGGCTCGCTCCAGGCTGTAACGGTCGGTCCAGTCAAAGTAACCTTTTTTTTCCTCCTCGATTGTGTGAAGGAGATTAAACTGCTCTTCTCTGCTTGTCTCCTTCCCCGGTTCCAGAAAGAGGAGGTAAGGGCCGTATTTCAACCCGGAAGCCGCCTGAGGAAGATCCCCGAAAATCGCTTCGGGGAGAGACGCCCCGAAATAATCATAGAGATACGAGCCTGTGAAAACAGGTTCTGCAGCCTTCACTTCCGGCATATACATTAGATGTTCGAAATAGAGGGGCTCATGGGAAAAAATCACCATGGTCAACGGGATCTCAGCAGCATAAGTTGTGATAAAATAACGGGTCAGAGAGTCGATACGAGCCCAGTCAAGGATAACCAGCAGACGTTTTCGTTCAAAGAGAAAACGGAGTTGATCGAAGAGCAGCTTCCAGTCGCTCTTTTCCAGGATCCCGGGCCCTGTGACATAATAGTCTCCGGAGGAAGATTCGATTCCCAACTCTTCCCGGCAGAAGCGAATGAACTCTTCCGCGTTTTCCCCGGAATCAAAATGTTTTCCCCACTCCTCCAGGCTGATATTCTCTTCATAGAGAACAGCGATGATAAGCCGCTTCAGTGCAAGGAGGGGCCGGGGTTGTGTCCCCCGGATAAAAAAAGGATCTCGTTTTCCACATCCCGGGCTTCCTGAAGGAAAGCAAGGATGACCGAGGGATGAATCGATTCGATAAGAACAGGCTTAGGATCTTGAAAAAAACGATCTATGCTCATATTCTAATATTATCACAAATTTTAAAATTTACAACAGGGTTATCCTTAAAAAAGTGACGGGAATTCCTTCAGGCGCCGGGAGATTCCTGATCCTTGTACTGAAGCTGGTAGAGGTCGTAGTAGATCCCTTTCCGGCGGATGAGCTCATCGTGGGTCCCTGCTTCCCGGAGCTCTCCCCTGTGGATCACCATGATGCGGTGAGCATGCTTGATCGTAGCCAGCCGGTGGGCGATGATGATGGCGGTCCTCCCTTCGGTCATCCGCAGGGTGGCCTCCTGAATATACTTCTCTGTCTCAGAATCGATGTTAGCTGTCGCTTCATCCAGGATCAGGACGGCAGGCCGGTAGGTCAGGGTCCTGGCAAAGGAGAGGAGCTGGCGCTGTCCCACAGAAAGGGCTTTCCCCCGCTCCATGATGAGGGTCTCATACTTTTCAGGAAGCTTGTCGATAAATTTATCCGCATTCACAAAACGGACGATCTCACGGATCTCATCCAGGGAGATCTCCTCATTGTAGAGCGAGATATTCTCCCTGACATTGCCGGAAAAGAGGAAGACATCCTGCAGGACGATTCCCATCTTACGCCGTAATGCGCTGATGTCCCACTCTTTGATGTCCACTCCGTCTACAAGGATCTTTCCCTTCTGAATATCGTAAAACCGCCCGATAAGATTGATGATGGTGGTCTTTCCCGAGCCGGTCTGCCCCACGATGGCAACGGTCTCTCCCTTTTCGATCTTAAATGAGACATCTTTCAATACCCAGTTCTCTTCATCATAGGCAAACCAGACATTCCGGAATTCAATTGTTCCGTCCAGGGGGCCGGTGAATCCGTTTCGGACGCTGTAGACTACAGACTCGGGTTCATCCATGATCGAAGTGATCTTCTCTGAAGCGGCCATGGCCGCCTGGAAGATATTGTAACTCTGACTGAGTTCCCTCAGGGGTTTGAAAAACATCTCGATGAAGATAAGAAACGCCGCCAGCTGCCCGGTGGTCAGCTGCATCTTGAGGATCTGGACTCCGCCGAACCAGATGATAAAAGCTTTGGCAAAGATAGAGAGAAAACTGATAAAGGGAAAAAAGGTCCCGTTGATAATCAGCGCTCTGATAGTCGTTTTGTAATAACTCTCATTCAGGCTTTGAAAGCGTTTCATATCCCTCTTCTGTCTGTTGAAGAGCTGGATGATATCCATACCTACGATACTCTCCTGGAGGAAGGCGTTGATCCGGGCCACAAGAGAGCGCATCTCCCTGTAGATGACCGTGATTTTTTTGCGGAAGACTGTCATGCCAAGCAGGAGGAGAGGGATCGTCCCCAGCAGAGTCACCAGGGTAAGGACCCAGTTTTTAAAGAGGAGGAAGACAAGGATACCCACAAGCATGATGGATTCGGAAATGATCAGGACAAGGCCCGACTGGAGGAGTTCTGCCAGGGCTTCCACGTCGGATGTCACCCGGGTCATGATCCGTCCGATGGGATTCTTGTCGAAAAAGCGCTTGGGAAGGCGCATGATGTGAGAGAAAATATCGAGGCGGAGATTATACATGATCCGCTGCCCCAGGAAGGTCATGATATAGACCTGGAGATACTGGATGAAGAAGAGCGCGGCATTGATCCCCAAAAGGATTCCGGCGATGACAAAAAGCCCGTGTATATCCCCCTGGGGAATATAGACGTCAAAGGCTCTCTGAATGACCTCGGGGAGCGCCATGGGAAGCATGGCGCCCAGGAGAAGGAAGATGACTGCCACTCCCATGAGCAGTTTCATCTCCTTCACATAACTAAGAAGCCAGAAGACGAGTTTGATATCGAATTTTCTTTTCTTTTCGTCAAAAGATCCTGCAAAACGTCTCACGCTCTACTCCCTGCCTAACTTTTCTTCAAGTTTCTGTCTGTTAAAGATATCATAGTAGGCCCCGCGGGCCTCGAGCAGCTCCTGATGAGTGCCCTCTTCCACAATACGCCCCTCGTCCAGGACCACGATCCGGTCGGCATAGCGCAGTGTAGAGATACGGTGGGCGATGATCAGGACGCTTTTGTTCTCAAACAAAGGGGCGAGTGAAGTGAGGATACGCTCCTCTGTATCCGTATCGATGCTGGAAAAAGAGTCGTCAAAGATAAAGAAAGGAGCGTCCTTCAAAATAGCCCGGGCTATGGTCATCCGCTGCTTCTGCCCACCGGACAGATTGACCCCGCGTTCTCCCAGGGATGTATCCAGGCCTGCGGGCATCTCTTCGATGGTCCCTGAGAGGTCTGCCTTGCGGAGAGCCTCCATGACCGCCTCATCATCCAGGGAGGTGTCGTAATAGGCCACGTTTTCCCGGATCGTGGTGGAAAAGAGGAAGGGCTCCTGGGGGACATAGGAGATGAGGGCTCTGAGGTCGTTGAGCTTATACCGGTTGATATCCACGCCGTTGAAAAAGATCGTATCATCCCCGGTCTTAAGAAGCCGTGCGAGAAGTTTGACCAAAGTCGACTTACCGCTCCCGATACGCCCGATCAGCCCCACAGTCTCTCCCGGAGCGATGGAAAGGGAGACATTCTCCAGAATGGGAGCCCCCTCACCGAAAGAAAAGGTCAGGTTACGGACCTCTACAGAGAGAGTCTCAGGCTTCTTTTCAGGAAGAAAGGGGTTGGGAGGATCGGTGATCACAGGTTGATACCCGGTAAGCTCCTCCACCCTTTCCAGCGAAGCCCGCCCCCTCTGATGGATATTGATGGCGAATCCGATGGCAATCATGGGCCAGACCATCATATTGAGGTAGGAGAGGAAGGCGATGAGGTCTCCTTTGGAGGTGATCCCGTTGATGACATTCTTCCCTCCCACATAGATCACCAGAACATTGCTGATGGCGATGATAAAAGTGATAGAAGCATGCAGGAGAGCCTGGATACGTCCCAGGCGGACATTTTTATCCAGGTAGTCCAGGCTGACAGAGGCAAAACGGTTCTTCTCCTCTTCTTCTCTGTTCAGTGATTTTAAGACGAAATTCCCCGAAAAATCCTCCTGAACAAAGGTGGAAAGGCGTGAAAAGCGGTTCTGAACCAAAAGAGAGAGCCGGTGAATCCTCTTTTCGAAATAGAGAACGATAAAGCTCAGAAGCGACAGGGGAGAGACGGCGATAAGGGTGAATTTGACATCATAACTGAGCATAAAACCTAACGTCATGAGCCCCATGACCACGGCATCGAAGATGGAGACGATCCCGAAGGAAAACATCCGCTGGATGTGGTTGATATCATTGATGGCCCGGGCCATAAGATCCCCTGTATTCCATTTACCGAAAAAGTGCTGGGAAAAGGTGAGAAGCCTGTAAAAGAGGTTTTCCCTGATATCCCGTTCCACTTTTCTGGACATCCGGATCAGGAAGATCCGCCAGAAAAAGCGGAAAGCAAAGACAGAGAGACCAAGGCCGGCGATCTTCAGTCCCGATATGAGAAAGAAGCGAAAGCTCCCCTCTTCGCCCAGGGTATCGTAGATCTGTCCTATAATACGGGGAATAAGAAGCTGGGAAAAATCAACCAGCAGAAGGGCCAGAAGGGAGATGAAAAAGAGAAGTTTATACTTTTTGATATATTTCCACATTTAGGTCGTCTTCTCCCCGTCTCTCTTCTCATCACCCTGGGATGTTTCCGTCCCGGGTTCCTTTTGCATCTCCAAAAACTGAAACTTGAGATTCGCCGTCGTCGTATCAAGCATCTTCTTCTCTTCATCATCCAGGTTGCCCTTGGTCTTCTCTTTCAGCATATCCAGGATCTCGATGGTAAACCTGACCAGGCTGGCGTTTTTCTCCTTCTTTCCCGTCACGGGGTTTTCCACCAGGCCCAGGCCCAGCAAAGCATTGGTCGACAGAAAAGCGATATACTCTTTGAAATCCACGGCTTATCCTCCTATATATTTCGGTTTAAGAAATAATAAAACCTCTTTTAATTTTCCGCAAGGGAAAAAACTAGCGGGCCGGGTAATTTTTCAGGGCAGCCTTGATAAAGTCCCGGAAGAGCGGATGGGGCTCTGTGGGTTTTGATTTAAACTCAGGGTGAAACTGGACTCCCACAAACCAGGGATGGTCGGTGATCTCCAGGACTTCCACGAGCTCGTTCTCCTTGTTGATCCCTGAGATGAGCGCCCCCTTATCTGTAAAGGCCTTCATATAATCGTTGTTGAACTCATACCGGTGCCGGTGACGCTCGGAGATCTCCTCTTTCCCGTAGGCCTGAAAGGCCTTTCCCTTCTTATCCAGATGACAGGGATAGGCTCCCAGGCGCATGGTCCCCCCTTTTTCCGTTATGGTACGCTGTTCAGGGATGAAATCGATGACAGGATGAGGTGTCTGGGGGTCGAACTCCGTTGAATGAGCTCCCTCCAGGCCGAGGACGTGTCGGGCAAATTCGATGGTCGCGATCTGCATCCCCAGGCAGATCCCGAAATAGGGGATCTTGTTTTCCCGCGCGTACATGGCAGCCCTGATCTTTCCCTCGATCCCCCGCTCCCCGAATCCTCCGGGAACCAGGATCCCGTGAAGCCCCTTGAGGCTCTCCCGGTAGTTTTTATTATCCAGATCGTGGGCTTCAAGCCAGTGAAGCCGGACATCGCACTTATTGGCGATAGCGGCATGGTTGAAGGATTCGATGATGCTTTTGTAGGCATCCCGCAAATCGACATACTTCCCCACCACGCCTATGTCCACAGCCTTCTCTTTCTTCATTTTGGCTACATCCACCACAGGCTTCCAGCTCTTCATGAGGTCAGACTTGTTCTTTTTCAGATGCAGTTTTTCAATGATCTGGTCTCCGATCCCCTGCTGAAAATAGACCAGGGGACACTCATAGATATTTTCTACATCTATGGCTTCGATGACGGCCTCTTTTTCCACATTACAGAAGAGGGAAATTTTGGACTTAAGCTCATCGTTCAGGGGCATCTCCGTGCGGCACATGAGGATGTCGGGCTGAATACCGATGGAACGGAGTTCACTGACACTGTGCTGGGTAGGTTTGGTCTTTAGCTCTGCAGCCGCTTTGACGTAGGGAATGAAAGTCAGGTGGATATAAAGGGTGTTGTCCCGTCCTTTATCCAGCTTCATCTGCCGGATAGCCTCAAGAAAGGGAAGCGATTCGATATCGCCCACTGTCCCTCCGATCTCCACGATCATTATGTCGGGGTCGGCCGAACCGATATCGTCGATACGGGCTTTGATCTCATTGGTAATATGGGGGATGACCTGGACGGTCTTTCCCAGATAATCTCCTCTCCGTTCTTTTTTCAGGACACTCTCATAGATGCAGCCTGTGGTAGCATTGTTGGCCTGGGAGAGGGGAGTATTGGTAAAACGGTAATAGTGGCCCAAATCGAGGTCAGTCTCGGCCCCGTCATCGGTCACATAGACCTCTCCGTGCTGAAAGGGGCTCATAGTGCCGGGATCGACATTGATATAGGGATCCAGTTTTTTCATAAAAATCCGATATCCGTAAGACTCCAGGATCCGTCCGATGGACGCTGCAGCGATCCCCTTCCCCAATGACGACAAGACTCCTCCGGTGACAAAAATATACTTCATTGTCGGGCTCCTTTCAAAATCCCTTCCACGACCTTCACATCTTCCGGAGTATCGACTCCGTGAAGCCGCTCATCCCATTCCACTGTTTTGATTTTATATCCCATTTCTAAAATGCGCAACTGTTCCAGCATCTCGCTCTTTTCCAGAGGAGTCTGTTTCCAGGAGGAAAACTCCAGAAGAAACTCCTTTTCAAAGACATAGAGACCTACATGCTTAAAAAAACGAGGCTTTTCCCCTCTCACATAAGGAATGGGAGAGCGGGAAAAATAAAGGGCATACCCTTCAGCATCCATCACGACTTTTACACTATTGGGATCGTCTGCCTCCCCCTCTTCGAGGGGTATGACAGGGGTCGCCACAGGAGCCTTGTCCCCGGCCACGGGCCAGATCACCTGATCGACGGATTCCCCTCTGATCAGGGGTTCGTCCCCCTGGACATTAACGATGATATCGTAATCCTTTCCGAACTTTCTCACCACTTCACAGATCCGGTCTGTCCCTGTCTGATGATGGGTTCCGGTGAGGACCGCTTTTCCTCCGAACGAAGAGACTGTTTCCACAATACGCTCATCGTCTGTAGCGACGATGATCTCCTCGATGAGAGACGCCTGGGCCACTCCTTCATAGACCCAACGGATCAGAGGTTTTCCGCAGATGGGGTGCAGGGGTTTCCCGGGAAGCCGGGTCGATGCCATACGGGCGGGGATCACAACCAGGGTCTTCTTCATTTCTTCTCCTCATGGTTTCTCATCTTTTCTATCAGGCTTGTGGTCGATTTCCCCGGGACAAAGGGCAGGCTCATGACCTTTCCCCCGCGTGCGAGGACATCCCGGCTCCCGACAATGGATTCAGGAGGCCAGTCTCCTCCCTTGACAAGGTAAAACGGCTTTACTGCCCGGATGAGGTCCAGGGGAGTCTCTTCATCAAAGATCACCACATAATCCACAGACCGGAGAGCCAGAAGCATCTCTGCACGCTCTTCTTCACTGTTGACCGGGCGCCCGGGGCCCTTGAGCCTCTTCACGGAAGCGTCGGAATTCAATCCCACCAGAAGGGCGTCACCGAGAGAAGCCGCTTCTTTAAGATAACGGATATGCCCGATATGAAGAATATCAAAGCAGCCGTTCGTAAAGGTCAGCTTTTTTCCCTCTTCCAAAAAAGAGCGGCCCAGATCAGCCGCGCACTTTTTCGATAATAATCCTCTCATCCTTCAATCTTTCTTTAAGCTGTCCGAGTCCGATGGGAACCACTCCGGGCTGCTCCACGACGATCCCCGCAGCTACGTTGCTTATGGCCGATGCCTGCCCGAAATCTAATCCTGCAGCCAGCATGGTGCTGAGGACTGCGATCACTGTATCCCCGGCCCCTGTCACATCGAACTCCTCCCGCGCGACAGTGGGAATCAAAAAGACCTCTCCGTTGCGGAGGAATAGACTCATGCCGTCTTTTCCCAGGGTAATGATCAGTGCCTGAAGGGAGAGGTCTTTCATAATCCCGTCTCCCACGGTGAGCAGATCCTCCCGTGTTTCGATTCTTTTTCCGTACATACGCCCTGCTTCATGGTGGTTGGGCGTCATCACTGTTGCCCCTTTATACATAAGATAATGAGCTTCTTTGGGATCCACGGCGATGGGAACACCCTGAAAAAGTGAGATAACATCTTTGATGAGGCCGGGTGTAACGACACCTTTCCCGTAATCCTCTATGATCACTCCGCTGATATGGTCTCTGACTGCCCTGATCCGCTCCCATAAAGCTGATGTAACCTCTCCGGAGAGAGGTGAGCGCTTCTCTTTATCGATTCGGACCACATGCTGGTTATGGGCGATGACCCGTGTCTTGACAGTAGTCGGGCGTGAGGCGTCTTCCACAAGTCCCTCAGTCTCGATCCCCTTCTCCTGAAGAAGAGACGTCAGAAGAGCTCCGTCGCTGTCCCGGCCGATGACTCCGCAGACGACGGCCCGGGCTCCCAGGCCCACCACATTGTTGGCGACATTGGAGGCCCCGCCGGGGACCATGGTCTCCCGTATCACATCCACGACAGGGACCGGGGCTTCCGGGGAGATGCGTTCTACTTCACCCCAGAGATGTTTATCCAGCATCAGGTCGCCGATGATCAAAATCCTGCTTTTTTGTAATTTTTTTTCATCCAGGGACTTCATCGCTCCTCCGTTCGTGTCAAGTGTACCGTCTCCTTCTCCATTTTTCAATGAGAATCACTCTTCCCATTCCCGCTTTAAAGGGCACTTTTTATCCTTGCGCAGGAAAAACCGGACGATCTTCGGGTAAGGCGAAGGAACGGGAGAAATATCCAATCGCCTGAACAGGGCTCCGATCACGGATTCCGCCATCTCCAGCTGATCCGTCTCCGACTCCAGCTCATACTCGGTGAACCCGTCTTCATAGCAGATCTCATCCAGTTCCAGGGGGACCCGGTAAGGGGGAAGGAGAGTCTTTTCACGGTTGACGTCCATATGCCCCAGACACCGGACTTTCTCCCACCAGCCCTCTTCCCCTTCGAGCTCCTCTTTCAGGCGGTTCAAAAAGGGGATATCCAGAGAGAAAAGTCTCTTTTCACCCCGGACAAGTTCCTGCGCTTCTTCAGCAGGAAGAGGAACATTCAGCTCTTCAGAGATTAGCACCCCGGGGCGCCGTTGCGCAAAGAGCTTTCCTTTGATGCGGCACTTGTAGGTGAGTTCCCACTCGTTTTCCCGGTTGCGCAGGCGCAGGGCTACTCCTGAAAGAAGAAGATCAAAAGCAGGAGTATCGAAATAATAATTGGTTAATTTTTTCCCTTTAAGAGAAAGGCCCCGTTTCAGAAGCTCCCTTTTCAGGAGATGATAATCAGACGGGGCCAGCAGATATTTGAGCTCTTTTTCGATCATCTAAACCTGAGCCCCCTTTCTCAACTCTTTTGTCATTTTGTCCGCCCTGTGAAGAGGGAGAGGCACCCTGTACCTCCCGGATACCATTCTAACCACATCCAGTGATTTTTCAAAAGAAATCAAGTTCCCCGGAGAGACAAAGACCGGTTTTGTATGGGCCCGGTTCCGCCAGGCATACCCCAGAAGGCTCCCGTCTTTGTCGGTGACCGGAGAGTGATCTCCTTTTTCAGGTCCGGGCGGGGAAAATAAACCGCAGAGAGCGCTTTTGGCGATTCCCACCGAAGGTTTTTTCAGAAGCCATCCCAGATGAGAGGCCAGGCCGAACCGGCGGGGATGCATCACCCCCTGGCCGTCACAGAGGAGACAGTCCCACGAGACATCCCACTTAAAAAGAAGCCTCAGAATAGGGGGGATCTCCCGAAAAGAGAGGTAGGTGGGGACGTAAGGAATATTTACACGGGACACAGCGCCTCTTCTTTCTACCTCTTTTCCGGTGAGGGCGTCATAAAGAAGAGCAGCCGTAAAAGCGTATCCCCGGGCGTAGGAGACATCCAGGGCCAGAAAAAAGCGCGGATGAAAAGAGGGAGCTTCTTTCAGGATAAGTTCACGGGACTTTACCTCCTGAAAAAAACGGCATTTCCTCCAGTCCATTGAACCATCATTTCCTGTCGGGAGAAGCTTCGAGAAGTTTCCGCACCAAATCAGCGTCCTGGTCGATGATAAGGGTCTTGAAATGGTCATAAAGGACAAAACCTGCCGGTGTCCCTTTGGGTTTTCGGACATGCCGGGCTAAAGTCACGTCTACAGGGACCTTCCCCCCTCCCCGGGACTGACTGAAC
>OBLN01000314.1_pt1 | contig 17715 bp, 21 predicted proteins | sample 1519301 | NCBI WGS metagenome assembly OBLN01 (sample SAMEA2452533, study PRJEB22499) | sediment metagenome | reverse complement strand
GCGTCGAGGGTTACCTGCGCGCTTCCGAGCTTTCCCGTGACCGAGTTGAGGATGCCCGCACTCTGTTGAAGGAAGGTGAGGAGATCGAGGCCAAGTTCATCGGTGTCGACCGTAAGAACCGTACCATCAACCTCTCCATCAAGGCCAAGGACAGTGATGAAGAGCATGAGGCGGTTCAGGACTACCGACGTTCTGCTCCGGTCAACCCGACACTGGGCGACCTGATCAAAGAACAGATGGAAAATAAGGACGACTAAAGTCGTGCTGGGCTTGCTCCTCCGCGTGTTGCGGAGGGGCAGTTCACCTTGCTTTTACGGGAAGCGCTATGACCAAATCGGAACTGATTGAGATACTCTCGCGCAAGCAGTCGCAGTTGGCTTACAAAGATGTTGAGTTAGCGGTTAAAACGATGCTTGAAACGATGGCCACTTCACTGGCCAATGGCGAGCGTATTGAGATTCGTGGTTTCGGCAGTTTTTCCCTGCATTACCGTCCACCGCGTATGGGTCGTAACCCTAAAACCGGTGAGGCAGTCTCACTGGGTTCCAAATATGTGCCACACTTCAAGCCTGGCAAGGAGCTGCGCGAACGCGTCAATGATGGCCTGATGCAAGGCAACGAGATCCAGCAAGAAACCGCCTGAGCAAAGGTGGCGGCTAGTAACTTGGGGTTCCGCCCCGAACCGCACTAGACCGCATTCACATCACTGGTCCACTCGGACAGAAAAAACCGCTTCGTGTGAGTTCACAATTTCGAATGAATCGAATAGAGTGACATTATGAAGCGCCTACCTATTTACATTATCCTGCTGCTACTTGTTCTGATCACCGCAGTTTTTGCGCGGATCAATGCGGACAACGTCGAGCTTGACTTCTACTTCACCACCGCCCAAGCCCCGCTGGCATTGTGGCTCTATATCGCCCTGGTACTGGGAGCAGTGTTAGGCGTGGCGTCGAGGGTTACCTGCGCGCTTCCGAGCTTTCCCGTGACCGAGTTGAGGATGCCCGCACTCTGTTGAAGGAAGGTGAGGAGATCGAGGCCAAGTTCATCGGTGTCGACCGTAAGAACCGTACCATCAACCTCTCCATCAAGGCCAAGGACAGTGATGAAGAGCATGAGGCGGTTCAGGACTACCGACGTTCTGCTCCGGTCAACCCGACACTGGGCGACCTGATCAAAGAACAGATGGAAAATAAGGACGACTAAAGTCGTGCTGGGCTTGCTCCTCCGCGTGTTGCGGAGGGGCAGTTCACCTTGCTTTTACGGGAAGCGCTATGACCAAATCGGAACTGATTGAGATACTCTCGCGCAAGCAGTCGCAGTTGGCTTACAAAGATGTTGAGTTAGCGGTTAAAACGATGCTTGAAACGATGGCCACTTCACTGGCCAATGGCGAGCGTATTGAGATTCGTGGTTTCGGCAGTTTTTCCCTGCATTACCGTCCACCGCGTATGGGTCGTAACCCTAAAACCGGTGAGGCAGTCTCACTGGGTTCCAAATATGTGCCACACTTCAAGCCTGGCAAGGAGCTGCGCGAACGCGTCAATGATGGCCTGATGCAAGGCAACGAGATCCAGCAAGAAACCGCCTGAGCAAAGGTGGCGGCTAGTAACTTGGGGTTCCGCCCCGAACCGCACTAGACCGCATTCACATCACTGGTCCACTCGGACAGAAAAAACCGCTTCGTGTGAGTTCACAATTTCGAATGAATCGAATAGAGTGACATTATGAAGCGCCTACCTATTTACATTATCCTGCTGCTACTTGTTCTGATCACCGCAGTTTTTGCGCGGATCAATGCGGACAACGTCGAGCTTGACTTCTACTTCACCACTGCCCAGGCACCGCTGGCATTGTGGCTCTATATCGCCCTGGTACTGGGAGCAGTGTTAGGCGTGCTGGTGTCATTGCTCATGGTGTTCCGCGCCAAGCGTGAGGTACGGCGCCTGACTAAGCGCCTTGCCCTGTGTGAGCAGGAGATCAAGAATCTTCGCGAGTTGCCGCTCAAGGATCAGTTCTGAGTATGGGGCTGGAGTTACTCTTTCTGCTTCTGCCAGTTGCCGCGCTCTCCGGCTGGTTTCTCGGACGCCGGAACAGCGTGGTCAACAAACGGGGCAAGGGGTGTGCACCGCTTAGCAGCGACTATTTTCAAGGACTTAATTTCCTTCTCAATGAGCAACAGGATGAAGCCCTTGAGGTTTTCATTCGCATGTCCGAGCAGGATAATGAGACGATTGAAATACAGTTTGCCCTGGCCAGTCTGTTCTTGCGTCGCGGTGAGGTGGATCGCGCCGTTCGTATCCACCAAAATCTTATCGCCCGTCCCATGCTTTCGCGGGCACAGCGCAAAAAGGCACTCTACGAGTTGGGCCTGGATTATATGCGTGCCGGTCTACTCGACCGTGCTGAAGGCTTGTTCCTTGAGTTGTCCGACGACAGCCAGTACGCCGAGCAGGGCCGGCGTCAGCTGCTGGAGATCTATCAGCAGGAAAAGGAGTGGGCCAAGGCAATCGATATCGCCCGTCGCCTCAAGAGTAAACGGGATGCTGCATTACCCGGGGTGATTGCCCATTTCTACTGCGAGCGGGCAGAAGAGGCGTTAAAGTCGGGGGATTATGCCGAAACGGCAAAGCTGCTCAAGCGTGCCGTGGCTGAAGATCGCAACTGCGTACGTGCGACACTGCTGGAGGCAAAGGTTGCAGAGAAGAGCAACCAGCCGAAACAGGCGGTGCGAATCTACCGGCGGGTGGAACAGCAGGACCCGGAATATCTGCCGCTGATTATTGAACCGCTGAAACACTGCTATCAGCAGCTCAACGCAACGGACGAATACCAGCACTACCTTCAGTATTTGTGCGATAAAGATGAGAGCATCAGTCTCATCCTTGCCAATACACAGCTGTTGGTGGAACAGGGTGAAGAGCGGGTCGCCATCGAAAAGCTGATTGACTACTTGCAGCGCCGGCCTTCGTTACGTGCACTGGACTATTTGCTGGAATTGCGTACGCTGCATGGCCACCAACAGCAGGAGATCGATCCGCACGTCGTGCGCGATGTCATCCACAGCCTGCTCGCTGTTAAACCGGTGTGCCGCTGCAGTCATTGCGGTTTTACTGCGAAGACTCTGCACTGGCAGTGCCCCAGCTGTAAACAGTGGGGCAAAATCAAACCGATTCATGGCATTGAAGGGGAGTAGGGCGGTGTGTGCCGTCGTGGCGCTTACACCGCCGTGGCGCTTACACCGCCGGACCTGTTTTGTCAGAACTATTGGAAAAGGCATGAACAATACTGAAACGAATAACCCAAGAATCATCGTGGCCCTGGACTTTGCCGAGGAGACTTCAGCACTGGAGCTGGTTGCCCGACTCGATCCGACGCGTTGCCGCCTCAAGGTCGGCAAGGAGATGTTCACCCGCTGTGGACCGCAGTTTGTGGAAAAGCTGACGGCGAAGGGGTTTGCTGTATTTCTTGATCTGAAGTTTCATGATATTCCTAATACGGTGGCCGGTGCCTGCCGCTCCGCTGCCGATCTCGGGGTATGGATGGTCAACGTACACACGCTCGGTGGTAAACGTATGATGGAGGCCGCCCGCGAGGCGCTCGATAAGTGCGTTTCCCCTCCGTTACTTATTGGCGTGACCATCCTCACCAGCATGGGACAGCAGGACATCGCCGATGTGGGCCTGAGCGGTACACCGGCTGATAATGTTGAGCGTCTCGCGCTGTTGGCGCAGAGTGCCGGACTCGATGGGGTGGTCTGTTCGCCCAAAGAGGTGGAGATGCTGCGCCGTACTGTCCGTCGCGACTTCAATCTCGTGACCCCGGGGATCCGTCCTGCCTGGGTGGAAAAAGGAGATCAGACACGTATCACCACGCCTGCAGATGCTATCGCACTGGGTTCAGATTACCTGGTGATCGGTCGTCCGGTGACCGCTGCGGCCGATCCGCTCGAAGCGCTGGGCCGGATCGAGGCCGAGCTCAAGGGGTGAAAACCCTATCAGATATATCCTACAAAAAATAAGGAATATGCCTACACCCCGGCCCTTGAATCGTAGCGCCTGAGAAGTTTTACTGCAGTTGTCGGAGACGATTTAATACGTATCACATGGAGGTCGTAGCGATGAAGCAAATTTCACGATTGGTTGCAGTCTTGTTCTTTTCACTGTTCACTGCACTGGCCTGGGCCGCAGGTGTCGATATCAACTCTGCAGACGCCTCGGCGCTTGCCGAGGGTATTAACGGGGTAGGCGAGAAGCGTGCAGCGGCAATTATTGAGTACCGCGAGGCCAATGGCCCGTTTCAGTCGGTAGACGAGCTGACAAAGGTGCCGGGTATCGGCACAAAACTGCTGGAGAACAACCGCGAGAATCTGCTGGTCGGCAAGGCCGAGCAGTAATGTAGAGCTAGATGCTCCGACGCAACAAGGCCGCCTCCGGGCGGCCTTTTTCATGCCAGTAACAGTTTTGCCTGCTGGATAAGCTTGCGTCGCTGAAACAGCAGCTGCCAGCGGCTGCCTCCGCACTGTTTCCACAGTATCGCCGCGCGTATACCGGTGAGCAGCACAGCCCGTACCTTGTTGGCGTTTTCCTGTTTTTGCAGGTGATTGTTCTCCCCGCTTACCATGATGCGTGGTGTCAGGGTGCTCACCGTATTGGCGTAGATATCGGCGAGCCGGGCAATCACATTGGGGTGGGTCTGGCCGAAGTGGCGCAACTGGTGGCTGGTGCCCTCCAGCTCCTTGCCTATCGTCGCCAGCATCCCCGGTTTGGTGGAGACCTTGCGTTCCAGCTGGATTAGGCCGATGGCGTAGCGCATGATGTAGAGACTGCGCTGGTCGTTGTTCCCTTCCATCTGCTCGATGAGGGTCTGCAGGCCGCGCTTGATCTCGAAGCGTGAGCCGTAGACCGACTCGGTGGTCGCCGGAGAGAATTCGAACAGGCTGCTGATACAGGTCTCGTACTCCGTCTGGGGTGCGGTGCCGGTGCGGGCGATCTGGTCAACCAGCCAGGCCGACTGAAACAGGGCACCGAGTGCCAGCGTTCTGTCAGTAATACTATTGCTCATAGTGTTCCTAGTGGTGGGTAGACGCAGTGGTTTCAAGCCGTGCTGTCGATAATGCCGCCACCAAGGCAGATTTCACCGTCATAAAATACCACGGACTGCCCCGGCGTGACCGCCCGCTGTGGTTGCTCGAACTCCACCTCACAGCCCTGTTCATTGATATGGGTGATGGTGCACGCCTGATCGCTCTGGCGGTACCGGGTCTTGGCATGACAGCGGAACGGGGCGGTGGGGGGCTGACCATCCACCCAGCTGAGCTGGCTGGCGCTGAGGCGCCGGGAGAAGAGCAGGGGATGGTCGTGGCCCTGGGCGGCGAGTAGCACGTTGCGCTCCAGGTCCTTGCCGACCACATACCACGGCTCGTCCGGGGCGCCGGGGACGCCACCGATGCCCAGCCCCTGGCGTTGCCCCAGGGTGTAGTACATCAGGCCGCTGTGCCGGCCGATGACCTGGCCTTCCGGTGTCTGGATCTCACCGGGTTTGGCTGGCAGGTAGCGGCTGAGGAATTCGCGGAAATTGCGCTCGCCGATAAAGCAGATGCCGGTACTGTCCTTTTTGTCGCTGGTGACCAGTTGATGTTCACCTGCGATGCGTCGTACCTCGCTCTTTTCCAGCTCCCCGACAGGGAACAGGGTGCGTGCGAGCTGCCGCTGTCCCAGGGTATAGAGGAAGTAGCTCTGGTCCTTGGCGTTATCCCGCCCCTTGAGCAGCTGGTAACGCTCGCCCTGCCTGCCAACGCGGGCGTAGTGGCCGGTGGCAATACAGTCGGCCCCCAGCTCAAGGGCATGATCGAGAAAGGCCTTGAACTTGATTTCGCGGTTGCAGAGGATGTCTGGGTTGGGGGTCCGTCCTGCCTCGTACTCCTGCAGAAAGTGGCTGAAGACCCGGTCCCAGTATTCAGCAGAGAAATTGACGGTGTGCAGCTGTAACCCCAATGTCTCGCTGACGCTCCTGGCATCGGCCAGATCCACGGTAGCGCTGCAGTACTCCTCGGTGTCGTCTTCCTCCCAGTTCTTCATGAACATGCCCTCTACCGCATAGCCCTGCTGTTGCAGCAGGATCGCGGCAACGGAGGAGTCGACGCCGCCGGAGAGGCCGACGATGACATGATGTTTCGTTTTGGGTTCGGTAGCGTTCATGGCTCTTGGGGTCTTCGGTTTGTCGCTCAAGTCCAGTCGCTCGGCACGATGCAGCAGCATTATGGGCGGCAGGAGAGGGGCTGTGGCGGCTTGATTATATCGCTTTTCGTCCAGGGTCGCGCGCACCGCCTGTGGTTAGCGCCAGCTGTTCTGTCTCGGGTCTCCTCACAGCCGTCGCCGCTGTTGGTGTTTCGGTGTCTGCCGGGGTACACGGGACGACGGCTTGCGCGACTTCAGCCTGGCACAGTGCCGCTCGAAGGCCTCGACCTCCGTGGGGCTCAATTCACGCCATTGGCCTGGCTGCAGCCCGCAAAGGTCCCACTGGCCGACGGACCAGCGTATCAGACGCAATGTGGGGAAACCAACGGCGGCGGTCATGCGCCGTACCTGCCGGTTGCGCCCCTCACTGATGCTGAGACTGAGCCAGCTGTCAGGGATGGCGGCACGGTATCGTATCGGCGGGTTACGCTCCCACACCAGCGGTTCCTGTAGCCGTTGCGCCCGTGCCGGTCGGGTAGGGCCGTCCTTCAGCGTGACGCCCTCGCGCAGCTGCTGCAGCGCATGCTCATTAATCAGCCCCTCCACCTGTACCCAGTAACACTTCTCCAGCTTCGCTGCCGGGTGGGCAATGCAGTGTTGCAGTGCGCCACTGTCGGTCAGCACCACCAGCCCTTCGCTGTCGCGATCCAGGCGGCCGGCGGGGTAGAGCCCCTTCTCACCGAGGTAGTCGGCCAGTGTCGGCCGGCCCTCGTTGTCAGTAAACTGGCACAGGACATTGTAGGGTTTGTTCAGAAGCAGGATGCGAGACATGGTAACGCTGCTGATGGTGGACTCTGGTGGTGGAACAGAGGCCGCATCATAGCAGACAAAGCACTGCGGGGATTGGCTTGGAGCGGCAACAAAAGGTACTATCTTGGCCGATTGCAGTTGAATCCCTCACTGCGGAGTACGATTTACTCGCTTTTGTCTCACCCTTAATAGCAAGCACAACGGGAGCCCTTCATGGCCTTTGACAAGATCCAGATCCCCGCCGATGGTGACATGATCACCGTCAATGATGACTTTTCCCTCAATGTACCGGAGCGCCCCATCATTCCCTACATCGAGGGGGATGGCACCGGTGTTGATATTACTCCGGTAATGAAAAAGGTGGTCGATGCCGCGGTGGAGAAGGCCTATGACGGTAAACGCTCGGTTGCCTGGATGGAGATCTACGCTGGTGAGAAGGCCAATGCCGTCTACGGCGAGAACACCTGGCTGCCGGCCGAGACCATGCAGGCGGTGAAGGACTATGTGGTCTCCATCAAGGGGCCGCTGACTACCCCGGTGGGCGGTGGTATCCGTTCCCTCAATGTGACGCTGCGCCAAGAGTTGGACCTCTATGTCTGTCTGCGCCCGGTGCGCTATTACAGCGGCACGCCGAGCCCGGTGAAGGAGCCGGAGAAGACCGATATGGTGATCTTCCGTGAGAACTCCGAGGATATCTATGCCGGTATCGAGTGGGAAGCGGGCAGCGATGAGGCGAAGAAGGTCATCGATTTTCTGCAGCAGGAGATGGGGGTGACCAAGATCCGGTTCCCCGACAGCTCCGGGATTGGTATCAAACCGGTTTCGGCAGAAGGCACCAAGCGCCTGGTACGCAAGGCGATCCAGTACGCCATCGACAACAACCGTGACTCGGTCACCCTGGTTCACAAGGGTAACATCATGAAGTTTACCGAGGGCGGTTTCAAAAGCTGGGGTTATGAGCTGGCCGCCGAGGAGTTTGGCGCCGAACTCCTTGATGGTGGCCCCTGGATGGTGATGAAAAACCCGAATACCGGAAAGGATATCGTCATCAAGGATGTCATCGCCGATGCCTTCCTGCAGCAGATCCTGCTGCGTCCGGCAGAATACAGCGTTATCGCCACACTCAATCTTAACGGCGACTATGTCTCCGACGCGCTGGCCGCGCAGGTCGGCGGAATCGGTATCGCCCCGGGGGCGAACCTCTCGGACACCGTGGCGATGTTCGAGGCGACACACGGCACCGCGCCCAAGTACGCCGGACAGGACAAGGTGAACCCCGGTTCGCTGATCCTCTCGGCGGAGATGATGCTGCGCCACCTCGGCTGGAGTGAAGCGGCTGACCTTATCGTCAAAGGGATGGAAGGGGCGATTGCGGCCAAGACCGTCACCTACGATTTTGCCCGCCTGATGGACGATGCCAAAGAGCTTAGCTGCTCGGCCTTCGGGGATGCGTTGATCGAAAAGATGTAAGCCAGCAGGCTTTGCCGGTTGCGGGGCACCGCCTACAGCGGTGTCTCGTGGTCCAGCTTAAGCGGATTTTCTTCTTCTTTCTGCTTGATCGGCTTGAGGTAAGAGGCGGTCAGTCCCTTCGGGCCATAGTAGAGTGAAAACTCCACCTTCTGTCCATGGCGCAGGGTTTTGAAGCCACTCATATCGATGGCGCTGTGGTGGACAAAGACCTCGTTTTGCTCCTCATCGTCCATCAGGACAAAGCCGTAGCCCTTGTCGTTGTTAAACCATTTGACCACACCGGTTGCCATAAGCTGATTAATCCGAAATTGCTGGTTGAGTTCGATAGCGGGCCGCCCCTTTTCTAATTATTGGGCATTTGCCACTATGATTACAATGGATGAAATTCTCCAGCAACCGAGTAAAATAGTCAAGAATAGGTGTTGTAAAAGGGACAGGACGCCAATACTTAAAGATAGTATGGGAAAGCAATGACGATATTTGATTCACGACCCATAATCAGGGGGCACAATGACGATGGTGATAAGCACCAGCGTGAGGGTGATCACGGTACCGCGGTGCAGGAGAGCGAGCCCGAGGTCGAACGCCCCCGAATGTACAAGGTTTTGCTACTGAATGATGATTTCACCCCGATGGAGTTCGTGGTACATGTACTGGAGAGTTATTTCGGTATGCCACGCCACCAGGCCACGCAGGTAATGCTGGCGGTGCACACGGAGGGGAAGGGCGTTTGCGGGGTGTTCTCCCGCGAGGTTGCCGAAACCAAGGTGGCACAGGTGAACGACTATTCACGTAACAACCAGCACCCTCTGCTTTGCACCATGGAAGCGGAGTAGCCTAAATGAGGTTGGCCAATGTTAAGTAAAGAGCTTGAGTTTACGTTGAACAACGCCTTCAAGGAGGCGCGGGACAAGCGGCATGAGTTCATGACCGTGGAGCATCTGCTGCTCGCCCTGCTGGATAACCCCTCGGCCAACCCTATTCTCAAGGCCTGTGGTGCCGACATCGAGGGGCTCCGCCGGGATCTCAGCGATTTTATCGAAACCAGCATACCGCACCTGCCCGAGGGTTCGGAGCTGGAGACGCAGCCGACGCTGGGCTTCCAGCGGGTGATCCAGCGGGCGGTGTTCCAGGTGCAATCCTCGGAGAAGGGGGAGGCGACCGGGGCCAATGTGCTGGTGGCAATATTCAATGAGAAGGAGTCGCAAGCCGTCTACTTTCTCAACAAGCACAACGTGACCCGTCTCGATGTGGTGAATTTCATCGCCCACGGGATCTCCAAGGTGGATGAGGAGGCCGACGATGATGAGGAGACGGTGCTCGGCGGTGATGGCGCCGCCGCAGAGGAGGCCTCGCCGCTGGAAAGCTATGCGACCAACCTGAACGAGATGGCGCGCCGTGGCAAGATCGATCCGCTCATCGGCCGCAAGGATGAGATCGAAAGGACCATCCAGGTACTGTGCCGCCGGCGCAAGAACAATCCGCTGTTCGTGGGCGAGGCCGGTGTGGGCAAGACTGCCCTGGCGGAGGGGCTGGCCAAGCGTATCGTCGACGGCGAGATCCCCGAGGTGCTGGCTGAGAGTACCATCTACTCGCTCGACCTCGGTTCGTTGCTGGCAGGCACCAAGTACCGCGGTGACTTCGAGAAGCGTCTCAAGGCGGTGCTGGCACAGCTCAAGCGCGAGAAGGGTGCGGTCCTGTTTATCGACGAGATCCACACCATCATCGGTGCCGGGGCGGCCTCGGGCGGGGCGATGGATGCCTCCAACCTGGTCAAGCCGGTGCTCGCCTCCGGTGATCTCAAGTGCATCGGCTCCACCACCTACACCGAGTATCGCGGTATCTTCGAGAAGGATCATGCGCTGGCGCGTCGCTTCCAGAAGATCGATGTACCGGAACCGACCGTGGAGGAGACGGTATTGATCCTCGAGGGCCTCAAATCCCGCTTCGAGGAGCACCATGAGGTCAAGTACACCAAGCCGGCACTGCGTGAGGCCGCCGAGCTCTCCGAACGTTACATCAATGAGCGTCATCTGCCGGACAAGGCGATCGATGTGATTGACGAGGCGGGGGCGCGTCAGCGCCTGCTGCCGCCGTCCAAGCGCAAGAAGACCATCGGCGTACGCGAGATCGAGGATGTGGTGGCGACCATGGCGCGTATCCCGCCGAAAAGCGTTTCCACCTCCGACAAGGAGAGCCTGCGTCACCTCGAGCGCGACCTGAAACTGATGATCTACGGTCAGGACCAGGCCATCGATGCCCTCGCCACGGCGATCAAGATGTCCCGCTCCGGTCTCGGTCAGGAGCAGAAACCGATCGGCTCCTTCCTCTTTGCCGGCCCCACCGGTGTGGGCAAGACCGAGGTGACCCGCCAGCTTTCACGCACCATGGGCATCGAGCTGATCCGCTTCGACATGTCCGAATACATGGAGCGTCATACCGTCTCCCGCCTGATCGGTGCACCTCCCGGCTATGTCGGCTACGACCAGGGTGGTCTGCTCACCGAGGCGGTGAACAAGCACCCCCATGCGGTACTGTTGCTGGATGAGATTGAAAAGGCACATCCAGAGGTGTTCAACCTGCTGTTGCAGGTGATGGACCACGGTACCCTCACCGACAACAACGGTCGCAAGGCGGATTTCCGCAATGTGATTATCGTCATGACCACCAACCTCGGTGCGGACAAGCTGGCCAGCCGCTCCATCGGCTTTACCGAGCAGGATAACAGTACTGACAGCCTGGAGGTGATCAACAAGCACTTCACCCCGGAGTTCCGCAACCGGCTGGATGCCATCATCCAGTTCAGCTCGCTGGATGCACGCACCATTGCCAGTGTGGTCGACAAGTTCATTATGGAACTGGAGACTCAGCTGGAGGCGAAGGGCGTCACCATCGATGTGGACGATGAGGCTCGCGCCTGGTTGGCGGAGCACGGTTTCGAGCCGGCGATGGGCGCACGGCCGATGGCCCGGGTGATCAAGGAGCACATCAAAAAGCCACTGGCCGAGGAGCTGCTGTTCGGTGCACTGGAGGGCGGTGGCCGGGTACGCATCAGCGTGCGCGATGGCAAACTGGACTTTCAGTTCGAAGGCAAGAAAGAGGCCGTTACGCAGTAATCGATGGAGAGCCATCAAGGGGGAGGGGCGTTTCAATTGCCCACCCTTGAGGCAACACAAAACGCCCGGCTTGAAGCCGGGCGTTTTTGTTTGCAGCGAGAGGAGTTCCGCTTAGCGGGCGCGGAAGGTGATGCGCCCCTTGGTCAGGTCATAGGGGGTCAGCTGCACGGTGACCTTGTCGCCGGTGAGGATGCGGATATAGTGCTTGCGCATCTTGCCGGAGATGTGTGCGGTCACGACGTGACCGTTTTCCAGTTCTACCCGGAATGTGGTGTTGGGGAGGGTCTCGATGACCGTCCCTTCCATTTCAATGCCTTCTTCTTTTGCCATGCAATATTACACTCTTGAATAACGAAGTCTGCTAAAGCTGCATCTATGCGCTAAATCAGCCCAGCATAATGCCTGATTTTTGAGAATTTTTCAAAGCACAAATTCATCGGCAGCGATGCATGCCTGCGAAACGTTCACTGGCAACAGCGCGTGCGATGCAGCAGCGGGATTACCTTGCGCTTAGGGCAGGGCTTGCCAGCCACCACCGCGGAAGACCTCTAGCGGACGGTAGTTGGCCTTGTAGGCCATCTTGGGGCTCTCGTGGATCAGGTAGCCAAGGTAGACATAAGGCAGACCGCGGCGCCGGGCCTCCTCGATCAGCCACAGTACGGCATGGACTCCCAGTCCGCGCTGTGCCGCTGAGGGATCGAAAAAGGTATAGACCGCCGAGAGGCCGTGCGCCAGTACATCCATCACCAGCACCGCCAGCACCTCGCCGCCACAGCTGAACTCGACATAGCGGGTATCGCACCAGCTGCTGGTGAAAAAGCGGTTGTACTGTTCGGCATCGGGGGTGGCCATCGAGCCGTCCGGGTGGCGCGAGTCTACGTAGGCGCGGTAGAGCGCAAAGTGGTTCTGGCGGAATTCTGCCGGCAGAATCGTGGCCTTGAGGTCGCGGTTCTTGTTCCAGGTACGACGCTGACTGCGGTTGGGAGAGAACTGCGCCACGGGGATACGGACCGGTAGGCAGGCACTGCATGCAGGGCAGCGCGGGGTGTAGACATACTCACCACTACGACGAAAACCCAGGTCGGAAAGTGCGCTGTAGAGCGGGGTGTCCATCTTCGCCTCGGGGTCGGCGAACAGGGTGATCGCTTCGCGTCCCTCCAGGTAGCTGCAGGGGTGAGGGGCCGAGGCGTAGAACAGTAACTCTGGCGGGATGGCGTTGTGAGGACGGCTCATGAGGGACTGGTTCCGGTGTGCTGCTCGAACTGCCACTGGCCACGGTGGGCGTCGAACGGGTCGCACCAGCGGTCGAGCTGCTCGAGGAACGTCTCGCGGGGGATCTCCTGCGCCCCCAGGCTGGCCAGGTGTTCACTGTAGACCTGACAGTCGATGAGGCCGAACCCCCACATCTTGAGCTGTTCGGCCAGGTGAACCAGGGCGACCTTGGAGGCATCGCTGCGTCTGCTGAACATCGACTCGCCAAAGAAGACCTTGCCCAGGCTGACGCCGTAGAGCCCGCCCACCAGGCTCTCACCCTCCCAGCACTCTACCGAATGGGCCAGGCCTATGCGGTGCAGTTGGATATAGGCCTGCTGCATCTCCTCGGTGATCCAGGTGCCATCCTGGTCGGGGCGCGGTTCGCTGCAGGCGGCAATCACCTCGGCGAAGGCGCGGTCAAGGGTGACCTGAAAGGGCTGTTTGCGCAGGGTCTTTCTCAGGCTGCGGGAGACCTTCAGCTGCTCGGGGTAGAGTACGCACCTGGGGTTGGGGCTCCACCAGAGGATCGGCTGACCGTCGCTGTACCAGGGAAAGATCCCCTGGCGGTAGGCATTGAGCAGACGTGCCGGTGAGAGATCGCCACCGACCGCGAGCAGGCCATCCGGCTCGACCAGGGCGTATTGCGGGTCGGGAAAATGGGCCGGGTCGCTGTCCGGCTCCAGCCAGAACGGCCCTTCGGGTTGCTGGGTCATCTAAGCTCCATTGCCCTGTGGTTGGTTTTGCGCAGGCTACAGCAAACCGCGTTGAGGGCACACCGTGCGCGGGCTGCTGCAGGTGACGGTTTCCTTGTCTTGCTTACGCTCGCTGATTTTGAGATGGCTTGTAAAAGCGCGAGGCTTACGGCCCCTCCTTCTTGAACGGCAGGTGTTCGCTCAGTTCCTGCATGTAGTTCTGCATCGCCTGTTGCTCGTGGTTGAGGTAGTCATGCACGGCGTTGGCGAAGGCGGGGTTGGCCAGCCAATGTGCAGACCAGGTGGCCACCGGCTCGAAGCCGCGTCCCACCTTGTGTTCGCCCTGGGCGCCGGGCTCGAAGCGCTGCAGGCCATGTTCGATGCAGTAATCAAGCCCCTGATAATAACATAGCTCGAAATGCAGGCTGTGGAACTCCTCCTCGCAGCCCCAGTGGCGACCGTAGAGGGTATCGTCGGAGCGCAGCGACAGTGCACCGGCCACGTAGCGCCCCTCAAAGCGTGCCAGGACCAGGACAATGCTCTGCGGCATACTCTCTCCGAGATGGCGGAAAAAGGCTTCGGAGAGGGTGGGGTAGCCGCCGCGCTTGTCGAAGGTGCTGCGGTAGAAGTGGTGGAACACCTGCCACTGTTCGGGACTGGCGCTGTGACCGTCCAGTACCTCGATGGTGATCCCCTGTTCGCTGACCCGCCGGCGTTCCCGTTTGAGTTTTTTGCGCTTCTGCGCGTTGAAGGTGGCGAGGAAGTCATCGAAGCTGGCGTAGCCCCGGTTGTGCCAGTGAAACTGGGTGCCGGTGCGGCGCATCATGCCGTGGCGCTCCAGCCGCTGCATGTCCTCGCTGTGGGGGAAGAGCCAGTGCAGTGATGAAACCTGTAGCTCCTGCGCCAACGTTAGCGCCTGGGTGATGAGTATCTCGGCCGTTTTCTCCCGCTCCACATCGCTGTGGAGCAGCAGCCGCGGACCGCTTACCGGTGAGTAGGGAACCGCGGCGACCAGTTTGGGATAGTAGTTGAGACCGGCTCGCTGGTAGGCCTCTGCCCAGCTCCAGTCGAATACCAGCTCACCATAGGAGTTGTACTTGAGGTACATCGGTACTGCGCCTATCAGCTTCTCCCCCTGGTACAGGGCCAGGTGGTGAGGCAGCCAGCCCCAGTTGTCACCGACGCAGTCGTAGCGCTCCAGCCCGGCCAGAAACTCATGGCGCAGAAAGGGATTGCTGATTCCTCCGTCCAGGGTGTTCCAGCTGGTAGCGGGGATATCATCAAGGCGCTGTATCAGTTTAAGTTGCATGGCGTACTCTGTCAGGGGAGACCCAGACTATATGGGGTGTCGGCAGTGAAAATTCCAGTTATCGCAGCAGCTGTGCAGGGGAGGTGTCGGGGGCGTTGTCAGCCAGTCATTTCCCCTTCGGCTGGAGGGGATAAGGGAGGGGCTCTGTGCGTACCACAAGTTGCTGTTTTGCTATGGCATCAGAGGCGGTTCTTGTAGACTAAAATTAGGGCTGGGGTTACAGGCGAGGGATACCGTGAGCAGAGAGAGTCCAGTATTGCAGGATTACCTGAAATTGTTCGCCTTGTACGAGGGGAAGCTGGATTTCAGTGGCGGAGGCCTTGGCGGAGGGGATTATCTGTTTATCTTCGAACAGGTTATCCGCCTGCTGCTCAAACCCTCGGCCTTCAACAACACCTTGCCGGAGAGCTTTATCAGCACTGCCGAGCGTTATGCCTTTGGCGAGGCGGCCGTCACCACTCACTTCCGTTCCAATGAAAACCGACAGTTCTTTCTCAGCGATCTGTACGATTCGTTGCTGCTCTACCATGACGGGCATAACCCTGTTGCCGGTCAGGGAGAACCCTCACCGTTTTGACCGCTGGGGTGGTCGTGTCACGCGGCAGGGACAGACCGGTATAAAAAGGTATAAAAACAGGTGTCGGTGGGGGTGTCAGGAGCGCTGTAGCAATAACAGAAAAACGCTGTTATACAACACATGCAGCAGGATCGGGGGCAGCAGGTGCTGGTAACGATCGTAGAAATAGCCAAACAGCAGCGAGGGGATAAATACTGCCACAGCCCACAGCGGGGTGTGGTAGAGCAGGTGGGCCGCGACGAACAGCAGACTGGTGGCGATGTTGGCAAGGCTGAAGGGGCCGATTCGGCTGCGCAGACGCCGCAGTAGCGCACCCTGAATCAGGCCCCGAAACACGATCTCCTCGAGCAGCGGAAAGGCGATGGCAAACTGAATAAGGCCCCAGTAGTGATTGCCGCTGCCCTGTGTCGTGGACAGACCGGCATACCTCATTGCCACGACGACCAGCAAACCGATAAGCGTTGCGCCGATGAACTGCGGGTCGAGCAGGAGTCGCTGCGCTACCGCTCTGACGCCGTTATCTCTAGCTTGAGTTCTGATCATTAGCGGTGCCAGTGACCCCGGAATCCGAGGGGATGGGCAGGCGGGCGTATCCGGCACCCCGGGAGGGTGCCGAAACGGCGGCGTTTATTTTTCCTGGTTTTCCAGGAAACGCTCCGCATCCAGTGCGGCCATGCAGCCACTGCCGGCGGAGGTAATGGCCTGCTTGTAGATCGGGTCGGCCACATCACCAGCGGCAAACACGCCCTCCACGGAGGTAGCGGTGGCATTGCCGTCGCCGCCCTTCCGGGTCACCAGGTAGCCGTGATCCAGCTCCAGCTGGTCCTTGAACATGTCGGTGTTCGGCTTGTGACCGATGGCGATGAACAGGCCGGTCAGCTCGATCTCCTTGGTGGAGTTGTCCTGGTTGTTCTTCAGCCGTACGCCGGTGACGCCGGAGTTATCCCCCAGCACCTCGTCCACCTCGTGGAACAGCTCCAGGCTGATGTTGCCGTTCTTGACCTTCTCCATCAGCTGATCGATGAGGATCTTCTCCGAGCGGAAGGTGTCGCGGCGGTGGATGAGGGTCACATGCTCGGCGATGTTGGAGAGGTAGAGGGCCTCCTCAACAGCGGTGTTACCGCCGCCGACCACACCAACCTTCTGCCCCTTGTAGAAGAAGCCGTCGCAGGTGGCACAGCCGGAGACGCCACGCCCCTTGAAGTTCTCCTCCGACTCCAGGCCGAGGTACATGGCGGAGGCGCCGGTGGCGATGATGAGCGCATCGCAGGTGTAGGTGGCGGAGTCACCCTTGAGGGTGAAGGGGCGCTTGGAGAGGTCGGTTTCGTTGATGTGGTCGAAGATCACCTCGGTGTCGAAACGCTCGGCATGCTCAAGCATCTGCTGCATCAGCGCCGGGCCGGTCAGCCCCTCGGCGCCACCGGGCCAGTTGTCCACCTCGGTGGTGGTGGTCAGTTGACCGCCCTGCTGCATGCCGGTGATCAGCACGGGATTGAGGTTGGCGCGGGCGGCATAGACGGCGGCAGTGTAGCCGGCGGGGCCGGAGCCGAGGATGAGAAGGCGACAGTGCTTGGTTTCGCTCATGTAGATAAACTCCGTGTGATAGACTGCGAAAAACGGTTACAACTACCTGTAACCATCACTTTTAACAGAAATTGTTGGCATAGTACGAAATGCCGAATCCCGGGTAAAGGAGGCGCCAATGCGTATCGGTATCCCCCGCGAGGTCAAGACACTGGAGGGGCGGGTAGGCCTGATTCCCGCCGCTGTGGCGGAGCTGGTCGCCCAGGGCCACCAACTGCTGGTGGAGCAGGGCGCCGGCGAGCTCAGCGGCTACAGCGACGAGCACTACCTCCAGGCGGGCGCCACCCTCGTACCCGATGCCTCTTCGGTATATGGGGATGCCGGCATGATCATCAAGGTTAAGGAGCCGCAACCACAGGAGTTGCCGCTGTTGCGCCCGGATCACCTGCTGTTTTGCTATCTTCACCTGGCCGCCGAGCCACGTTTGCTGCAGAGCCTGCTGCAGATCGGCCTCACCGCAGTGGCCTTCGAGACCGTCGCCGAAGGGCACGCCCTGCCGCTGCTGGCGCCGATGTCGGATATCGCCGGCAAGGTGGCGGTACAGATCGGCAGCCACCTGCTGCACCACCCGCAGGGAGGGCGTGGTCTGTTGCTCGGCGGCCTGCCGGCAACCGAGCGCGGACAGGTGGTGATCCTCGGTGCCGGAGTGGCCGGCGGCAGCGCCGCGGCACTGGCGGCGGCGATCGGGGCTCAGGTCACGGTATTTGATCGCAACCACGATAAA
>OBLN01000313.1_pt1 | contig 17715 bp, 19 predicted proteins | sample 1519301 | NCBI WGS metagenome assembly OBLN01 (sample SAMEA2452533, study PRJEB22499) | sediment metagenome | reverse complement strand
CCTCCTTCAATAACCACAACATCCTCAAGGCGGGCATCTCTCACTGTACAGGCTGCGCTGCCGTTCTCTTTCATTGCCTCATCAAGTTCATCCCTGCTGCGGACTATGCGGAAAACTCTGCAACCGTCCTGTCCGCTGGTTTCCAGAACAAATCGTCCTGCTTCGTTTATAAGCTCTTCAGGTGTGCCCATACGTTTAATTTTACCGGAAGACATTATAGCCACCCTGTCGCAGAGGCTTTCAGCCTCTTCCGTATAATGTGTTGTGAGAAGAATTGATTTGCCTCTGTTTTTGATCTGCACTATCAGATTCCAAATCTCCCTGCGTATTGACGGGTCAAGACCAAGGGTAGGTTCATCCAGAAGAATAAGCTCCGGTTCCGCAAGCATTACCCTTGCGATAATCACCCTTCGCTTCTGACCGCCGGAAAGTTTATCCACCAGTTCGTTCCTTTTTGACGCTATGCCGAAGCGCTCCATGACTTCAAGCACCTTTCTTTTGGCATCCGGTACACGGCGCAGGGCAGCATAAACAAGCAAATTATCATGAACTGTTAAATCACCGTCCAGATTATTTTCCTGCGGGACAACAGCAACAGCTTTCCTGACATCGTGCCTGTTTTTAACAACATCAAAACCTTTGACCTCAATAAAGCCTTCATCGGGTTTGGTCAGAGTGGAAATCATTTTAATCACAGTGGTTTTCCCTGCCCCGTTAGGACCGAGAAGACCGAAAATCTCCCCTTTTTTTATCTCAAAACTCACGCCGTCCACGGCTTTCACATTTTTATACTGCTTATGCAGGTTTTCGATCCTCAAAATCAATGTCTCACTCCAAGGGGCACGGCAACTGTTTTTTCTATGCCGTCTTCATTTATGCGGATAATCTTTGAGCGTATATTGAATACATTGTAGATATTGTCAGCGCACAGAACCTCTTCCGGAGTTCCGTCGGCAACGGTCATCCCCTCTTTCAGAGCAATTATTCTATGGCTGAATGAAGCTGCGAGGTTGAGATCGTGCAGAACCATGACCACTGTAAGACCATGCTGATCATTAAGCCTGCGAAGAAGCTCAAGCACTTCAAACTGATGGTGTATATCAAGATAGGTTGTGGGTTCATCCAGAAGAAGTATCTCCGGCTTTTGCGCCAGCGACATGGCTATCCATGCTCTCTGTCTTTCACCGCCGGAGAGCTGACCTATGCGTTTAAAACGTTTGTCCTCAAGTCCGGTGGCGTTAATTGCCCAGTCAACTGCGTCTCTGTCCTCATTGCTGAAGCGGTTCATGAAGCCGTGGTGCGGTGTACGCCCGAAGGCAACGAGACAGTGAACGGGCAGATCCATAGGAGCAATCGGTGACTGCGGAAGTATGCCCAGTTTTTTTGCTATACTCTTATCATCCATCTCCGCAATGGATTTCCCCTCAAGAAGAACAGAACCTGAGAAAGGCTGAAGAAGTCTGCCCGCTGTTTTAAGCAGAGTAGATTTACCAGAGCCGTTCGGACCTATGACTGTTGTTATACGCCCTTTTTCAAAACAGAGGGAAACCCCTTTTAAAACTTCCTTTTTTGCGTAACCGGCACGGAGAGAATCAACACTGAGACATCCTGTCATTTTATCCCCCTTGTAAGCAGATAGAGAAAGAACGGCGCACCTATAAATGCCATGAGTATCCCCACGGGAAGCTCATAGGGTGAAAACAGCGTCCGTGCCGCAGTATCGGCAAAAATAACTGTGACAGCGCCGAAAAGAGCGCTGAACGGTATAAGAAACCTGTTGTCTGAGCCAACGATCAGCCTTGTTATGTGAGGAATAATAAGCCCCACAAAACCCATAAGACCTACAGCAGAAACAGCAGACGCCGCAAGAAGTGCCGCAAGAAGAGTGAGCAGAAACTTTGCTTTTTCCACCTGAAGCCCCAACCCTCTGGCTATATCATCTCCCAGTGCGAGGATATTAAGATACTTTGCACCGAAAACGGCACCTAAAAAACCAACAACGGAGTAAGGCAGAACCATATAAAAATGATTCCAGCTTTTGCCGTGGAGAGTGCCTGCCATCCAGTTTACTGTACCCTGAACTCTGTCACTGAAAAGCACTGTCAGCGCCGACATAAATGCAGCAAGAAAAGCAGACAGGGCTACCCCTGCCAATACAAGCCTGAGAGTATGTGCCCCGCCGTTATATGCGATGAAGTAGATTATCAGAGCTGCGCCGACCGCCCCCAGAAAAGCAGCGGGCGGAATAATTGCCGACATCGCCGGAAAGAGTATCATCACAACCATAGCAGCAAGTCCGGCTCCGGCTGAAATACCTATAATTCCCGGATCTGCCAGAGGGTTTTTAAGAACAGACTGGAGTATCGCTCCGGAAAGAGCCATGTTCATTCCCACAAGCCCGCCCGTGAGTATGCGGGGCAGGCGTATATTCATAATAACCTGATATATGCCCTGATTAGCATCGGCTGCGGTGAAAACCGCAAGAAAATCACTAAGACTAACCCCAACAGAGCCTTTAGCAACACTGATCAGAAGACCGCAAAAAAGAAGTCCTGTTCCGAAAAATGCCGTAACAAGCCTTTTTCCGGTTTCAGGATCGGTCTGAATACCATGTTTCATTTGTACAGTTCCGGATACATCAATGAAGACAGCTCAAGAACAGCTTCGCCCAAACGGACAGTGGGATTTATTCCGTATGTGTCAAAAGGAAGGCTTATCACTTTTCCCTCTCTGACAGCACGGAGAGCGCTCCATGCGGGTTGCTTTTTAAGCTGAGAATCAGCGGCGGGTGTACTTTTATTACCGTGGGAGATGATGAATATCATATCAGGATCAGCCATAGTCACATATTCCAGACTCACAGGGACAAAACCGCTGTACATGCCTGTTCCGCCTTTCATATCTCTTCCGGCTATATTCATACCGCCTGCAAGCTCCGCAATTTCTCCTATAAAGCTTGCAGGAAGAGCCATATTGAAACTTTCAGGTGTTCCGTATACCACAAGCACCTTTTTAGAGGGCTTGACGAATGTTTTTTGTGCTTTTTCGATATCAGAATTTATAGAGGCAACTTTCTGAAATGCCTTATCGGGGTTTCCTGTTATCTGACCGAAAATTTCCATTTTTGCAGTGAGATCATTTCTGTCATGCACTCCGAAGACAGCAAGCGGAATACCTGCCTGTTTCAGAGAGTTTTTAAGAGATATGTGGAAAGGAAAGTTCATCCCTATTACCAGATCAGGGTTCATGGCAACAATACGCTCAAGATCCGGACTCTGAACCCTGCCCACTGATGGTACGCCCTTGATATACTCGTTGAGATATGCAGGCATTGTGCCGCTTTCACCGTATGCGGCGGGTTTTCCCCCTGCTGCGATGAAGAGTTCAAGATTTGAGCTGTTCAGCACAATAACCTTTCCGGGCACTTTGTCAAATGTGTATGAATCACCGGCATCGTCAGTGAATGTGAAGGCAGATGCCTGTAAAGCCCCAAAGCAGAAAGCAAAAAGAAGAAGAGCCAGCCGTTTCATGCGAGGCACCTCTTTTTAAGTTTACCGAATTCCGCCTTCTGGCACTCCAGCACTTTACCGCATGCGTCACGACCCAGATAAATTTTAAATGCGCATTTGCCGTTCTTATCAAAAAACTGAACAGAATGACTCTCTTTGCCCATAAAAGGCCTGCTCACAAAGAATATGCTGTCAATTTCCTCAAAAGATATATGCCCTCCGAGGGGACTTTCTTCCGAATGCAGATTAAAAAAGCCTCTGGCGTACTGTCCCACTGGGATAGATGCCTTCATTTCTATGATTGCAGAGTCATTAGTTACAATAATCGTAACAGCACCCCACCCGGCGGCTTCTTTCATAACCGTATCAAAGAAACTTCCGCCCACTTCAATAATGCCGTCGTCATCTATATTGCGGAGAATATCCCTTTCGGAAACTCCAAGTTCTCTTGCCGCAAAAAGCGTAGGCATATTTTTATTTTTTGAGAGATAATCCGTAATTTTTTCTGTCTGCATAGCTTCCTCCTAGCCCTGAGCTGCTATTTTATCGGATACGGGTTCATAAACGCCTTGGCTGTGTATCAATTCAAGAATATCAAGCAGCGCCTGAGTCATATTCACGTACCAGAACTGCCCGGCAGGGAGCAGACGCATAGCTCTCTCTCCCACAGTGACAAGACCTCTTTTCTCCCATGATTCTGTCAAAGGAGCAAAAATGCTTTTTAGGTTAATTCCGAAAAGCCTTTCAGCCGTGTCAAAACGGAGAATACCTGTATCCATCTGTCCGTTTATGAACTCATAAAGTCCGCTCATGATATTTTTTTCAGAGAGCCCCATCACAGGCTTAATTCCTTTTGCTCTCATCATATTGTACGGTGTTACGGCAGGGTGAACAAAATAACCGTAGTTTTCTGTTCTTCCGCCTGCACCGGCGCCGAATGCGTGAAGCACGCAGCCGGATTTTGTGAAACGGTTATATATGCTTCTGTCCAGAGTGCCTCTGACCCAGTGGGACATGGAAAGCTGCGAATATCCCATATCAGAAAGCATCTCATACGCAGCAGAGTGGTATTCATACTGCCTTGAGGTTTCAGGAACAGCTTCGGTTTTGCCTTTTTTTATCCCCTCGTCCATCTTTCCGCCTTCAAAGACATTAAGCTGGTAAACAGCCATTCCATCCACACCAAGGCAGTCAGCAGTGTGAATATCGTTCAGAAAAGTTTCAACCGGCTGATGCGGCAGACCGAAGATAAAATCGAGGGAAACGCTTGCCTCCTTCATGGAAATAAGCCTGCTTACCATCTCCATTACCTTTTCTCCCGAATCCACTCTGCCAATCGCCCTTCTGGCTTTTGTGTCAAAAGACTGAACACCAAGGGAAAAACGGTTTACACCGTTATCAACGCATGCCTGAATCTTATCAGCACCAAACTGGTAAGTTCTTGTTTCAAAGGTGATTTCGCAGTCATTCGAGAGAGGCAGGCTTTCGCGGACAGCTTTCAGCATTTTTTCAATCTGCATCGCAGATAACGTCCCGGGAGTTCCGCCGCCTATATACACTGCCCTTACCTTCCCATGGGAGTACAGGGGAGTATTTTTGGCATCCGCTATCTCTCCCGTGAGAGCTTCTGTGTAGTCATCTATCAGCGAAGCATCGGACAGGTTTTTGAAAAAACCGCAGTATGTACATTTTGTCTGGCAAAAAGGAATATTTATATACACGCAGGCATCTTCAAAGGAATGTTTAGCCTTCGCCTCTGCCTGCCAGACAGACATAGTTTTATCCGCCTCGACATTCTTTCCTCTTATTCCGGCATGAACAGTGCGTTTTTTATCATAAGCCTTTGCCGCTTCAAAAGTTTCTTCATTGCCGAAAATCAGTCTGCGTTTTTCATCGTCTACGAATTTTAACCAGCTTTCCATATCCTTACCTTTTCATGACCCGCTTAACGAGATTCTCCGTAAAAGCCCAGACCTCAGCCTTATTCATAAGACTCCGGGGCTTTTTGCGTTCAGCTATTTCAAGCTCGCTGAATCCCGCCATTCGGTAAAAGTAGTCCATACCTTTTTTATCCGTGTCTGTCATTCTGGCGTAGACCATCTCCCCGTGGAGCATCTCGCCGTATATACATGTTCCGGTGAGGGCGGCGTATTTTTCAAATATCTGCACTCCCCCCATAGCTTTGCCTTTTACAAACATGCACTCTGTCTTCATTGCTGTGCCGAAAAAGGCTGTTTTAACCTCGGCAAGCTCGTCTTTACGCTCTTCTATAAAGTTTTCCATCTCTGGAAGAAAACCGTTGGCATATATACCTGACCCCATAAGCACAAGGTCATAACCTGAAAAAGCGGAGGGAGCCTCGCGGGCTTCCCTCCTTTCTGTTTCCCATCCCTCAATGGTAAGCCTTTCGGCTATCCATTCAGCAATAACCGCTGTTGCTCCGTAACGGCTTGCATACATGATCAAAACTTTCATGCCTGACCTTAGAAATCTGCTGATACTTTGAGTATGAAATGCCTGCCCGGTTCGGGAATGGGAGACATAGCAAGCTCATAGTCCTGATTGTTAATATTAAGGGCTTCAACCCCTACCATGATCCTTCTGCCGTCTTTGTAGAAGTAAGAACCTGTGAGAGCAAGATTAAGGGTGGTATAGGCTTCTGTGGTGTCCACAGTTCCATCAGATGCAGCATCCTCCGCTTTTGATGCATAACGTCCGTAGATATCGGTATTCAAAGCGAATTTCTTGCCAAATCTGGCATCGTGACGGATACCGAATCTTGAAGTTATTTCGGGAATGCCGTTTTTATAGGTGCTGAATCCTTCCTGCTCATATTTGCGCCTCATGTAAGCGCCGTTTATGTACGGTGTAAAGTCGCCTATGAAAACCTTAGTCATCAGTTCGGCTCCTGTTGTTTCAGCCTTGTCAATATTGGTGAACTCAAGAGCAGTGCCGCTGCCGTAAGGAATTGTATGAGTGGTAATGTAGTCTTCAGACTTAGTGTGGAACACGGCAAGGTCAATATCAGCCATTTTATTGCTGAATCTGACACCCACTTCAAAGTTGTCAGAAGTTTCAGGATCAAGATCCGGGTTTGAAAATGTGGGAGTGCTGCTGCCGTGAGTTGTTCCCATGTAAAGCTGCTGGAGGTTCGGCGTTCTGTAACCGCTGGAGTAGATAGCACGCAAAGCAGTGTCCTGTATGCCTGTATAAACCAGTGAAAGACTGCCCACTACATTATCGTCGTCAGTATCTTCATCGGGAATACTTGCATTGTTTGTGCTTTCTATTTCGTTTTTAACCTTAGTATAGCGCAGTCCGGCACTGAGGATAAAATCGCCAAGCATCTGCTCGTCCTGCAAAAATGCAGATATTGTCGTCTGTTTTGCATCGGTGTCCGTAAGAGTGGCAACAGGGGCACCGAAGGTCTGGATATTATCTTTGGCGTTGAGGTCATCAATATTATATTCCAAACCTGCTATCAGAAGGTTTGTATCAGAAATCTCAAAATCAAACTGACCAAGAACACCTGTGGTATCGAGTGTATTTTTAGTGAGCCCTCTGTATGACATCGGCATAGTTATCGGACCCATGCTCACAGTCATATCCATATTATTTATGAATTTTTTATAGGTTTCCTGCGTAAATACATCTATTCTTGCCTTGTTAAGAAAACTGCCCGGATTGCGGTATTCAAACCATCCTGCGTATTTTTCCCTGTTCCACTCGGGAAGCATCATGTGCATCATAGTAAATGGAGGCTCAATCTCACCTACATAAACCTCACTCTCTGACTCGTAGTCAGTGTACTGCACTCCCATATCGAATTTCTTGTTTTTATATCCTGCAAGCAGGCTCATATTGGTGTTTTCATATTCAGAGCCTTTAAGCTCGTCATCGTGGGAGTCTTCACGGTTGCCGAAATCGTTTTTGGAAACTTCCGCCCTGTAGTAAAAGTTTTTGATACCGCCGTAAAGCGATGCAGCGGCATTGTATGAGTCACTGTTAGTGTTGTAGGTATAGCTGGCAACACCCTGAACCGGTCTGTCGCCGCCTTTTTTCGTTATAACATTAATTGCGCCGCCTATGGCTTCGGAACCGTAAAGCACAGAACCAGGTCCTTTGATTATCTCAATCCGCTCAATGCTGTTAATATCAATGAGCAAAGGTGTTCCGTCCATTGACTTCTGTTCTGTAATTTTCATTCCATCCACCATTATCAGTGTTCTGGAACTGCTTTCACCACGAAGGCTCAGTCTCTGGACTCCCGCTGCTCCGGTGCTTGTCATCTGGACAGCCGGAATATCACGAAGGAGTTCGGCAAGGCTTGTTGCACCCGATTTGCGGATATCTTCTTCCGTTATAACGTTAACTGTATAAGGAACTTCTTTCATTTCCTTCTCGACTCGTGTGGCAGTTACTTTGATTTTTTCTGTTTCCATATCTGCTGCGGATGCAGAAATTAAAGAAAACGCAAGCAATGGAAGCACAAAAATTAACTTTCTGTACATAAACTCTCCTTTAGTCTGATTTATAACGTCTATAAACAGGGGGATCCGCCCTTTTTTCCTCTTTTTTTTCAGTTATGCAGGCTGTAATCAATAGGTATAAGCAAAGTCACAGGTTCGGGAAGTTTTTCCCTTATGGGGAACACTGATGAGGCAAGGGAAAGCGCCTCATTATCCAATATATCAAACCCGCTGGACTCAACCATTTTTAAGCCCTGAAGCCTTCCTTCGCAGTCAATATGCAGCTTGATAACCACAGTGCCTTCATACCCTCTGCGCCTTGCGGAGTAAGGGTATTTTTTATTTCGTACCATGCCGTCTGTAAGTCTTGCTCTGAAGCTGTCATAGTCAAATTCCGGCTGGGGAGGCATAACAGGTCTTGGAGCAGGGACAGGCGTATGAACAGCAGCAACTTTCACCTCTGCCGGTGCTTCAGATACAACAGGAACTTCTTCCGCAACGGGAACAGTTTCCTCCACTGCCTTAACAGCAGCGGGTTTTTCCCTCACAGGGAGAGGCTTTTTAATTTTTTTCGGAGGATTTTTCTTAACAACAGGTTCAGGCTGCGGTTTAGGAGGAACGGGTTCTGCAACAGCGGGAACTGCAACCGGTTCGGGCTGAAAATGTTTGAGGGATACTGTTATCCTTTCAGGCTCTTTCTGGTCTGCCGGAGCATTCTCGACCTTTACTAAAAAGAGAACAGCCCCATGAAGCAGCATAGAAAAAATAAGACTTCCGGCAACTATACGTCCCCTGTTATCTCTCATCTCTGCTCTCCGTGAGAAATTCAACAGACACAGCGCCCGCTTTTAAGGCACTGTCCATAACTGCAACTATTGATTCAAAATTTACTTCTTTATCAGCGGCTAAGGTGATCACCTTGTCACCGCTTTCAGTGATCATGTTTTTAAGTCCCGCTTCAAGTCCGCTCATCGGTATTTCTGATTTACCTATAAGCACACGTCCGTCTGCTTTTAATGTGACCACTCTTTCGAGTTTGTCTGTTTTCTGTTCAGTGCTGCTTGCAGGCAGGTCAGAATTAATTGAAGGAACAGCAAATACTGATGTAAGCAGAAAGAAAATCAGAAGAAGGAACACCATATCGATCATAGGTGTCATATCCGCTGATCTGCTTTTTCTTGCGAACATGCTGAGATTAATCAACGCAGGCTCCTGCGCGGCGAATCATTTCCTCGCTTTTCAGTTTTATTGTCAGGGCTTTTTTGCTTAATTCATTCTCAAAGATGTGAAAAATTATAAGAGCCGGAATCCCGACCATAAGTCCGAAAACAGTTGTGAGGAGAGACTCCCATATTCCTCCGGCAAGAATTGAAGGATCAACAGCCCCTTTTTGTGCTGAAATAGACTGAAATGCCTTCACCATTCCCAATACTGTTCCCGAAAGACCAACCATAGGCGATATCCTGCCAATAAGGTCCATCAGATGCAGGCTGCGTGAAAACCTCTGTAATTCTGAAATAGCTCTGTTTTCCGCTATATGTTCAAGATCATGTTTTGAACAGTTTATATGGATTATTATTTCGGCAGCAACTTTCTCCATAGCGCCTTTTGAATTTTTAAGAGTGGCGAGGGCTGTTTTAAAATCACCTTTAAAAAATGAATGCTCCGCATTTTCCAGAACTTTTCCTGAGCTTCTGTTAAGGGCAAAGAAAATCATTCTCTCTATAAAAACTGCTGTAAGCACAATTGAGAAAAACAGCAGCGGGTACATCATAATTCCGCCTTTGCTGAAATATTCTTCAATCATACAAGCCTCCGTTGAATTACTTCAGCCTTATTACCAACACCACTAACAATTGTCAAGATCTTTAACATAATTAGATCTTTCTAATACAGTGGCTAAATCAATACCATAATGAAACTTTTTTAGTCGTGTAATATTTGTAAAGAAAAAAGTGAACGAATGAGCCGGAAAGCGGAGAACAATTCAGGAAGCCGACAGAACGTACGGCCTCCTGCAAGAATTATTATTTTTCGATGCCTTTTCTGGCGGGTATTCCCTGGGTGTAGTAATGCTTAATCTCATTCATTTCTGTAACAAGATCCGCCGCCCCTATTATTTCATCTGCGGCGTACCTGCCTGATAAAACCAGCTCCACACCATCGGGCAGTTGTTTAATCAGCTCCAGAACATCGTCCTTTTTAACAAGCCCTTTGCATACGGCGACATTTAGTTCATCTGCCGCCACAAGCCGGTATTTCCCGGAGAAAACAGCTTCTTTGATTTTCGCAAAGCCGTCTTCAGCCATCTGTATATCTTTTGCTGTGGGTTCGCCCCTTATAAAACCGCTCTGCCCGAAGGTTTCATGGGTGATATTATCAAACTTTTTCAGAGATTCAGTCTCTGAGTAGTTGCCGTCTTTGAGAAACTGCCCGAAATACACATTAAACCCCGCTCCGGCGCAGCGCACGCAAAGACCCAGTACAGCAGTTGTTTTCCCTTTGCCGTTGCCGGTGTAGACATGAACGCATGATGTTTTATCCGGCATGGTTAACTACCTCTCCGATTATTATTGTGGCTGGGTGTTTCACACTGTTTTCAGTTATGAATCTCTCTGCTTCGCTAAGTGATGTAAACATTACTCTCTCACCTTCTGTGCCGATATTCTCGCCTATCAATACCGGAACAGCAGCATCCATACCGTTTTCGGTAAGTTTTGCGGCAATAACACCGAAGTTTCTGACACCCATGTAAACCACAATAGTAAGCCCCAGATTTGCCAGAGCTTTCCAGTTGTAAGCATCATCCAGAGTGCCGTCCTTCGTGTGCCCGGTAATGAAAACCACACCGGGGATATTACGGCGGTCAGTAAGAGCGCTTTTCATCTTTGCGGAAAGGGCAGATGCGGAAGTTACCCCAGCTATGACTTCAACATCAGCACCGGCAGCTTTTGCTGTTTCAACTTCTTCTGCCGTGCGGGCAAACACAGAGCTGTCACCGCCTTTCAGACGGACAACACAGCGCCCTTTTTCCAGATGCTCACGGATTATTTCATTTATATCTTTCTGACGTACACAGTTTTTATCATAGGGATGTTTGCCCACATCAATACATTCGCAGGATGCATATTCAAGAAGAGATTTATCTATAAGCCTGTCATAAAGAACAACTTCGCCCTTTTTAAGAGCATCAATACCCGCCAGTGTCATTGAGTTTCTGTTAACTCCGGCACCGACTATAATAAGCTTTTTATTCATACAGTTTCCTCAAGGCGGAATTAAGCTCAATCACAGCGTCAAAAGATCCTGTGTTAGCCCTTGAAAATTGCTTTTCATCCGCATGTATCCATTTGGATCTCATTTTTGAAAACTCCGGACGCTCCGCAGGGGGAACAGGGTTGCGGTTCATGGGTCCTGTCTGCCAGATATAAACATCCGGCTGTGATGCAACCACTCTTTCCAGTGAGAGTTTCACCAGCTTATCATCCGAATCCACAATATTTTTTCCGCCTGCCGCCTCAATTACAGAAGAGGCAATGTTTCCCCTGCCTGCCGCTGTGTAAGGAAGTTGGCTGACCTCGAAAATAACCTTGGCAACAGAAGGCAAAGGCTGAACAGACATAAGCTTGCCTTTAAGCTCACCCACAAGCTCTGCCGCCTGCTCCGTCCTGCCTGTCAGTTCGCCTATATCCCTGACACAAACCAGTATTTCTTCAAGGGTCAACGGGTCATACTTGTAAACTGATGCTCCGGTAATAGCCTCAACAGCATCAGCGTAATAAGAATCAGCAGAGCCGGTAATTATTAAATCAGGCTTCAGGGAGCGTATTATCTCAGCATTCGGGCGGATGTGCGTACCAACCTTAACCGCTTCGGGAAATTCCGTAACGTTTTTTGTAACTCCGGCAACTTTATCACCCGCACCTAGTTTATAGAATATATCCGCCGCAGCGGGAGCAAGTATAACAACTCTTTCGGCAGCATTAGCACTAAATACTGAAAGTAAAATGGTCAGCGTGAGCATCAGCCTTAACACTGAACACCTCCGAAAGCATGGACGCCTCAACCTCTCCGGCCGGTACGTCATATATGAGTTTTCCATTTAACATCATCCATATCCTGTCAAAGTATTTAACCGACAGATTCATCTCGTGCATTGAGGCAATGAGCGTTCTGCCCGAATCTGTCAGAAGTTTTAAAATTTCCAGAGAGTGCCTTACATCAAGCATTGATACAGGTTCATCCAGAAAGAGAACATCAGTTCGCTGATTAAGCGCACGGGCGATCATCACCCTTCTCTTCTCTCCGCCGGAAAGCTCCGTAAAGGCTCTGTCCCGCAGAGTGACAAGGGCAGTTGTTTTAAGAATTTCATCCGTCAGTCTGTCAGCATTCTTCATATGTCCTGCTGCGTATGCACCAAGACGAACCACCTCAAAAACAGTAAACGGAAAAACAACTGACGGAAGCTGCGGCATAAAAGCCATCATTTCCGCACGCTCTTTACGCTTTATTCCGCCAAGCTCTTTTCCGCCGTAATAGATGCCTTCACAGGGGGTAAGCCCGGTAAGCACATGCAGAAGCGTGCTTTTACCGGAACCGTTTTCGCCAATAACAGCTATTTTGCAGCCTTTCTGCACAGTGAGATCAGGCACACTTAACGAGAATACGCCACGTTTAAATTCAAGACCTGCAATATCAATCATGCCAGATCTCCGCCTGTCTGCTCCGCAGTATATAGAAAAAGAACATTCCTCCAAGAACAGCGGTAACTATTCCAACGGGAAGCTCCGCACCGTTTGGTATAACTGTTCTTGCCACTGCATCCGCTGTTATCATAAGCAGTGCGCCAAAAACGGAGGAATAAAAGATTCCCTGCCTGACATCACTGCCGTAAAAACTTCGGGCTATGTGTGGTACAATAAGCCCCACAAAGCCGATTAAGCCTGTAAAACTCACAGAAACAGCCACCAGAGCAGTGGAGAACACAAACGCCCTCATTCGCTCACTCCGTACATTCACGCCGGATGTTTCAGCGGACATTTCATCAAGGGCGAGGATGTTCAAAGGGCGAGCCCTGAATACAAAATAAGCTGTGCAGAGAATGAGAACAGACGCCGCAAAAGCTGTTTTTGCCCATGTTATCATATAGAAACCGCCCATAAGCCAGAAGACTATGGAGGTCAGAGATTCTTCAAAAAAGAATTTTACAAACCCTATCACCGACGAAGCAACAATATTAAGCACCACACCAGCCAGAATCATAGTTATGGGGCTTATTCCGCTTCTGCGGTATGAAACACTGTAAACAAGCATCAGCCCGCCTAACCCCGTAAAAAGAGCCACAGGTGAAGCAAGATGTGCAGGAAGCCCTAATGCTATGGCAATCACAGCCCCCAAAGCAGCAGATGATGCCGCTCCGGTGGTAAAGCTGTCCGCCAGAGGATTGCGCAGCACAAGCTGATATACAGAACCGCTCAAGCCAAGCATAGCACCTGTCAGCCCTGCAAAAACCACACGGGGAGCCCGCATATTAAGCAGAATATCCCTCTGGACTTCATCCGTGCGGAACTGGGTTATATCTGTGGAGCCAACAAACAACGCAGCGGCAGATACTGCTACGAGTATCAGAATCCATAGAAGCTTCAACCTTCAACCCCGTTCAGAATCCGTCCTGCTATGATGAACAGCACAGCCGCCGAACCGAGCATAACGCCCATGTTCAGCCATATATCGCACTCTGTCCCTATCAGGGAACATCGTATGAGCTTTGTTGAGTAAGTCATGGGGGAAATATGAGCCAGAACACCTGCCAGAAAAGGCATTTTATCCACCGGATAAAAAGTGCCGGAGAGAAATATCATTGGGGTTATCACAAAAGTGTTCACAGACATCTGATCCCCGTGGTTTTTTACCACGAGTGCAACAATTATGCCCAGAAGGGAAAAAACAATCAGATGAACAAGCATCACTGGGATGAATAAAAGGCTCATTTTCAGCCCTGCACCGGCAATAAAGCCGTATGCCAGTATTATCACCACAGGAATAAGCCCTTTGATTACTCCGTAAAGCACCTCGCCCGCAACAATTTCCCACCTGCTCACAGGAGCAAGGAGATACTCGTCAAAGACCTTAAAGTAAAATCTGGAAATATTTATTTCGCCGGAAATTCCGTAGCTCTGGTTAAGGCTGCTCATTGCGACAAGTCCGGGGATGAGAAACGTGAGGTAGTTTACCCCGTCCACAGAGGCAAAACGTCCTATTCCGTAGCCGAAGGCAACAAGAAACAGAAAAGGGGAAACAGCAGATGATGCAAGCACCTTCCATATTCTGCTGCGGAGAACCTGTGTCTCTCTGTATAAAACACCTTTTACGCCGTTCATGCGTCTATTCTCCTGCCGGTAATGGTAAGATAAACATCCTCAAGGTTTGTTTCCCTTATACTTGCTGTATCCGAAAGAGCGCCCAGCCTCTCAAGCCCTGCATCACGGGTTTCAAAAAACTCTGTCTCAGTTTTACCGTTCCGGTATATGTCCAGAGCCCATTTGCCGACCCTCGCCTTCAGTCCTGCCGCCGTTCCTTCAGTGACAATTTTTGCCTTATCCATTATCATCACACGGTCAGACAGCATTTCAGCTTCTTCGATGTAATGGGTAGTGAGCAGAACCGTACATCGCTTATCCTGATTTATACTGCGTATAAAGTCCCACATTGTCCTACGGACAGAGGCATCAAGCCCCACTGTGGGTTCATCCAGAAAAAGCACCGAAGGTTCATGAAGAAGGGCACGGGCAATGATCAGCCTGCGTTTCATACCGCCGGAGAGGTTTCCGGCAGTTTTATCCGCATGTGCGGCAAGCCCGGAAAAATCCAGCGCATTTGCAATTTTATTGTTTAAACTGCTCACCCCGAAAAGTATTCCGTGGGCTTTGAGGTTTTGATAAACAGTAAGATCCCTGTCAACATTGTTATGCTGCGGAACAACACCTATGGTCTGTTTAATCCTCCTGTTCTGCGGATCAAACAGAGTTCCGTCATAGCGTATTTCGCCGGATGCAGGAATAGTGAGCCCTGTCAGCATGTTTATTGTGGTGGTTTTACCCGCTCCGTTAGGACCAAGGAGAGCAAGGATGCTCCCCTCCTCCACGTCAAAGCTTATTCCGTCTACAGCCTTGTGAGCGCCGAAGACTTTTGTAAGGGATCTTACGGATATCTTGTTCATATCACTTAAGTTTTATTCCTGCCTCTCTGGCGGCTTCTTCCATATGGTTTATGAAGATCTGCCTTACAGCGGGTTTGTGCCCAAGTCCTTCAAGCACGGGAGTAACATTGAAGCCTGCCTTTGTGAGCATAACTTTCCATGAATCATCCTCATCTCCCGCCATGTCATTTTCTGCGTGATCACCCGCAACATACATCAAAGGTTTGAGAATTATATTTTTTACTTTTTTATCAACAAGTTTATCCATAACTGAGTCAAAATCGGGCAGACCTTCAACCAGACCTATAATAACAGGAACCCCGTACATACGGTTAAGGATAAGCTCAAGCTCATAGTAAGCTCCCTGAGACATATGTTCGTTTCCGTGTCCCATGTAAACTAGAGCTGCTTTAGCATCTTTTGCCCGCTGGATATCCGGTGCAAGCACTTTTGCCAGTGTTTCCAGATATTCCGCATGGGAATAAGCGCCTGTAAGGGGTTTACCAATGCCGACAGCAACAAAGGGCTGAAGTTTTGGTTTAAGGGTTTTTATACCCGCAAGCCCTTCAACATAGGCAACCATGTCAGCATATTCCTCACCATCAGTAATAAGCGAAGGCTGAACGACAATGCTCCTGTAACCGAGGTTCTGGAGATCAGCCATTACACCAAGAACATTTTTTATTCCGTAAAGCATTTCAGGAATCTGCGGATGTTCTTTGCGGTAAGCCGAATCAGCCGCTCTTTCGTTCCATATTTTGCGGATTATGTTTGAAGTAAAAGCCAGTCTCACTGGTGTTTCGGGATACTTTGCCTGTGTCTCCCTCACAAGTGCGAGGATGGGTTCCAGAGTTGTTTCATAAGTTGTACCGAACGATGTGATTACAATTGCCGTTTTTTCTTCCATTGCCTTCTCTCCTCCTGCATGTACTGCGCCCGTAAAAGCCAGACAAACAAGGAACACTGCGAATATGCGTTTCACATACTCCTCCTTTAAAAAAAAATGATTTTATACGGGTGCGACAGGAAATCCTGATGGGGGGCATATTGGGGTGCCTTCATCCTCGTAAAGTTCAAACAGAACAGGTATCCTGACTTCCGGCACGGCATAAAAGCCGCCTACTCCCGCACCTTCCCATCCGTTTTATGGACAGTGGCTCACTGCGGTTTCGTTCCGGTTACAGTAGCGGGACTGTTTTGGATTTTAACCAAATTCCCTGTTTCTGTCTCCACCTCGTATATTAAGGCATTTTCCGACACATAAGCCTGTTAGTCAATTATAATTATCCTTGACACATATTTTATTTCGGAACACCATCTCAAAATGCGTAAAGGATTCACCACAGGCACAGCCGCTGCGGCTGCGGCAAAGGCTCATGCCGTTTACCGTATGAGCGGAATAAATACTGATTTCATTGATATTATCCTGCCGGACGGCAGCCGTATGGGCATACCTGTCACCTGCTCAGAAACGGGTGCGTTTGTCATAAAAGATTCCGGTGACGATCCTGACGTTACCCACGGAGCGGAAATACATGCGTATGTGGAGCTTAATAACAGCGGCATCATAGAGATAAAAGGCGGAAAAGGCGTAGGAACTGTCACTAAGGCAGGTCTTCAGATATCTGTGGGTGAACCTGCCATAAACCCTGTTCCCCGCAAAATGATAAAAGAAAATGTGCGGGAAGTTATAGGCGCTTCAGAGGGAGCAGTGGTTACAATATCAGTACCCGAAGGGGAAAGGCTTGCGGCGCAGACCTTTAATGAGCGCATCGGCATAATCGGCGGAATATCAATAATAGGCACAACCGGGATAGTTCATCCCATGAGCGTTGATGCTCTTATAGATTCCTTTAAATGCGAAATTGACGTAAAACTTGCGGAAAGCAGGCACATAATCCTTGTTGCGGGCAAAATAGGCGAGAAACACATGCAGACCATCCGCCCCGGTGAAGACGCCGTAATGGTCAGCAACTACTTCGGAGAAGCATTTAAATATCTGCGGGAGAATGATATAACAGAAATCACCCTCGCCGGTCATCCGGGAAAACTGGCAAAGCTGGCAATGGGACACTACAACACACACTCCGTCCATTCCCCTCAGGCGCAGGATTTTGTAAGCTGTGCTCTGGACATCCCGACTGGTTTCAACACTGTGGAGGAAATATGCCTCACCCATCCGTCAGGATTCGGCAGTATAGCAGAACTGATAAGCGCAAAGGTCAAGGATGATTACGGATTTACAAAAACTGATGTTCTCCTTTTCAATATGAAAGGCGATCTGATAGGACAATCTCATGGCTGATATATACATAATTTCCACTGGAACAGGACACCCTGATATGCTGACAGGCATGGCGAAGAAAGCCCTCTCGCAGATAGATACGGCTGTGGGCGGGGAGAGATTCCGCCACTGGGTAAATGTTCCTTTTCATGAGCCTGAACCTCTGATAAGCGGCACTCTGGAATTTATCAGGAATAACCGTGGAAAAAAAATCGGCGTTCTTGTCACAGGGGATGCGGGATTTTTCAGCCTCGC
>OBLN01000312.1_pt1 | contig 17755 bp, 14 predicted proteins | sample 1519301 | NCBI WGS metagenome assembly OBLN01 (sample SAMEA2452533, study PRJEB22499) | sediment metagenome | reverse complement strand
AATAAGCCAGGTACCAGTCAACAAATTGTTGAATCCCCTGGGGCACCGGTGTGGAGGGTTTGAATCCGGTATCAGCCATCAGATCGCTGACATCCGCATAGGTGGCCGGCACATCCCCGGGCTGAAGCGGCAGATACTCTATTTGAGCTTTTTTGCCTAACGCGGCTTCAATGGCTTTGACAAAATCCATGAGCGCCACAGGCTGGTTGTTTCCGATATTGTACAGCCGGTAAGGAGCGCAGCTCGATGACGGATCCGGCCGGTCCGAAGACCAGTCCGGGTTTGCTTTTGGAATCCGGTTCATGACCCGGATCACCCCTTCCACAATATCATCGATATAAGTGAAATCCCGCTGCATTTTCCCGTGGTTGAACACTTTGATGGGCTCGTTTTTCAAAATTGCTTTGGTAAACAGGAACAGCGCCATGTCCGGCCGGCCCCAGGGACCGTACACCGTGAAAAACCGGAGCCCCGTACAGTGAAGACCGTAGAGATGACTGTAGGTGTGAGCCATGAGTTCGTTGGCTTTCTTGGAGGCCGCATACAGGGACACCGGATGGTCGACGTTGTCATGGACCGAGAAAGGCATGCGGGTATTGGCGCCATAGACGGAGCTGGACGAGGCGAAGACCAGATGCCCCACCCGGCTGTGACGGCAACACTCCAGAAGATTGACAAATCCCACCAGATTGGAGGAGACATAGGCATGAGGGTTGATGAGGGAATATCGGACCCCGGCCTGAGCCGCCATATTGACCGCCACGTCGAAAGCGGTCGCTTCGAAAAGACGTGCCATGGCTTCCCGATCGGCGAGATCGCCTTTTACAAAGTTAAAGTCGGAATAGGACGAAAGCTGGTCCAGCCGCCCGGTCTTATATCCGACGTCGTAATAATCGTTCAGATTGTCGAGCCCCACCACCCGGCAGCCCTGCTCCAAGAGCCGTTTGGCCAGATGAAACCCGATGAACCCCGCGGCGCCGGTCACCAGAACCGTATGATATTTGAATGTCATGATATTTTTCTTTCCGCCCGGCGATGATGCCGGGCCATGGTTGATGCAGGGCAGAGATTCGCGAATGTCGCCCGTCTCAAACCTCAGACAATATGCAGCCACAGGGTGAAAGTGACCGCCGAAAACGCCGTGCTGGCGGAAATGGCCGCCGCGGCGAACTCCGTATCTCCGTTCATTTCCGCAGCCATGACATAAGCAATGGTGGCGGTGGGGCATGCCAGAAGAATTATTGCGGGAAGATATCCTCCGGCGGGAACTCCAAAAAAGCGATACAGGAAATACCCGAGGCCGGGCAGCAGGCCCAGCTTGACCACGCTCGATGAAATCAGCGCCATCGGCCGGGATCGCATGAGATGAAAGGTCAGGCCGGCGCCGATCAGCAGCAGTGCCAGCGGCAATGCCAGATCTCCCAGAATCTTGAAAGCCCGTTCCAAAATGATGGGCAACGGCATCCCTGTCGCGGAAAAAAGAATACCTGCCATGGCCGACACGATAACCGGATTCCCGGCAACCCCCATAATCACCCGTCTTGCGCCGATACCCCCGGATTCGGCATCGCCGTACCACTGAAGCACGATGACGGCAAGGAGATTCTGAAGAATCATGATGAACCCGGCCAGAATGCTCGCACGGGCCAGCCCCTCGTCGCCAAGGTAATAATAGGCCACGGCCAGTCCGATATACCCCAGATTGCCGTGAAACGCGCTCTGAATGACCGTGGCGAATCGGCGCCGCTCGAGCCTGACGGCCCATCCAGCGATCCAGAGAAAGCAAAACACCGTCAGCACCGAAGCGAGGGTGATCAGAACCACCGAGGGATTGAAATCCCGAGTGAAATTTCCCTGGGAGATGGCCCTGAAGATCATGGCCGGGATGGCCAGGTGGAACACCAGCCGATTGGCCGGCCCCAGAAAGGCCGTCGATATCAACCCTTTCCTTCGGGCGATCCAGCCGATGAAGATCACGGTAAACATGGGAATGATGGTATTCAGAATGTCCATGGCCGCCGCAGGTGTTACCTTCTATATGCCGCCCCCGTAGGGATCCATTCCGGACTCACCGCTTCTCACCGCCTGTCGTCGGCATAGCAGCGCCTAGCCGCCTCGATTGGCTGTTCGTTCAGGAATCCGGCTATGGCCTGGTCGTAGCGAGCCGTATGGTCAAAAGCCTTTCGGGCGAGAGCAAACCGCATCTCCAGTGTCGTCTGTCCCGAACGGGATCGCATGACGTCGAGGATCGATGCATAATCGCCCGGGTCGACCACCGAAGCGACGCGAATGAAATTCTTCGCAGCCGCCCGTATCATGCAGGGCCCCCCGATGTCGATGTTACCCCGGGCGGCCTCCAGCGTCACATCCGGCTTGGCGATGGTTGCCTGGAAAGGATAGAGGTTGACCACCACCATGTCGATGGGCACTCCCCCGGTCCGTTTCAAGTCCGCCTGGTGAGACGGGTTGTAGGTCTCGGTCAGAAGTCCCAGATAGATCTTGAAATCGAGAGTCTTCACAAGACCCCCTTGCGTTTCTGGTTGACCCGTATAATCGGATACTGGTGTGAGATGTTTATCGGCGTCCCCCCCCAGGATCTCCCTGATTCGTCCGAAGGTCCCGCCCGTGGACAGGATCCGAATCTCGGGATTGATCTCGATCAGGCCGGGGATGAAGGCCGCCAGGCCGCTTTTATCGGACACGCTCACCAGGACGTGGTTGACCTTGACGAGGTCATCAATTTTATCTACGACATTCATGCTCATGGTTTTTCCGTGCCGGCATCCCCTCGGGCCGGCACGCCCTCCTTTCTGTTGGATGTTTTGGGGTGCGCTTCGGTTTTTAGAATAAGAGCCGACGGGCGTCAACCCCATTCACGGGGTCCGGGTTCATGAACCCGGCGGTGGGTTCATTTGACGATAGAGCCCCCGGGCCATGACACCCAGAAGCACCACCGATATACTCAGAACGCCCCAGAGAATCCATTTTTTCCAGGGGAACGGTTTTTTTGGACCCCGGGCCGATTCGCCCTGCAGGGAGAATGGAGGACCCGCCGCAATCTGTCGGATCAGGACGTCATTTTTTTCACGCATCAACAAATGAACGAGCGGATGGCGATCCAGGTCAAAAGGCGCCACTGCCGCATGGCCGTAGGCCAGGGTAAACGGTCCATCTCCCCGAGCCAGAAAAACCAACTCCATGGGGACCCATCCCACCGACAGCACCGGCGGCCTTTCGCCCATGCCGCCGTTCCGGGAAACCGCCTCGAACCGCCACCACCGGTCCATAACGCTGCCGACGACGGCGGCGTCATTGACAAAGCGGGTACCGTCGATGCTGAGGTCGTAGAAAAGTCCTTCGAAACGCTGCTGCCATGCGCCATGGGTGTCGCTCCGGGAACAAAACCGACCGGCGGTCAGGCTGTTGGGCTCGCCGAACAGCAGATTCAGGCGGTCAACCAAAAAAAATCCGCCAAGGTCGGCTACATAAGCGCCGGAGTCCCCGGCTGCGACGGAAAAGGGCACCTTGAGATGCCGACGGGGTGCTGTCGTGGAAGCCTTTGGAACAAGCGCCTCCACCCGGGTCAGAATTGTTTCCCGAGCGTTCCGGGGCCACAGGATGGTGATAAAACGCCCCGGCGGTTCGGGAATGAAGATGGTGTCCCGCCTGAGGAGATGCTTCCCGTGTCTGAGAGCCGCCAGGGTAACCCCGGAGGCCAGCATCCGCCAATGATCCAGATCGTCGCTCGACAGAAGCGACACCTTTCCCACAAAACTGTCGTCCGGCCCTTGCCAGTCCAGTCTCAACCGATCCGGCGGGCGGTCCAATTTCCCGGCATCGATGAGGTAAGCCGCTTTTTCCAAACCATCCCCCGTCACGCCGCGGGTCCGGGCATTCAGGACAGCGCCCTTGGCGTCCGTTGTGATATCGATGGAAAATCCGACCCCCATCTCCTTTTCCGGTCCATCCACCGGGAAAAAAGGCAGGGCCAGAACGTCTGTTTCCATCAGGCCACTCTCCTCCGGGCGCCGAAGGATATGAGGGATGATCTCGCCCCGTTCGTTGAAAACCCGAAGGTCCCCCAGATCCTGCCGAACGACGCTACGGTGAACGGCCTCGGGCAGGTAAAGGCGATAAACAGCCCCGCCTGTGACGGGATCGAGGCGAATGCCGTAGGCAAAATCGGCGGCTTTCAGGGGGGCCGATACGGCGGGAATGGGCAACAGCACGAAAAACAGGACCAGGCCGCAGAGACGGATCGTAACGATGGATCGCATATCAAACACTCCGTGTCGTAGGGGATTCATCCGGTTGCCTGACCCGGGATTTCCCTCGGGGCGGCAGAGGGGATATGTAGCCGATGAACAGCATCAGCACACCGACGGCGATGAACGACACGATCCGGGCAACGGTTCCGCTGCCGCCCAGATCGATGAAGAACAGTTTGAGAACCACCATCCCCAGCAGAACTGCCCCGGTAAACCATATCGCGCGCTGTTTCCGGCGAGCTCCCACAACCATGGCCCCCAGGGCAAATAGGGTCCACAGGATCGCGACGGCAGCCTGGAACGGCATCGATCGATAAAGAGCTGATACCGTAAACGGCACCCCCGCAAAATAGTGTATCGTCCGAGCGGTCATCCCGTTGAGCCAGACAAATACCCCGAGAGATACGGCTCCATGGATTATCCGGAGGATTGACGCCGACGGCCCCGCCGAATCGGACAGCGCCGTTTGGGGGTTATCCTGCGAGTTCCGGGCCCATTTGAGGATCATGGTCAAGGCGAAGGCCTGCGATATCTCCAGGGGATTCAGGACGGGAAGATAGGCGAGAGGCGCCGGATCGCCCGTGACGACGGTGGTCGAAAGGGACCATAGGAGAAGGAAAACCGCGAGAAGCGACGGTCCGGCTTTGAGATAGGCCCATGGGAACCGACGGATCGGCCAGGGCGGCTTTCGGCAACGGGCGGACAGGCTCCAGACAGCCGCGCCGGGAGTGATGCCCCACATGATCGTCCACCACACCCGTCCGCCTTCCACAACCCGATGAACAGCCCAGGCGCTCTCCCATGTCAGCACGAAGGCCGTCAGCAGGAGACCGGCCAGATGCCACAGCGTCAGGAAGCCGCTTCGCCATTCCCCTTCAAAACATCGAAGGAGATACAGGTGGACCGACAGGGCGAGAACCCAGGGCAACCCGAAACCGTCTGCGAAGAGATGCCGGTTCGGAGATCCGGTCCATCGAAGTCCGACGAGAAGCCCAAGAAGCGGAAGCCAGAACATCGCCGGGTACCTGAGAGACGGCCAGGCGACGCGACGGCATAAGATACCCATTCCGCCGAAGCTGAAGGCGGCAAAGGTGAGTGATGCCCACCGTTCGTGCTTCCAGGACAGACGGCGCGAGATCTCGTTCAGGCCGCTCCCGAACCACCAGGCGAGGCCCCAGATCAGCATGGGAAAATGCAACCAGCGTTCCCATCTCCGAAGACGGCCTTGGTGGCGTTCGAGAAACGCGGCGGAAAACAGGCCTGCGAGGCTGATGAGAAGACCGCCTGAACAAACGCCGTTCAATACCGGGATCCGTCCTGTCGGCTGTCCGAGAGCATGGAAAAAAGCCGCCCCGGCGCCCAGTTGCAGCAGCAGTCCGAAACAGCGGACGGGAGTACGGTTCTGCCGCACGCCGATCCAGACGAGGGCTGCGCCTTCGAGCGCCCATGCCGCCGCTGTCCATCGGCCGTCCAGGGCCAAGGGGACGGCCAGGCTCATGAACACCACCCCGAGGGCGAGAAACGCTTCGGTTAAAAGCCGCATGCCGATGATTGCCCGACGCCACAGCAGTGCAGCAAGGCCGATATAAAATCCGCCCATGGTGAGCGCACTGTAGGCGAGGCCCCAGTCCATCCCGCGCACCATGCGAGCCTGGAGGGCAAAGACAACGATGGGGACGCCGAAGGTCAGGGTACCGTCCACGTATCCTCTCAGCCGGAGCGGCTGACGATGGGCAAAAAGCACCGTGATGGCGACATAGAACAGAAAAAAAAGGATGAGAAAGGGCTCTGTGGATCCGAAATAAGCGGGATGATAGTTCTCGCGGCCCCAGATTGATCCGATGGTGAAGGTAAAGACAAATCCGATGAGATTGAGGGCCCGCCAGGCCTTGAACCAGGCAATCCCCAGGATTCCGGCGTTAAGGAACAGGTAATAGGAGAAGAGCATGACGTGACTGCCGCCGCCCGAAGAGACCAGAATCGGCGCCAGGAATCCGCCGACGGCTCCGAAAGCGGCCAGGGATGGCGCGTCCTGCAATACGGCAAGCCAACCGGAGAGCGCAACCACGGCCACCATGAACCCCAGGGCCAGGGGGAACGGAATAAGATGATAGAGCTTGGCGGCGACAAAGAGAGTGACGTAGAGAATCCCCACCGCCGCACCCTGAAGAATCAAGGCGTACCCGGACCGTCGCAGACGAAGCCGCCACCCCAGGGCGAGAAGCGCAATGGCGCCGACGGCGACGACGGCCAGACGGAACTCCACGGGAAAGGCGTTCCGCTCCGCCGCATACTTCAGGAGAAACGCCACGCCGAAAAAGAGCACGATGACCCCGATGCGGACGACGACATTGCCTTCGGTGAAAAACGCCCTGATCCTTACCGACCATACTTCGACCGTGGAGGGAACGGCCGAGGACGAGGGCGTCCCGCCAATCCGAGGGAACTCCTCCGGAAAGACCTTCGCGAACGTTCCCGCCGCACCGTCTTCCGCCTGTATTTCCCTCTCATCCGCTTCATGTTCGGATTTCCCGGGCATCGGTGTCGAAAGACCGTCCCCGGCCGGAAACCCGGCGTCAGCGGTAGACGGAGAAGGCTCATTCAGACGCTCCAGCAGGGCGATACGCCGCTCCAGATCCCCCATACGCCGCCTCAGTCGAAGCGTCACGGCCAGGAGGCAACCCGCGGCAAAGCCCATGACCGCCCCTCCGGGACCACTCAGAAGCGCCGCTCCCCAAAAAGCGCCCATCGCCCCCAGAACAATATTGAACAGCACACTCCCCCCGCGTCAAGTTCTCTTCGAAATGTCGGTTTCCCCGACTCACCTACGCCTGAAATCAAATTGAATCTGTAAAACAATATCAAAAGTTCAATAAAATAACCCATAACAGAATTCGTCAGACAGGTACAAGGCAATTGACGCGAAAGTCTCGGCCTTTACAATCGCGAAGAATTCAAATATGACAGTGATAAACGAAGTTTTTCTCGAATGGAGCGACCTCGCATTAGACGGCATCGGCTCCACCCTGAAAAAAGGAGATTTTCATGATGCGGACGGTAACACCGATTCATCGGAAAAGAGCCTTCAATGGTTTCCTTGCGATCCTTCTCTTCATCGCGCTCACGGCCTGTCAATCCGCCTATTATGCCGCGTGGGAGTCCCTGGGAAAAGAAAAGCGGCATCTCTTGAAAGACGAGGTTGAAAACGTCCGGGCCGATCAGAAAAAAACCTCCGAGGAGTTCAAGGACGTCCTCACCCGGATCAAGGCGCTCTATGGATTTGACGGTGGAGATCTCGAAGACGCCTATGAAAAATTAAAGGACGACTACGATGACTGCCGCATTCGTGCCAACGCCCTGAGTAACCGTATCGACCAGGTCGAACGCATCGCGGGCGACCTTTTCGACGAATGGAAAACAGAAATCGAGGAGATCGAGAACCCGAAATTCAGACGGGAGAGCCGGGAAAAGCTGGCGGCTTCCCAGCGCCGATACAAAACGCTACGCACCGCCATGCGCCGGTCCGAATCCAGCATGACACCCGTTCTCAAAAGCCTGAACGACTATGTCCTCTATCTGAAACACAACCTGAACGCCATGGCCGTCGGCGCCCTGAAAAGCGAAGTGGACAGCATCGAACTGGATGTTCATCGCCTCGTTGCCGATATGAACCGGTCCATCGAGGAGGCCGACGCCTTTCTGAAAACCCTCTGACACGAGAGCGCAAGCCGGGTTCTTAACCCAACTTTCGACTTTCACAGAGTGTTGCCGGGAGGATACGGCCCGCTTCCCCGTCACCATCACGGAAGTCGAGTTGACCGATATATTTTCACCTGCAGCACCGTCATTGACGGTGAAAACCGACATTTAAGGAGTAATACAATGAAATCATTACGAAACACGATTGTCGTTTTGGGAATCCTACTTTGCGGCGTCACCGGGGCAAATGCCGAAGACAGCGCTCTCGTCGATCTGTTGACCCGTCAACTCGGCGTCTCGACCGTTCAGGCCGAAGGAGGCGCCGGAGCCATTTTCAAGGCTGCCAAAGAAAGACTCAGCCCCACCGAATACACCCAGGTGAGCGATGCGATACCCGAGGCGACAAGCCTTCTGGACGCGGCACCCAAGCCCAGAACCGACAACGGCATAGGTGGGTCGATGGGCGGCGTCACTTCCGCCTTGGGTGGAAAGGGATCGAGCCTCGGCGGCACTGCCAAAGCCGTGGGGAGCATGGGTGCGCTTTCCGAAAGCTTCTCGAGTCTGGGCATGACTCCGGACATGGCCGGTAAATTCATACCTGTCGTTCTCGATTACGCCAAATCCAAGGGCGGCAGTACGGTGATGAACCTGCTGAAAAACGCCCTGATGTAATCAGGAGGGGATTTCTCCGCTGTTTTTCGTTTTCAGGCGGCATCGGCCGTCAGCCAAATACCCCCGGGCCAGGTCTTCGAAGGCCGTCGTCTGATCGTCGGCCCAGCGGCTGTCACGCCCCAGCTCCCGAGCCATCAAGGTTGCGACCGCGGGCGCCATCTCGATGCTCGCCCGGGCGTCGGTGGGAAGCACCCGGCGGCGGCGCGAGAGGAAATCCTCCACCGTTCGCGCCATTTCACGACGGACCGCCCAGACGACCTCTCCGGCCAGGTAAGGATGGTCGGGGTGAAGGGGCTTGGCGTACCGGGTATCCTCTCCCAGCACCTCCCGGACCGACCGGGCGTCGGCGCCATACACGGCCAGATGGCCGAACTGGACAGCATTTTGATGAAATCCGTGGATGTTGAGGTCTCTCGTGACAGAAGGCCGCTCCTGGAGCTGCGCCAGCAGGATCGCCTGGTCCACCGTCTCCTCGGCCATTTTTCTGTAGGTGGTCCATTTGCCGCCGGTGATGGTGAGAAGCCCTGACCGGGATATGTTGAGAGTGTGGTCCCGGGAAATGGCGGCGGTGTTCTCGTGGCTCCCCAGGCTCACGAGGGGCCGGAGACCGGCAAAGGTGCTCAGGATGTCCTCCCGAGTCGGGTCCTGGGTCAGATAACGCGCCGCATGGGCTAACAGAAAATCGATCTCCTCCGGCAAGGGGCAGGGATCCAGGGTCGCCTCGGTCATCTCGGTATCCGTAGTGCCCACCACGACGCGGTGCTTCCATGGAATGGCGAAAAGGACGCGACCATCGTCGGTGTGGGGCACCATGATGGCCGTATCCCCCGGCAGAAACGATCTGTCCAGAACGATATGGACGCCCTGACTGGGGGTGATGATGTCAGGGGCCTCAGGATCGTCCATTTTTCTCAGACCGTCGGAGAAGACGCCGGTGGCGTTGATGACGACCTTTGCCGTCAGTTCGTAAAGTTCCCCGGTCTCCAGATCCCGGGCACGTACCCCTCGCACCATTTCGCCCGATTTGACAAGGGACTCCACCCGCATATAGTTGACCACCGTACCACCCTGTTCCACCGCGGTCTGGGCCATGTTGACGGCCAGTCGGGCATCGTCGAACTGGCCGTCATAGTAGATAACGCCTCCCCGCAAGCCCTTGGGTTCCAGTGTGGGGATGAATTCAAGGGTTTTCTCCTTGGAAAGACCTTTGGAATGGCCGAAACCGTGTCGACCGGCCAGCATGTCGTAAACCTTGAGACCGATGCCGTAAAAAGGCCCCTCCCACCAGTCATAGTTGGGCACGACAAAAGGCAGGTTATGGACGAGATGGGGAGCGTTCCGCCGCATCAGTCCCCGCTCCTTCAAGGCCTCCAGAACGAGAGAGATATTTCCCTGCTGAAGGTAGCGAACCCCTCCATGGACCAGCTTGGTGCTCCGACTGGAGGTTCCCTTGGCAAAATCGCTCTGTTCGATCAGCAGGACCTGATATCCCCGGGACGCCCCGTCAATGGCGGTTCCCAGACCAGTGGCGCCTCCGCCGACAATGATGAAGTCCCATTCCGTTTCCCGCCGCCGAATTCTTTTCAGCATGTCGTCCCGGTTCATTTCGTCACCTTTCTATGCGCTTTTCTCAGCTTTCGGCTGCCATGTTTCAGTCTACAGCCTATTTACCCGAAGTTGCGTTAAAAAGCGTCCTTGCGCGAGGCGGATTTTCTTTCGGAAGGCGCTTGAAAAAGATGTTCTCACGCAAAGGCGCAAAGAACGCTGAAGAACGTTCCTATTCGATCCAGTTAAACGTTCGCTCAACGGCTTTTTTCCACTGCCGGTACAACCGCTCTCGGGTAGACTCATCCATGGCGGGCCGCCATCGCCGATCCTCGGCCCAATTGCGTCGAAGGCTTTCCAGGTCCGGCCAGAAACCGACGGCCAGCCCCGCCGCATAGGCGGCACCCAGAGCAGTGGTTTCCGAAATCCTCGGGCGGATGACCGGAACGTTCAGGATGTCGGCCTGAAACGCCATCAAAAGTTCGTTGGCCACCATCCCGCCGTCCACCTTGAGATGGGAGAGGGCAATTCCGGAATCCCGGGCCATGGCCTCGACAATGTCCCGGGTCTGGTATGCGTTGGCCTCGAGCACCGCCCGGGCGATGTGCCCCTTGTTGGCATACCGGGTCAGGCCCACCATGGCGCCCCGGGCATCGGCTCGCCAGTAAGGCGCGAAAAGGCCGGAGAAAGCCGGGACGAAATAGACCCCTCCGTTGTCGGCAACGGTACCGGCCAGAGACTCGATCTCCGCCGCCGTCGTAATCAGACCCAGGTTGTCCCGAATCCATTGGACCAGGGCACCGGCAACGGCGATGGAGCCCTCGAGGCAGTAGACAGGACGCGATTTACCGAACTGGTAGGCAAGGGTCGTGATCAGTCCCTGACGGGAAGGCACCGGCGTATGGCCGGTGTTCATCAAAAGAAAACAGCCGGTGCCGTATGTGTTCTTGGCTTCGCCCGTCTCGAAGCAGGTCTGCCCCACCAGAGCCGCCTGCTGATCCCCCAGGGCACCGCATACAGGCACCGACGCGCCCAGGGGCCCGTCCGGCCGGGTCCACCCCCAGATCCCGGGATCACTGGACGATACGATCCGAGGCAGCATTGCGTCGGGAATCCGCATGATCTCCAGAATCGCGGGGTCCCATTTTAGGGTGTAGAGATCCATGAGCAAGGTACGGCTCGCGTTGGTCACGTCGGTTACATGGGCACCGCCGGCCGGGCCCCCGGTCAGGTGCCAGATCAGCCAGGTCTCCATGGTTCCGAAAAGCGCGTCACCGGCCTCCGCGGCGATCCTGGCCTCGGGCACGTTGTCGAGAATCCACTGTATCTTGGGTCCGGAAAAATAGGTGGCTACGGGAAGACCCGTCCTGTCGCGGAACCGGTTCTGTCCCTGGTTCCGCATGAGGGCTTTGCAGATCTCGTGAGTTCGGGTGCACTGCCATACCACGGCATTGCCGTAGGGTATGCCGGTATGGCGGTTCCACACCATCGTGGTTTCCCGCTGGTTGGTGATACCGATGGCTGCAAGGGCTTCGCCCGACAGTCCGGCCGCGGAAAGAGCGCCACGGATTACGATCTGCGTGTTTTCCCAGATTTCCAGCGGATCATGCTCCACCCAACCGGGTCGGGGAAAAATCTGCTTGTGTTCTTTTTGATGAATGCCGACGATGCGACCATCACGGTCGAAGATGATACATCGCGTGCTGGTAGTGCCTTGGTCCACGGATCCGATATACCGCGTCATCTCCCCTCCTTCCTCCGGCTCAAGGTACGCGTCGGCGCTTGACCCGGTGGGCTTTTTTGTTTACGGTGACATGACGGCCTCATCCACGACCTCAACCTGCCAGGGGGGTGCCCCATCGGATGCTTTACAAAACCATGATATCATCAGTCTTGTGGATTTTTTCTCTATATCTCGTTTACTGCGTCATGCTGTTCCTTTTCCAGCGCCAGATCATATTTCCGGCAGGAATGGCAGGTCCGGCACCCGGCCCCGCGGCCGTTCCCGGCCTCGACATCGTCTGGTTCGACCTCGACGGCAACCGGGTCGAGGCATGGTACCTGCCCCCGGCGGACGACCCGAAACAGAAGCGCCGACCCGTCGTGATCTTCGCCCACGGCAATGCGGAGCTGATCGATGGGTGTCTGGAGGAGTTCAGTGCCTTCACACAATTTGGACTGGGACTTTTGCTGGTGGAATACCCGGGATATGGACGGTCCCGCGGCAGGCCCTCCCAGGCCGGCATCGATGCGGTTTACACGGCGGCCTACGATTGGCTCGCAGCGCGGCCCGACGTCGATCCCCACCGAATCGTCCTCGCCGGTCGTTCCCTGGGAAGCGGTGTCGCCTGTCAATTGGCGGCAAAGCGGTCGTCGGCCGCCATGATCCTCATATCCAGCTTCACCAGCGTCCGCTCTTTTGCCGGAAGATATGGCGTGCCGGCATTCCTGGTCCGGGATCCTTTTGACAATCTGGCGGCAATCCGTACCTACCCCAAACCGCTGCTCGTCTTCCACGGCCTCCGGGATGACGTCATCCCCTTTGTCCACGGCCTGGATATCGCCGCTGCAGCTCCCCTGGGACGGATCATCCGATGGGAATGCGCCCACAACGACTGCCCCCCGGACCGTCGGGCCTTTTTCAAAGATATAGCCGTCTTTCTTCGAGATGCGGGCGTTCTCACGACATCCCGGGGACGGACGATACGTCAGGGATTCTTGAGGGAACCCTGACCTGTCGCCTCCAGAACACTCTGCCAGAGACGGCCGTTGGGATCGATCTGCTTCCGTCGCCCGGCGGAGGCCGACATGGGGATATGGACGAAATGGTTGTTCCAGTGGCCGATCAGGAGCCGGGTTTTGCCGGCCATGGCCGCATGCACCGCGTTCCGCCCCAGGAAGCTGCAGAAGACATGATCGTTGGCGTTGGCCGGCAGGCTCCGAATGATGTAGCTGGGATCGATGTACTTCAGGGAAACGGATATCTTGAGTTCGTCGAAATATCTGACAATCCGCTCCTTCAAAAACATACCGATATCCTGAAGCTTGGTATTCCCCGAAGGGTCTTTCCGGTCGGAAGCGTCGAAGAATTTCTGCCCGGCACCCTCAGCCACGACGATAACCGCATGGCTCCTGTCGAAGAGTCGCCGTTCAAGGGCTGCCAGCAGCCCCTCAGAGCCGTCCAGATCGAAGTCGACCTCGGGGACCAGGACAAAATTGACATCCTGCTGGGCCAGGGCGGCCGTGGCCGCGATAAAGCCCGAGTGGCGGCCCATCAGCTTGATCAATCCAATACCGTTGGGATAACCGCGGGCCTCGTTATGAGCGGCTCTGATCGATTGGGTGGCCAGACCGACGGCGGTGTCGAACCCGAAGGAGCGGGAGACCATATGGATGTCGTTGTCGATGGTTTTGGGAATCCCCACCACGCTGATCTTGAGTCTCCGTCGGGTGATGACGTCACTGATCTTCGTTGCCGCCATCAACGTCCCGTCCCCCCCCACCATGAACAGAATGCCGACGTTCATCCGCTCGAGGCAGTCGACAATGGCCTCCACATCCTGGGGTCCCCGGGAAGAGCCCAGAAAAGATCCGCCGTTGCCGATGATGTCGCCGACCATGTCCGGGGTGAGTTCCAGGATGTCATGGCCGTATTCGGAAATAAAGCCCTGAAGCCCATAGCGGATGCCGTAGATATTGCGGACCCCGTATCCATAATACAGTTCCAGGACCACCGACCGGATGATGCCGTTCAATCCCGGACAGAGCCCCCCGCAGGTCACCAAGGCGCAACGCAGTTTGCTGGGGTCGAAATAGATTTTCCGACGGGGACCCGCCATCTCGAACGCGGATACCGTCTTGCCGGCCGAGACCGTCTCGACAAGGCGTCCGGCATCGACCTCGATGACCACCCGGTCCTCATCGCTCACAAAAAGGCGACTACCGTCCAGCTTGCGTGACTCGAGGGGTGTGAGAAGTTTTGGCTCTCCCAGGATCGGCACAACGGCGTCCACCGTATCGAAATCGCTCATCTTAAGTCCTGTTCTTTTGGAAAAACAAATTTGTGATCCATGGGGGGATCAGTTTCCGTTGAACTTGAAACTGCCCTTGCCCAGGATATCATGGAGGTGCACCACGCCCAGAACGACGCCGTTGATGTCGGTGACCGGAAGCACGGTAATCTCAAAGGACTCCATAATATTGAGGGCGTCATAGGCCGGTGACGTCTGACGTACGGTCTTTGGTTTGGGCGTCATGACATCCCGGGCCGACAGGTCGAAAACAGCCTCACCTCTCGCCAAAAGACGCCGGATATCCCCGTCGGTGATGATGCCCGAAAGGGTCAGATCCGGTTTGGTCACCAGGGCGACGCCGATGCCGGCCCGATCGATAACGGCAATGACATCCCCCATTCCCTCGTTTTCAAGGACGGTAGGGAGCGATCGGGTCATCATGAAATCCGATACCCGCATGGAAAGCCGCTGTCCCAGTGCTCCCCCGGGATGAAATCGCTTGAAATCCGAAGATTCGAAGTGTTTCTCGCTGATGAGCACCACCGCCAGGGCATCCCCCATGGCCAAAAGTGCCGTCGTACTGGTTGTCGGGGCCAGGCCCATGGGACAGGCCTCCTTCTCCACCCCGACGTCGATCACCACGTCGCTGTGTCTGGCCAGGGTCGAATGGCGGTTTCCGGTGAATGCGACGATCTTGCAGCCGATGGAGCGAATACTGGGGATGAGAATGTTGAGCTCATCGGTCTCGCCGCTGTTGGACAGTGCGAGAAGGATATCATCCGGACAGACCATTCCCAGATCGCCGTGCATGGCCTCCACCGGATGAAGAAACATGGCCCGTGTTCCCGTACTGTTAAAGGTGGCCACAAACTTGCGGCCGATAATGCCCGACTTGCCGATTCCCGCTACGATCAGCCGCCCGGTGGATCCGCAGACCAGATCCACCAGGCGAACAAAGCTATCGTCAATACGGTCGACCAGGTTCAGGATGCCGTCGGCCTCCATCCGGAGGACGTTTTTTGCCTGTTCAAGAATATTCATATCACTTCACTCCCCATGCCTTCCCAGGTCGGAAGCAGTTTCCACGACTACCATTCGTCCTGCAACGACTCCTCCCGGTGAAACGAGGCCACAAGCGCCTCGACGGCAGCCGCCAACTGGGGCCGAATCGCCTCCATGTCGTCCTTCCGTATATTTTCGAACCCGTGAAAGCCCACCAGGGCCATATCCGAGAAGGTGGTTCGAATCCTGTGGTCCCTGGTTTCGACCATGACCGTGAATCGAAAATCGAAACGTTCCGTTTGTCCCCATCGGGACGGTCTTGAATAAGGAAAGGAGGTTTTTCCAATGATGGTTCCCTGGTCCCGATTCGCGTATTGAATGACATCCAGGTCCGAAGAAAAGCCGGCGGCAAGCCAAAGCTTCGCCCCTTCAAACAGCGCCTGTTTTGGATACCCTGGAATTTCGGAAACCTGACGAATAAAAAGGTCCTCGGAAGCGGCAGGCTCCGCAGGCGGTGCGCTCTTGCAACCGGTTATCGTCCAGAACGACAGGAGGATCACCCCCAAAATCACCCGAAATCCGACTTTCCGACAATCCGAGTCACTGGCTCCCCCGTGATCCGCTTTCCAAACCGATTTCGCGGAATACCCCGACATTCGGTAGCCCTTCAAAATGATTCCCAATGAACGAATTCATTCCGCTCTTTGCGTTTGGGCATACTCGGGCGTTTGGCGGGATACCCCATGGGAATCAGCACCACCAGGTCGTGGGTCTCTGGAACATTCAGAACGGCGGCGGCCCGGTCGTGATCCATCAGCCCCACCACAACGGTGCCGAGCCCTTTCCCGTGAGCGGCGAGGCAAAGGGTTTGGGTTGCGATCCCGAGGTCGAACAGGTACCAGTCACCAAACTTGGTGGATGCCTTACCGTCGTAGTATCCGGACACCCCTTTCCGGCCGCAGACAGCCAGCACCACGGGTGCGGCGCCGACGGCTTTCACGGCGGGGTTCTTCGGAGCGACGGCCTCTTGAAGCCGACCCTTGACGGCGTCGTCTCTGACCACGACGATATCCCAACACTGGCAGTTTGTCCAGGAAGGTGCATACCGCACGGCTTCCAGTATATCGTTCAGGGCTTCATCCGGCACCGGTCGATCTTCGTATTTTCGAATGCTTCTCCGTGAAACCACGGCATCCATCAAGTCCGTCATCGCCGACTCCTTCTTTTCGCTTCAGGGCGCAACAGCTGAAACCGGCGCCCCATCGTTTCCAAGATGATGTCATTTATGCACAATATAATTGGATTACGCAACGCTCGACTTCCATAACGTTGACCGGAAAGATACGGCCTATGAAAGTCGAAAATTGAATTTCATATATTATGCCATGAGAAAGAACTCAATAGCAACGGGGAAAATCGAGGCCGCAATTCTTCCCGGCAAGGGGTGGATTCACCAGAGCATCACCCCTCGACCAGATGCTTGAGGGCGGGATAGATTTCCGGGTATGCGAACCGGAAACCGGCGTCCAGCAGTTTCACGGGAAGGACCCTTTGGCTGGAAAGGAGAACCCCGCCGAATTCGCCCATGACGGTCTTCAGCACGCATCCCGGAACCGGTATGAGCGCAGGCCGCCGAACCGCCCGGCCGAGAGCTTTGACGAAGGTTCGGTTTTGAACCGGGTTCGGAGCCGTCATGTTGACAGGTCCCGTAATCCCTTTTTCGTTCAGGACAAACAGGATGGCCGAAATGAGATCGTCTTCGTGGATCCAGGGGAACCAGTGGCGCCCGTCTCCCAGTGGTCCCCCCAGTCCGAGCCGGAAAGGAAGGCGCATCTGTTTCAGTGCGCCGCCGTTCCTTCCCAAAATGATGCCAAACCGGGAAATGACGACCCGAACCCCTTTGTCGGCTGCTGCCAGGGCCTCATGCTCCCAGTCCTTCGAGACATCCGCAAGAAACCCTTCCCCCCGGGGCGAGGCCTCAGTGAGAATGCCATCCCCGCCGTCACCGTAATATCCCACCGCCGAGGTGCTGACCAGAACCTTATCCCGACCGGGGTCCGCTTGGAAAGCCGCCACGATATTGTGGGTTGTGGCCACGCGACTGTGATATATGGCCTTTTTGACGGCATCGGTCCAGTACTTGAAAATCGATCGCCCCGTCAGGTTGACCACTGCATCGGCATCCCGAAGCCCCTCCTGCCATGCCCCTTCCCGGGTGGTATCGGCGGAAACATACTGAAAATTTTCATGCCGGACACCATCGAACTTCGCCCGGGTGCCAACGGCGACCACCGTGTGCCCTTCATTCAGGAGCCGTTCCGACAGTTGCGTCCCTACAAAACCCGTACCACCGGTTATCCATATTCTCATGTTTCACCTCCGGAAAAACGGATGCGGTCAATCCTGCGGCCTGAAAAGTGTTTCGAGGTTTTACCTCATGCGATATTGAATCGTTCCGATTCAATGTAGGGAATATCCTCGACATCCAGAGCATGAATGATGTCCCGGTAAAGCCGGGCCTTCATTTCCCGGACGATCTCCCGTCGCTTGCCGATT
>OBLN01000311.1_pt1 | contig 17766 bp, 14 predicted proteins | sample 1519301 | NCBI WGS metagenome assembly OBLN01 (sample SAMEA2452533, study PRJEB22499) | sediment metagenome | reverse complement strand
GCATTCAACACTGATATAGCCTGCTGTGCTATTTCAGTGGTCTGCTCCATCCCCGCTACAGCTATGCCTTCGGCTTTTGACAAGAGAATACCTGCCGTTACATTTCTCTGATCACCAATCTTGTCAGAATCAGCCCATGTCAGGGCGAGTGTTTCCATGGAGCGCTTATACCCGTCCAGAGCGAGCTTTATATTTGCAAGCTGGTTCAGGTTAACCTGCCTGCGGGTTACAGACTCTATCTCATTGAGGGTTGCCTCTATGGATGCAAATTTAGGGAAAACATCGGTCAGCTCCGTAAGATCCCTTGTTGCCTGCGCCTTCCAGGCTTCGATCCGGATATGGTTGCCATCAATAATGACATTACTCATGGCAGTAATCTTCCGGCTGCGTTCAGCAAGCTTATCAGCACCGATTCCGCTGCGTATTTCAGTAAGCAGGGCTTCTTCCTGACTGTGAAGATAATCTTCGGCATTTTTCATGAACGATGCCGCATAGCTGTTCATATTATTCTTTGCATCATCAAGTTTTTTGTTGTTTTCAGCAGTCTGTTTCGCCAACCCCTCGTACTCATTTGCAGCCGCAAGCACATCTCCTGCTGCTGCGTTAAGTGCTTTAAGGTTTTTGGATCTTTCTCCCAGAACCTGAATATCGGCTATGTGCTTCTTAAGGTCTTCAAAACCTTTCAAAGCCTTATTATAGTCGTCCAGACTTGCTGTGTACTGAAAGGTACGCATGTTGAGCATGACAGCAGAGTTGGTTCTTTCGATTTCACCGGCGAGTTTAACTTCCGGAACGTACTCTTCAGAGAGTTTAAGCGACTCCGTTTTGACCCTTGACATGTTCAGCATAGCAACAGCGCCAAGTACTGCTATAATGAGGATCAGCAGTCCGAACGCCATGCCGAGTTTTGTTCCAAGTTTCATATTTTTAAGCATTTTAATCCCTCGCTCTGTAATAGCCATAAATTAAGCTGCTCACACGCAGAGATCAGATGTAACGGTCTGCAGGGGAGGGAGGCATGCTCCCTCCCCTTTTACCGTTCACAACGGCGTCAGATATAAATGACGGCTCATCCGTCGTCAGAAAAATACGGAAAAATTCCGGTTTATGAAGCGTTCTCCTGAAAGCCGGAGTACATACTCAGCTCATCAGCAGAAAAAACTTTATTAATATTAAGAATGATTACAAACCCTTCGCCTTTTTTTGCCATCCCCTGAATAAATTCAGTGTTAAGCTGTGTGCCTATTCTTGGTGCAGGTTCGATGAACTCTTTTTCAAAATCCACCACCTCCTGCACAGAATCCGCCAATGCGCCGAGTATTGCGCTTTCGCCGTCAAGAAACACTTCAACTATGATTATGCAGGTGTTCACCGTACGCTCCGTTGCGGACATTCCGAACTTGAGCTTAAGGTCAATCACGGGGACAACATTTCCCCGCAGATTTATTACACCTCTCATAAAATCAGGCGTCTGCGGCACTTTGGTCACATTGGTGTAGTCAAGCACTTCCCGGACGGACATGATGTTCACCCCGAACACCTCTTCACCCATCTTAAAGGTCAGTACCTGGCAGTTCCCGGTGTCGTTTATGTTTTCCGACATAACTACCTCCGATTTGTCAGTAACTTATAAATTCTTCGTCCAATTTGTCGTGGTCATTCCCTGAAAGGTTCAGTTCCACTCCTTCTTTCTGCTGTTTAGGTTTAGCCGGTTTAGGAGCCGGTGTTGTTTTTGAGTTTATGTGTGCGGTCTTTATAGCCTTTTTGTTCTTAGCTGATGAAATACCGGAATTGTCCTTCATCTTGAAAAACTGCATTGTCTGCTCAAGTGAATCCGCCTGTCCGGCAAGCTCTTCCGCAGTGGAAGCCATTTCCTCGGATGCTCCGGCGTTCTGCTGAATAACCTGATCAAGCTGCTGTATTGCGCTGTTGATCTGCTCCGCTCCGGTTCTTTGTTCACTGCTTGAGGCGGTTATTTCCTGCACAAGTTCTGCTGTTTTCTGTATATCCGGCAGAATCTGCTGAAGCAGGCTGCCCGCTTTTTCTGCAATTTCAACACTTGTGGTGGAGAGGTCGCTTATCTCCTTAGCTGCTTCCTGAGAACGTTCAGCAAGCTTGCGAACCTCGCTTGCAACAACTGCAAAGCCTTTTCCGTGTTCTCCTGCTCTTGCTGCCTCTATCGCAGCATTCAGTGCAAGGAGGTTTGTCTGGCGGGCTATCTCTTCAATTATCGAGATTTTGCCGGCTATATCCTTCATAGCCTTAACTGTCTGATCCACTGCGTGTCCGCCTTCTTTGGCATCGTCAGCCGCTTTTCTGGCAATCTTCTCCGTCTGGAGGGCGTTATCCGCATTCTGGTTTATGTTAGAGGTCATCTCTTCCATTGAGCTTGATGCCTCTTCTGCCGCCGCTGCCTGCTCTGTGGCACCCTGTGACATTTCCTGAGCGGCGCTGCTTAACTGACCGCTGCCGGATGAAACATTAAGAGAAGCCGCCTTAACCTCAAGCACTATGATGCGGAGCTTATTGATCATATCCTTCATAGCTGCAGCCAGCATACCGACCTCATCTTTCTGTTCGAGGTCCATATCGGCGTCCAGATTACCGTTTGCCACTTCACGGGCAAAAGCTACTCCCATGTTTATGGGTATTGTTATCCCTCTTGCTATCACTACACCTGCTGCTATGCCGAAAATGAGTGCAGCAGCGGACATAACAAGTATCATCACAAGTGCGCTTCTGAAATCCGCAAGCATCATATTGCTGCTTTCAGCGTTAGCGCTGTTAGTAAACTCCTGAGTTTCTCTGGCGTTTGTTACCAGTTCCTGCTCAAGCCTCACCTGCTCTGCAGTGCGTTCTATGTAAAGAGAAATATTGTCATCATAATTATTGATAGCCTCTATGAGAGACTGTGCGCTGTCTATGTTTACCTTGTTAACAAAACTTGCCTTGAGAACTTCTGCGGTTTCTCTGGCACTTCTCACTAACTTTCTCAGTTCTTCGGTGTATTTCTGATCTCCGCTGCTCTTAAACTGCCAAACCATTGTTCTTGCTTTTGCGAGGTTCAGCATAATATTATAAGAACGTGCGATCTTAGTTACTTTATCCTCAAGGGCGTGTGCATCCTTTGTTGATGATGCCACAAGGGTCTGAAACTGTTCCAGCTGCTCTTTCACGGTATTTTCAGCTTCTTTGAAAACATTTGTTAAGGCAACGCCCATTCTGTTTTCATCTTCGGTTTTTTCATTTTCGACCAGTACATACTTATCGAAAACTGCACCGTATTCCCCTGCATTGTCGACAATACTGTTAATTGCTTCCGTGATCTTCGGATCATTCATCCTTTTGGATGATTCTTCTGCGCGGGTTTTTAATCCCTGAATCGCATTACTCATTTCGTCTATAGACGCCTGATCCTTTCTGAGCATGTAGTTTTTTTCCTGCTGGCGTGCATTGAGCATAAACTCGCCCACAGTCCACATATCTTCGGAATACTCAACGCTTCCGAGAACTTTGTTCATTCCGGTGTACCCCGCAAGCCCCACCATAAGGGTAAGCAGAAGGACAATACCGAAGCCTATCAGCAGCTTCATGCCGATCTTCAGATTCTTCAACATATCAACCTCCAAGGTTTTCAGATAAAAAAAAATTAAAAAAATATATTTACTCTATGCCGTGATATATCTTCACAGCGTCTATGATCAGTGCAACTGAACCATCGCCGAGTATCGTTGCTCCGGATACTCCGTGAACCTCCTTAAATATTTTGCCCAGTGACTTTATAACTGTTTGATGATCACCAATTACTGCGTCTGTAACGAAGCCGACTCTCCTTCCGTCTATTTCGGTAACAACTATCTGCTGAATTTCAGGCACATTGCCTTTGATGCCGAAAAGCTCACGAAGCTTGATGTAAGGCACAATATCGCCCCTGACCTGAATGATGCTGCGCCCGTGGGAATTTGCCACATCCTTCGGCGTGAGTTCAATACACTCCTCCACCACTGCAAGGGGTATAATGAAAAACTGGTCCGCAACCCTGATGAGGAGCCCGTCTATGATTGCCAGAGTGAGGGGAAGTTTCAGGCTTATCACTGTTCCTTTGCCTTTTTCGGAGGATATATCCAGCGTGCCTTTGAGAGACTCAATATTCTTTTTGACCACATCCATACCCACGCCTCGCCCGGATATGTTTGAAACGGCTTCGGCAGTGGAAAAGCCCGGAGCAAGAATCAGGTCACACGCCTCTTTTGCGGTGAGTTCTACGCCTTCTGCTATCAAGCCCTTTTCAATGGCTTTTTTACGAACCTTTTCGGGGTCTATGCCTCTTCCGTTGTCGGTTATCTGTATGAGAACGCTGTCGCCCGAATGTCTGGCGCTGAGTGTGATTGTTCCTGTTTCTTTTTTGCCCGATGCTTTTCTCTCTTCAGGCATTTCAAGACCGTGGTCAATACTGTTTCTTATGAGATGTACAAGGGGATCATTAAGCTTTTCGATAACGGTTTTATCCAGCTCTGTTTCAGCTCCTTCGGTGACAAGCTCTATCTTTTTGCCCAGAGAATGGGAGAGATCACGCACAAGCCTGTTGAACTTGCTGAATGTCGAACCTATGGGGAGCATTCTTATGCTCATGGTATTGTCCCGAAGGTCCCACACGAGCCTTTCAACATCCTCGGCTATCTTAAGAAGCTCCGGTTCATTTTTCCGTGCCGCAGTCTGACTTAAGCGTGCCTGAACAGTAACAAGTTCGCCTACAAGATCCACAAGAAAATCCAGCTTATCAGACTGAACCCTAATGGATGTCATGCTTTCTGCTTCAGCCTTTTTCGCTTTGGTCTCTTTCATATTTTTTATATGAAGCTGCTCTTCGAGCGCCGCTGCAACTGCAGAAGAAGGCACAACGCCCTTTTCCACAAGAAGCTCACCTAAACGTTTCTTTTCTGACAGAATATTTTCAAGTTCAGCCCTTGAGATATCACCTTTTTCAACCAGAATATCACCAATTCTCTCATGCTTTTCCACTTCTGATCCGTCATAAAAAGCAACAGGAGTTATTGTGAGATCACAGTCGTCTTCAACAAAAATGAAGACATCCCTTATGGCGTTTTCACCTTTATCCGTGGAGAGAATGATATCCCAATTTACGTAACATTTCTCACTTTCAAGCTCTTCAAGATAGGGAATTCGTTCAGGATGTGCCACAATTCGGCATTCTCCCAGCTCCATTAGTTCATTTAAAAGAAGCTGGACATTGACACCCCTTGAAAAAATATCTTCGTACGGCTTGAACTGTATCCGATATGTTGTAAGCGGTTTCCCGGCGGAGGTCTTTTCAGTGTCGACAGAAACGGATGCAGGAGCATCCTGCGGGGTTCCTCCGTGAAGTGAAGCAAAAAAACTTTTAAGCTCCAATGGTTCACCACATGAAGAATCAAGACTTTCGTCCGCAACCATTTCCTTTATAACATCACAGGACTTCAGAGAGTTTTCTATCATCTCCTGTGTTACGGCAAGCTTGCCTTCACGCACAAGATCATAAGCGGTCTCGATTCCGTGAACAAAAGCAGCAAGGTTGTCAAAACCGAACATTGAGCCCGAACCCTTGATAGTATGCATAGCCCTGAAAACTTTTGCCACCAGATCAGAATCATCCGGTGTGTTTTCAAGCTCCATAAGAGACTGCTCAAGGTCTTCAAGCAGTTCTCCTGCCTCGGTCACAAATGCCTGTTTATGAATATCTGCGGACATAACCCTATCCTAAAACTTTTTTTACTACTCCCAGAAGCTGTTCGGGTTTGAAAGGTTTGACAATCCAACCCGTAGCGCCTGCTGATTTACCTTCCTGTTTTTTAGAATCCTGAGACTCGGTAGTGAGCATGATTATCGGAATAAACTTAAAAGCTGCCTGCTTTCTAAGTTCTTTTATCAGGGTGATGCCGTCCATATTGGGCATGTTAAGGTCTGTCACCACCATATCAATTTTCTTACCGGATATTTTAGAGAGGGCGTCTGCTCCGTCAGAGGCTTCAATCACCTCATAGCCCTCTTTTGTGAGTGTAAATTTTACCATCTGCCTTATGCTGGCGGAATCGTCCACACTAAGAATAACCTTTCCCATTAAACACTCTCCTTTGCTGCCCAAAGGCAGTTTCCGCATTTATCCTGACTGCACCCTGTGCGCCTTGAAAACCCCAGACTGTATTTCTTGAGTTCAAGGGGGCACCCTTCTTTCTTGTCAAAGGAAATATTCTTTCCCACAGAAGAAAAAGTGCGGTGCGCAGAACACATAAGCTGAAAAAAAGTGAAATCTATACTGGACTCACCTGAAATATTAACCTTCACTCTGTCCTCTGTGGAATAGAGTTCCATAAGCTTTTCACGCACCTGACCAATGTTGCAAACTGTAAGGTCGCCGGATAAGGAAAGGATGCAGTCCGAACCGTTCTTTTCCTCTTTGATGTCTAACATGTTCATACTCCTAAAATAACTCTACATTGTCCGGTTCTGCCGCCGGCTTCTTTTGTTTACCGGTGCTGCTTTTGCCTACGCTTCCGCCGAACCCCTTGATGTGTTTTTCAAATATCTCTCTTTCGCTTTCCATTGTGTACATGGTTTTAAGATGCGAACTGAGATCGCTCAGGCGGAGTGTGCAGAGATTTACACCCACATCATTCATTGCAGCGGAAAGACCAATAAGATCTTTTCCGACTATATCAAGCGGTTCGATCACATGCTCTATCCTTTGCCTGTTTATATCCTGATACTGAAGCGATATCACAATCCCTCTTATTCGTTCTGCGGTTTTCGCTGTTTCTTCCTGAAGGCGTTTTATAGTTTCTTTTGCTGAATTTATGCCGCCGTCAAGGAGACCCAGCGCTTCATTCACATCCTGCTCTGAAGACACGGCAAGCTCGTTCATTTTCTCCGCATTATCAGAGGATTCATGGTAAATATCTTCTATATCGTTTGTTATAGTCTTAACAGAGTTTCTGATATCCATAGCAAAACGGTTTGACTGCTCGGAAAGCTTTCTTATTTCATCAGCCACCACTGCAAAACCCCTGCCGTGTTCCCCTGCTCTCGCCGCCTCGATGGCTGCGTTCAGCGCCAGAAGATTTGTCTGATCTGCAATATATTCCACCTGAGAGACAGTGGAGTTAACCTTTTCGGCCCCCTCCATAATCATATTAAGACGAGAGCTGACCAAATCAGAAAAGGCTCCTGTTTCCTTAAGAGTTTTGATAACTTCAAGCAAAACCGTTCTGTTCTTTTCCATCATCGAGTTTCCGCTTTTGTCATTATCCATAAGGTTCGATATTGCAGAACCCGCAAGATCACCCTGCGCCTCTACCTGCTCCACTATGCTCATAAAGTTGCCGCTAATCTCATTAGCTGATTCTTCAGAATCCCTGATCACATTTTGAAGCTGTCCTGAGAACATCGGCATTAGATCTGCCCTGTCATCCAGAAGTTTTTTTGTGCATGTAATAAACTCGTGCAGCTTGTTCATTTCCGCCTGTTTTTCTTCCTCTGCCCGTGCGCTGCATTTTTCAGCAGTTCTGACAGCAGAGATGTAGGCGGCTGAAACAGCCGCCGCACTTAAAACAATAGTCACGGCAAATGCAGTTAAGCCGCCGGTGAAATACACTGCAACAGATGCAGCCGCACCTGCACAAAGCGCTATATAGATGCCTGTTTTGTCACTCAGTTCCCGCATAATATTTCCTTTTTGCTTTTATTGATGCGGCAGCCATCCCTGTAAATGACAAGAACAGAAAAACCATCATCTGTGCCGCTGATAAAACGCTTATGTTGAAATACTCAAACAAAGCCATAAAAATCCCTGAAATAGCTATCATCGTAATGCCTGTTCTGAAAATCATTGAATTCATGTTTTTTTGCTCCTCTGCAAAATTGTGTGTGTACTCTCAATGAGTTCAGATGGACTGAATGGTTTATGAAGAAGCCCTACGACCATTTCCTTAACGTATGAATCCTCCGGTTTTACATCCAGATAGCCGGTTATAAGCAACACAGGGATTTTAAGCCCGTTTCTGTGAAGAAAATCAAGAACTTCAAGCCCTGTCATTTCCGGCATCATCACATCAAGAAGAATAAGGTCAAAGCCTTTTCCAGTCATTTCTTTGTTTCTAATTTTCTCTATACACGACAAGCCGTTAGCGGCTTCAGTAACCTTGTATCCGAATTTTCTGAAGTAAAGGCACACGCCCCTTCTTAGTTCTTCTTCGTCTTCAGCAAAAAGTATTTCAAGCTGTGTAGTGTTATCCATGTATGTTTATAAAGCAACACCTGTGCCAAAAGTAAACACTTTAAAGAACAGCATGTTACAAAAAGTTACATCGAAACACCGAGTCAACATTAGTTGACACAATTTGCAAAGGAAGCCAAAAAGCCTTATTTCCAAGCAGTTACAAAGATGTCAACTTTTACTGACAAAACAACACGATCCGATGAATTCCCCTCTGAATGAGGGTATGCAAAGAGTGTCAACCCTTATTGACTCAACATGGAAACATGAATAAGACAGAACATTGACACCTGATAATAAAAGATTATAATAAAAATATATTCTCAGGGCGGGGTGAAACTCCCCACCGGCGGTGATCCCACACAGGGTAAGCCCGCGAGCGTTCCGTTTCTGATAAACGGAAGTCAGCAGATTCGGTGAGATTCCGAAGCCGACGGTACAGTCCGGACGAAAGAGGATCTGACGCATGCCGTAATTTTCATGCCTTTACTTCCCCTTTAATTCTGCCCTGATTTACGAAAATGAAGAGGTTTACCGTGAATCAGAAATGTATTTTACCCAAAACATCATTCGAGAGGGTTGAAGATGCCCTCAGTTCGCTGAAAAACGGCGGAGGAATTCTTGTTCTTGATGATGAGGACAGAGAAAACGAAGGAGATCTGATCTTCCCCGCAGAGACAATTACACCCGAACAGATGGCTGTTCTCATTCGGGAATGCAGCGGCATTGTGTGCCTTTGCCTTACAGATGAGAAAACACAGGAACTTGAGCTTCCCATGATGGTGGATAAAAACACCAGCAGTTACGGGACAGGCTTCACAGTCACAATCGAAGCCGCAGAAGGGGTCACAACAGGTGTTTCCGCTGCGGACAGAGTAACCACCATACGGGCTGCTGTGAAAGACGGAGCAAAGCCCTCCGACCTGAACAGACCGGGACACGTATTTCCCTTGAGGGCAAGAAAGGGAGGAGTTCTGGAGCGTCAGGGGCACACTGAAGCTACTGTAGACTTCATGCGCCTTGCAGGTTTTAAACCCTGTGGAGTTTTATGTGAACTGACAAACCCTGACGGAACAATGGCAAGAACTCCGCAAGTTGCCGCATTTGGAAAGGCACACGGATATCCGGTCGTTACTATTGAAGATCTTATAAGTTATATAAAAGCAAAGGATACAGCTCTGACCGGAGCTGCTAAGGCTTAGTGACTCAAAACCCGCCGGAATAAAAACGGCGGGTTTTAATGACTAATTTACTGACCTTTAAAATTTACTATCCCCAGTTCCATCCATGGAACTGTATATAAATGTTTCAGGCTTTTGAGTTTGGCAGAATCTCTGTCTTAATAATATCAATACGCCGTCATGCCGTATTGATACACACGCTCGCGCCTTGTAGAACAAGGCTTCGCTTCGCACGGCGCAGGTTCTTCTCCTAATAATCCAAAATTTTCCATCCATGGAAATTTTGGATACACGCTCGCACCTTGTAAAACAAGGCTTCGCTTCGCACGGCGCAGTTCCATCCATGGAACTGTATATAAATGTTTCAGGCTTTTGAGTTTGGCAGAATCTCTACCCAGTAGCCGTCAGGGTCTTCGATGAAGTAGATGCCCATTGCCTCGTTTTCAAAGCAGATGCAGCCCATTTCCTTATGAAGTTTATAAGCAGCATCAAAATCATCCACGCCAAAGGCTATATGTATCTCATTCTCGCCGAGGTCATAGGGCTCTTCCCTGTCTCTCAGCCATGTAAGCTCAAGCTGGTGCGGCGTAACCCCATCCCCAAGATAAACAAGGATAAAGTCTCCGTCCTCCTGATTATATCTGCGGACCTCTTCAAGACCTAAAGCCTTTTTGTAAAACTCAAGACTCCTGCCGAGATCAAAAACGTTAATATTATTGTGCAAAAACCTAAACTTCATCAACATACCCCTGTTCAGCGTCTTTTTATTTGTCAGACAAAGACTTTAATCTGCAACAACAGTTCCATATTTTCAAGGTCTTTTTCATAAATATTTGTTAAATCAGCCTTCCCAGTCAAGCAGCCTCTTCTCGCCTTTCAGTTCTCTTATTTCTGTTATATCCTGCGTTACTTCCACAGTGCCGATATAAGTTCCTTTATTGTCCCTTACGGCGTAATAGCATATCAGAAGCATCTTCCCCCGCAGATTTATCCAGAATTTTGCCTCGGATTTGTCTCCGTTTCTGAATGATTCAACTATGCGGTTCACCGTATCTATACTGTCCGGTGGGTGGCAGTTCTGCACCTTGCGTCCTATTACCGCCGGACTGCGGGTGAAAAATCTGTCCTTCGGCTCTGAAAAGTATTTCACCTCATCATTTTCATCAACAAAAGTTATATCAATCGGCAGACTGTTCATCATTCTGACAAGCTGATTTACAGAGAGAAACCCGGTACCGCCCATGCGGATAAACCCTTCCTGACAGGCTTTCGGTTCTTCTGCCGAATCAGTTTCCGCAGGAGGCTCAACAAATGCGAAGCCGATTTCAGCAAACATTCGCAGCATATCCGCATCATCCTTTCCGTTCAGACATTCTGCAGCAGCGGGAAAAACAACAAGATTTTCCTTGTATGTCATGCGCATCATCAGCATGAACAGCCGTCCTATAACAGTATGCTCCTCAATACCTAAACTGTCAGCGGCATCGAGGGCAGAATTTATCTCTTTGATAACTTTACGTATATCATCATCCAGAGACCATATAACCTTCAAGGGCTGTTCAAAATAACTGTGTTTTTCGAGAAACGGAAAAAGAATATTTTCTGTTTTAAGATAGTGCGGCTCAAAATCGATTAGTCTGCGGAAGTCCTTCTTCAAGGCGGAATAAACTGACGAATACTCAACAGATGATTCTTCAAGAGAGCTTAATTCCCTTATCTTGACTTTCATCTCATCCATATGAGCAGCAAGCGCCCTGTTCTCTTCCATCAGCCAGTAAACAGCGTCTCCGTGAGATTCTTCCCATTCATATTCCTTCAGAGCCGGAATGATAATATTAAAGACCTTTTCAACCTGCTTTTTAATATTATCAATAGAATAGCCGGATTTAAGGAGGCGGTCGCCCATCACAAGAACCTCCATTGGAGTTATCCCGTCCAGAAGAGGCTTATAGGTGTCAAAAAGCTCTTTACCGTCCCTGCCGTCAATGAATCCTGAAAAAAGAAGGAACAAAGCCTCTGCTCTTTCTTCTGAAAATCCGCTTTTTATGGTCATTCTCCGCATACCTCCGCTTTTTAACAGTTTAACACAACTAAACGGTTAGCGGCTCCTTAGACTGAGTTGTTCCAAATAGGTTTTGGGGGATTAAAAGAAAAAAGCCTCCCGGAATGGGAGGCTTCAGTATTATAATTATTTTTCTGTATTGCGTCTTTTCCAGAAGGAGTCGCCGCTTTTTTCCCTTTCGGGGCGTGTTTCCCTGTTCCATCCGCTCTGACGTGACTGTCCGTCTGAGGAGTTTTTATCCCTGAAACGGTCGCCGCTCTCGAAACGGTCTTTCTTATCACGGAATCTGTCCCCTGCGGGGCGTTCGCTTCTGTCACGGAATCTTTCGCCTGAGGGACGTTCGCTTTTATCACGGAATCTGTCTCCTGACGGGCGTTCACTTCTGTCACGGCTGAATCTGTCACCGGCGGAACGGTCGTTTCTGTCTTTGCGGTCACGGCTGAAACGATCTCTTGAGCCGCCTGCGGAACGTCTGCTGCCGCCTCTGCCTTTTGACTTGTCCATACGCTCACGCTTTTCATCTTCAAAGACTCTCTGAACCCTTTTGGGGCTGAGACCTATATGATCGGGTCCTGCGTAGCTTTCTCTATCAAGAAGCATGGATACAAGCTTAAGAGCTATATTGACTTCACTGTGTTCAGCAGTGAGCATCTCAAGCACTTCAGCCGCTTTTTTATCTATTTCGCACTCAGCAACCTTATCCACCAGCTTTGCAATGTTCTCATCCCTGACTTCCTGGAGAGTGGGTATAAACTTCTGCGTCATAACATCGCCGATGCTGCGCTGAATACGGTTAAGGCCTCTGAGTTCCTGCGGTGTAACCAATGTAATGGCTATACCTTTGCTTCCTGCCCTGCCGGTTCTGCCTATTCTGTGTATGTAGCTTTCAGAGTCAAAAGGCATGTGATAGTTAAAAACGTGGGTTACATCCTTAACATCAAGACCTCTCGCCGCAACATCTGTCGCCACGAGAGTATAAATACGTCCGTCACGGAAGGAGTTCATCACTTCTTCCCTCTGGTGCTGTTCCATGTCTCCATGAAGCCCTTTTGCAGAATAGCCTCGCCCTATAAGAGTGGTGCATATGCGTTCCACTTCTTTTTTGGTACGGCAGAAAATAATTGAGCGTGTAGGCTCAAAGCTGTCTATAAGACGGATGATTGCATCATCCCTTTCCTGCTCTTCTATAACGTAGTATCTCTGGTCAATATCTCTTACGGTTTTTTCCTTGTTCATCACACTTATGTGAACCGGATCCTTAAGGATAGTCGCAGCCAGTTTCCTGATCGAGTCAGGCATGGTTGCGGAGAAGAGAAGAGTCTGTCTGTCTTCGGGAAGGAAGGTAAATATTTTCTGTATATCCTCAAGAAATCCCATATCAAGCATTTCATCTGCTTCATCCAGAACAACTATTGAAGGAGTAAAGTTTTTTACCTTACCGGAGGAGAGTATATCAAGAAGTCTGCCTGGTGTGGCAACAACTATGGGAGTTCCTCTTCTTAAGCGCTCATACTGGCGTGAATACGACTGACCGCCGTAAACTGTTGTAGTGTTGATGTCAGCAAACTTGCCGTATCTGTAGAGTTCGTCACTCACCTGCATGGCGAGTTCCCTTGTGGGAGTTATTACAAGCATCTCCACTTCGCCTGTCTTTTTAAGACGGCTTATTGAAGGCAGCCCGAAAGCCGCTGTTTTCCCTGTCCCCGTATGTGCCTGCCCTATCATGTCTTTTCCTTCAAGAAGGTGAGGGATAGCCTGCTGCTGGATTGGGCTGGGTGATTTGAAGCCGCATTCCATAATACCGTGCATAACTTCTGCGCTGAGCCCGAAATGCTCGAAGCCTGTTGTTTCTTTTTCGTCCATTATTATCTCACTATATTTTTTCAGGCACGCTTGAAGCAGCCGACCGGCTTATGCTTATCTGACTCTGAATACAAATCACTGCGGGGGGTGCTTGCTTTAGGATAAGGAAATCATCTGGGGGATATTCTTATACTATCGTCCTGTAGAATACACAATAAACAGATTTTGAGATTTTGCAACGTAATTTTAGAACAAATCAGTCAATTTATTTAGAAATCATTCATTTTCTTCTGCCGGATCAGGGTATTTTCTGTTAAGACGCACAGTAAACCTTGCGCCGTCTTTAATATTACGCACCATGAGAAATCCGTTCATATGTTCTTCGATAATGGTTTTTGACATAAAAAGACCTATCCCCAATCCCACAGACTCACCTTTTGTTGTAAAATAGGGTTCAAATACTCTATCCAGATGCTCCGCCCTGATACCGCCTCCGTTATCTGTGAAGTCTATATCTATATATCCGGCATGGGGCGTTATATTAACAGCAACAGTTCCCTGCCTGTTATCTGTTGCCATATAAAGCAGAAGAGCATCACGGGCATTCTGAAGAATATTCAGAAACACCTGTTTCATTTCGCCTTCATAACCTTCAACAATGTACAGCTCCGCATCCTCATCCGTAACATCTTTCTCGCAGTGAAGCTCATATTTCCGCCCCGGAGTCTCACAGAGAAGAGTCACCTTGATATTTACCGCAGAAAACTGCGTGTTTATTATGTTATAGACAGCAACCACAGTGCGCCTGATGTCGAGTTCCACTCTGTCTTTGTCGGGACGGAAAAAATTGCGGAAATCATCAATTGTTTCAGACATGTGCATGACTATATCCATGAGAAACCGCACCTGTTCATCCACATATTCATCCGTATGGTGTTTTTCCTTGGCGATTTCCCCCATCTCCTGAATGCCGAACCCTATGGCAGTGAGCGGCTGGCGCCACTGATGAGCTATGGCGTTGATCATCTCGCCCATTGAAGTAAACTTCGCCTGCTGAAGGAGCATTTTTTCCTGCTCCTTCCTTTTTTCAACCTCTTCCGAAACCTTCATCGCCAATTCAGTATTCATCAGGGAGAGCTTCATCATTCTTAATATTATGCTTATATAAAATGCAAAAGCACAGAACATCATAATCATGATAAACAGCATTTTTTTATAAAAACCCGATAGGTCGGCGTATGCTTCGTCTTCCGGGATAACCACAGCAAGAGACCAGAAGTTGTCAAGCACATGAACAGGAGTGTATGCCGCCAGTTTTTTTATCGGTCCAACCGACTTATCACGCACCATATCATACGTATATTCACCGAAACCGGATTCGCCATTCAGCATCTTTCCGACAAGTGCAGCCGAATCAGGGTATTTTTCTGCTTCAAATTTCACATTGATGAGATCTTCACCGTGAACAGGGCTGAAAAGAAGATTAGCATCTTTGTCCACCATCCATGCATAGCCGGACTCCCCTATGCTTATGCTCTGTATGTATTTTTTTGATATATACTCAAAATCCACGAGGGCGCTTAAAACCCCCTTAAACTCATCACCTTTAAAAACAGGTACATTCAGCGACACAGTTTTAAAACCCTGTACGGCTGAGAAAACATCGCTAAGATTCGGCTGATGGTTGTGCAGAATAAGCTTAACATGAGGCTGGTCTGCGATATTTGTCCCCACCAAATCTGGCCTCTCCGGGTATGTATAAATAATCACACCGTTTTCATCATATCTGGTGACTGCTTTAAACGGTTTTTTATTAAATTCATAAAGGGTTTTGATGAGGCGTTTACCATCATGGGTAAAGCTAATCATTTCAGGAGCAAGGGAATACTGCATGAACATATTGGTGTAGCTGCCGAAAAATTCTTCAAGCCCGGTAGCCGCCTGTTTAGCGAGAAGCATCTGTCTTTCCGAGAGTTTTTCCAGACTTTTTTTACGAACTTCCGTGTAGGAAACATAAAGAGCGGCAAAAGCCGCAGTGAATAAAACTATAAGGACACCGAAACGCAAAAACGCCTTCATATATACATATCCTCTGAATCATAGAATATTTTGTCAGATACAAAAGCATAACCCCTTGAGCCGGGGTTCGCAATCTCAATAACAATGTCTAACTGTTTTATATGAGGGGAGGCTAAGAGCCCGCCGCCTGAAAAGGCGGCAGGTTTATGCGGAAGTCTTTTATTTAGAAAGTTTTTTGGCTCTGTCTGTGTGCCTTTCCTGCTGTGAGAGGACTCTTTTTCTCAGACGAATGGAAAGAGGCGTAACCTCAACAAGCTCATCTTCAGCTATGAAGTTAATTGCTTTTTCAAGAGTCATAGGCATAACAGGAGTAAGTGTAACTGCCTCATCCTTGCCGGAAGCACGCATGTTTGTGAGTTTTTTCTCCTTGCAGGGGTTCGCATTCAAATCGTTGTCCTTGTTGTACTCGCCAATGATCATACCCTCGTACACAGGATCACCGGGGCGTGTGAAAAGAACTCCTCTGGGTTCAAGATGGAAAAGAGCATAAGCCACGGCTTTTCCGGCACGATCTGCAACTATTGAGCCTGTGAAGCGTGAAATGATTTCGCCTCTGTGGGGCTCGTAGCCGTCAAACAGTGAGTTCATAATTCCTGTACCCTTTGTATCTGAAAGAAATTCATCACGGTAGCCGATAAGTCCCCTGCTGGGTATGGAGAACTCAAGCCTTGCTCTGCCTGTTCCGTTATTCACAAGGTTTGTGAGTCTCCCTTTTCTAAGGGAAAGTTTTTCTGTAACAACGCCGATAAATGCCTCGTCACAGTCTATAAAAAGCTGCTCAATGGGTTCGCAGAACTGACCGTCTACTGTTCTTGTGATAACTTCGGGACGTCCGATGCAAAGCTCAAAGCCTTCGCGGCGCATTGTCTCAACAATAATCGCCATCTGAAACTCGCCTCTTCCCTTAACGATGAAGCTGTCAGGAGATTCGGTATCTTCGACTTTAATCGCAACGTTTTTCATTGCTTCTTTGTAGAGGCGCTCACGTATTCTGGAAGACTGAACAAATTTGCCTTCTCTTCCCACAAGCGGGCTTGTGTTGATGGAGAACTTCATAGAAACAGTGGGCTCGTCTATTTTGATTCTTTTAAGAGCCTTGGGAGCTTCCTTGGTGCAGACAGTATCGCCGATTTTTATATTTTCTATTCCTGAAAGAATGATAATGTCACCGGGTTCAGCCTTTTCAACATCTTTCATTCCCGTTCCTTCATATGTCTGAACCTTGCTCACACGAAGAGGTATCTGTTCGTTCTTTTCGTTTATGCACACAAGGGTTTCATTTGTATGGGCTGAACCGTTGATAACTTTTCCAACCGCAAGTCTGCCGAGGTAATCGGAGTAGCTCAGGTCGCTGACAAGCATCTGAAAAGGCTCAACATCATCATAGGTCGGAGGGGTGATGTGATTTATTATGGCATCGAAAAGAGGGCGCATATCAGTTCCTCTTTCCTCAAGTGTTGTCTGGCATATCCCTTCTCTGCCAATGGCGTAGTAAAGGGGAAACTCTAGCTGCTCATCATCTGCACCGAGGTCTATGAAAAGGTCATAAACTTCGTTAAGCACCTCATCGGGTCTGGCGTCCTGACGGTCAATCTTATTTATCACAACGATAACCTTGTGCCCTGCCTCGAAAGCCTTGCCCAGAACAAAACGTGTCTGAGGAAGGGGACCTTCCGAAGAATCCACAAGAAGAATTACCCCGTCAACCATTGAGAGTGCCCTTTCAACCTCGCCGCCGAAATCTGCGTGTCCGGGAGTGTCGAGTATGTTGATTTTTACTCCGTTGTATGAGACAGAACAGTTTTTCGCAGCGATGGTGATCCCGCGTTCACGTTCAAGGTCCATACTGTCCATCAGGCGGTCATCCATTGCCTGATTTTCTCTGAAAACACCTGCCTGTTTAAACAGTGCATCCACAAGAGTTGTTTTACCGTGGTCAACGTGCGCTATGATCGCAATATTTCTGAGTTTCTGGTTAAAAGCTTTTGCCATGAGGAGTTTTTCCTGAATTTATTTCATTTGTAATGATTTCATATCAGCCCCGACGGGCACAGTCCGCAAAATCAGCCGAAATTGAAGGCTATATCTTCTACTGAAATTATTTTGAAATGTAAATAGCAGTGTTTTGTTTTAAAAATTTTCCTTAAGCCTCATTACTTATAAAAGACTGAAAGCATAAAGAAAAATTGAGTGTAAAAAATATGCGGGAAATGCTATAAATTTTTATGAAGAAATACCGTCCATCGCCGCAGGGCTATCTTATCCTCACCTTCCTCATACTGATAGGTGGGGGTGCAGGCTTATTTATGCTGCCTTTTATCACTAAAAACGGCGGGTTAAGCTTTGTGGATGCTCTTTTTATGTCCACGTCC
>OBLN01000310.1_pt1 | contig 17789 bp, 18 predicted proteins | sample 1519301 | NCBI WGS metagenome assembly OBLN01 (sample SAMEA2452533, study PRJEB22499) | sediment metagenome | reverse complement strand
GTTGCCTTCTATGGTTTCCTGTAATTCGTTATTGACACTTTCAGAAATGTAAGTTATGTTGTTTGATCTCAACTTTCCCGTCCAAAACTTATGAATGGTATAGCTACTATCTGAAGGATAATACACAATAGATATTGATTGGTTGCCTTTTCTTAACTGTCCTTGCCAATGACCTTCATCACTTACGTTTATCGTGTACGATTCTCCAGGCATGAGCTCGATAAGTGAATCATCCCCTATCGGTAAACACATCGGAGTAGACTCATATTCAACGTCCCACCCATCAGCATAAATAACTTTATAATTGCACTGGTGGCGGAATATATCAACATTGATTGGGTATTTCCCTTCATTTTTTAAACTGAGCTGCAGGTTTGAAAGTTCACTCGCAGCTATTGTTTCTGGTGTTAAAGTCAATGAAAGGTTTGCATGCTTGTAGCTCAAAGGATGATCTGCTGTAATTTCGGTTGTCATTTCCGGGCTCGAACATCCAGATACCAAAAGACACATTGTAACCAAGGCTACAAAAACAATTGATTTTTTATAATCCATCTAATTACCTCACACTACAGTAACACTATAAACATATGTAATAATCGATGATTAATATTACTAATGTCTGTGAAAACGGATGAAAATAATGGGTGTTAGTGGCAGGGTACGATTCAAAATCTCTCCAGGGCAAGCAGCATGATGATCATGTGAAAGAAAGGTTGGAGATGTGGGACGGAAGTAAAAATAAGAGAGTATATATCGTTATGACATTTACTCAGATTCAGGACTTTCCACTTTACCCATGAACAGAATACACCCTGTTCGCTTATCCTCTATGAAGAATAGGAAAGGATGATCTGCCGAAAACTCATAATCATACTCAGGCATTGAATCTACACTTTCTATTTCTGTTGCTGCAGCAGCTTCAGTTCCTTTTTCATTTACACTAATGTATGCCTGATGCACCACTTCACTTATTGATAAACTACTAGTGTTACTGATACTCGAGAAATCAGCCACAGCATAATCAAAGGCGTCAACCATTCCCATGTCCTTTAACGGATCATTTAATTTCGTTCTTGCTTTAAACGTAAACTTTGGCAACAGAATTTTAACTTCACTTGAATCTACATTATTTTTAAGAATGCTATAATAATCAAGGGAAAAGTTGTTTTCAAATTCTTCAATGTCATTCACATATGGAAGAACAATGTACATACTAATATCATCCCCCTTATATGGTAATTCTAATATCTGGGATTTGTCATCCTCTCCATAGTTGTATGTGTTTATGACATACATTGTATCAACTTTTGTTTCCTGCCCATTGGAAAGGTGAAATACTCGCTCTCCGGTTGCTTCACTAAATTCCTGCGACCAGGTGCCATTAAAATATACGGCATTGGTAATTACCAGCTTTATAGGTCCATCAAAGATTCCTTTGGCAAGTAGATCCTTTATTTTGTTGTTAGTTTTGTTCTCGACCCAATTATTGATAATGAGTCTGGATTCTTCGGGTTCCCCCACAAAATCAAGTGGTGTAATTGTACCATCATAATAGTTTTCTACGTTAGAAGTGTATTGTTCATTCAATAGATAATCTTCACGAACCCACAGGGCATTCGCAGTTTTAAACTCATATGCATCGTTGTGAGCATTGATTATATCTATCATCTCTTTCGACCTTCCTTCCAGAACCGATTTACTGAGTGGAAAGTAAAATACATTTGAGATCTGTTCTTTTGTAGAACCCTCCGCTCCATCATAGCAAATAGCCATTGCGGTGAATATACTGTATGGTGAAAAGCAGATATTTTCATCGTTATTTGCCATAATAGAATACAAATCAAAAGCAAAAGCATTGTTTGCAGCTGCAATATTAAAATCTTCGGCCGACTCTGCATTTATAATGGACTCTGGACTTACAGTAGAATCTTCTGCGCACCCTGAAATCAATAATGTACATAATATAAACATCAAGGGTAACATATTAGTATATTTCATAATATAGCCACTTTTTTTTAATCAGTTAGATGTTTTATGATTATTTAAGTTTTTTTGAATGCTTCAGAGGACTACAAAGTATCAGAAAGACCCAGGGATTCGAGTTGTGTGCAGATAAAGAACAGGACACAATATAATTAACAAATTTTAGCACTCTTGTCATGACTGAATAAATAATCTATTAGTTACACTAATTTTAAATAGAAGTTATAAATATCTAACATTATATGAGAAATAAACAACGTTAAGAGGTAAAATATGGATATTATAGACATAATCGGGCAATTGGTGCCATTTATTATAGGATACTCAATAGGATTCTTCCTTCATCGCAAGGCACATCAGCATTCAGATGAGCCGGAGCATGATGAACGAACAAAAAAAATAGCAGGAAATGCTTCACAAAGTACGATTATTGTACTCATGTTAGCCATTGCTGTGTTTCTCTGGGGAGAACTTTTTGGTGTACTTAAGTTGCAAGTAATGCAGGTATTGATTTTTATGTTTTTCCTGATGTTGGCATCACTAATAGGTTTCAGACAATTTTACAGTAAAAAAGAAGTATAGGAAGAATAGTTATGAACATTGACAAATACAATTTACGTTTCCTGGGAACTATAGTCATCCTGTTCCTGCTGGGATTGACCTTATGGTACCTTGAATATTATGGAATAGGCTTTGGCCTCATTATTGTGAGTTTAACGTTAACAGTGATGTTTTTATATGTATCCAGCAAACCAAGGGAATACTTCATACGTGATGAAAGAAGCGTGCTGATTAATGAAAAAGCAGGATACCATGCTTTTTGGATACTTATAATGAGTATGGCCATCCTTGTAATGGTCGATTGGCACACTGAACTCCTGTACAAAGAAGTCAGTTCGCTGCTGTATATTATTGCAATGTTATCCTGGAGCATTTTACGTTGGTACTATGACAAAAAAGGCTTCGAGCAGAATCCATGAAAAACAGAATAAAAGAACTTCGTGCTCGGTATGATATGACTCAGGAAGATCTCGCAAAAAGAGCAGGGGTCAGGAGAGAGACCATATTATTCCTGGAAAAAGGAAAGTATAACCCTTCTTTAAAGTTGGCTTATATAATTGCAAGTATTTTTGACTCCAAAATAGAAGATGTTTTTGTCTTTGAAGATAGTGATATCGAGTGAGATGCAGGACGGAAGAAATCTTAAAAGGTACTTTGCATTACACGAAGAAGAATGCTGAAGCGATAAACCGTTTAGTCTGAATGCACACGTGAAGGAGAGGCTTGAGATGAGGGGAGGGATTGAAAGTTCTTCCAATTGTTGAGCATTAGGAGCAAATAAGATGGAGAACGAAATCAAACTGTTCTATGATTTAATGGCAGAAAGAACTGCCGATGAATGGTATGGTAAAGATATACTGAAACCTACAATAAATGATTTTATCTCATTGTTACCGACAAACCCACGAGTTCTTGACCTTGGTTGCGGCCCTGGACATGAAAGCATGAGATTGGACCAAGCAGGAGCAAAAGTTATAGGTATTGATTTCAGTGAAAAATGTATTAATATTGCACGTCAACGTTGCCCTCAATGCAAATTTGAGGTAAAGGATTTTCTTTTTTTAGATGATATATATGGAAAATTTGAAGGTGTTTTTGCCTGTGCATCATTGGTCCATATAGACCCTGGGAAATTAGGAGATGTTTTGAGTAATATAAAAAAAGTGCTGGTTGATGGTGGCTATGTTGACATTGTTATTGTTGAGGGTGAGGGTATCAATGAAAAATTCAGTGTACTAGAGGTAGAAGGAAAAAAACTGAATAGGACTTTTTACTTATATACCCGAAATTACCTGCGTGAAGAGGCTGAAAAAGCAGGGTTGGAATATGTCCGTGAAGGCTATCTTGATGAGAATCTAAAGAAAGATGGCTGGCGGAACTATCTGTTCAAATCTGGACGGAGAAATGGATAACAAGGACTTCATCAGGACAGAGAACAAAAAAATATCCTACAAGAAGCAATCTGTTATGTGGAGTTGTGCTCTATTGTCAAAAACTAGAGAGCTTGCTCAGTATCTTGTGAGAAAAAGAGGAATAAACAACGACATCGTGCTTAATTATGAGTATTCTAAGGATGTATTTTTTTAAAACAGTTCTGACACATATGTTTTAATTTGAAGATTCCAGCACTACTTAATGTGATTTTCTCATTCTGCATCCAGCAATAACAATATGAAACAGTATATACAATCAACGTCACGACCACAAATGAAATGAGAGCTAACACTGGATAAGGATTAGGAGATTTTGGTAATCCTGCCAGATTTATTAAAGAATCATAGTAGAATCCAAGCGAGAGCACAGAAATTGAAAACAAAAAACCTATGCATATACTTGCCTGAAGCTCAGGCGAATTAGTTATTTTCGTAGCCTGCTCCCTCCTCCACACGAGGGTGAGTTCTATATGAAAACTGTTAGATACTTACATATAATAAGGTTGGTGCTCAAGTCAAAACACTCTATAATTATTCTTTACCATTATTTAACCTCTTTTGATAGTGGCTAGTTAAGGATACGAGGGATCGGTTATTTAAACTGTTTTAGATGAGAGTGGAGAGACAATTGTCTCAACTTATGGATCATCCATGGTTGATGTAACCATTTTTCCATAAAGAGATTACAACATCCATTTGCTGATTATAGGCTTTTGGCTCCCCGACAACTTCAAGCCAGAGTGCTTTGTAATCGTCTACTAAATCTGGTTTTTCTTTCAGGATTTCAACAGCTTTTACTGCATATTTACTATTTAGCCTAGCTCTAGTGTAATTGCCTACAGTTACTCCTTTAACCATGCCTTCCTGACACAGACCTAAAAATGCATTTTATGGACAACTTTTTTTCTGGCCTGATGTCCCTGCTCCAAACATATCAGAAGCAACTAGGTTCCATATGTCCTCTGGATCTGCTCCTTTGTTTGCTGCTAATATTTCAGCTGCTTTGACAGCCGTGTCTCCATATTTTGCCATCATTTAACCTCCCTCGATAGGACTCCTACTAAAAAGGTATGAGGATTCGGCTATTTAAGTTGATTTAAATGATTATGCCAGCAAGAAACGTTACGAGATGGACTCAGTTATATGAACTGTAATTAAAGAGAAACGTATTTTTTAATATCTTGAGACTCAGGCTCCTTGAATCCAAGCCGAAGATCTTATTATATCCACCCCGCCAGCCTTCTCTGAATCTCAACCTTTTCAGCTTCCGTAAAAGGTAATCCCTGGTAATGGTTCATTGAAGTAAGCTTATCATGTCCCTGGCGAAGACAGACTATGTTCAGCGGAATCCCTGCAGCAACCATCCAAGACTCTATACTTTTCCTGGTTGTCTTGCTGCTCAGGCCTTCAAGATCCAGGCCAGATCTTTCCCCCATCTTAATAGATTCTCATTCCAGGTTGACTGTGAAGGAGGTTGCTTATTCTTGAAAAAGTAGTTCAGGACATTCTCCAGTTGTGGAGGAATTGGATGTATGTATCTTTCCAACTGCTTTCTTTTGGATTTCTTCTGGGCTTCTTCAGGAAGGTGTATTGTCCTGCGGACCTTCAGCCACCATTCCGGATGAGCATGCAGTCTCTGGACTTCTACGTAACGCATCCCAGACCAGAAACAAACATCAAATATAGTAGTAAGATAATCCTTGCTAATTGAGTCTCGGAAGATATCCAGCTCATAAGGTCCTAATATCCTTGTTCCATCAGGGGTATGAATAGGCTCGATTTTTTCCATGTGGTTTTACTATTTTCTCAGGTTTTTATCGTTTTTCACTAGGAGATCTTCATGGATCCTGCAGGAAACGGAGGGTAAAACCTGCAATTATAGCTTAAAACGACAGGACATTTAATCCCGCAGAAATAAGGGACCTGTGATTATAGGACTAAATGACAGGGCTTTTATTCATCAGAAATATGGTGCCTGCAGTTATGCTATAAAATACCAGATCAAATAGAGCGAACAATAAATGAGAGCCTAGAACAAGTCTTTTTGATACGAATATCATATTTTCAAATAATGGAAATGACAAGTTTAAATTATTAACACTTGTTTACTAAAAAGTCATCATATATTACCTAATAGGAAGAGTTATATGTTAAAATGTAGTCATATATTTTGCTAGTTGGGAGGACATACGAGCAAAAATAGTTCGTTCGCACATTGATTATACATTAATCATTGGCCATCATCACTCTCCTCTCAACGTTGATTTTATTAATCAACCAAGCACATCGAATTGATAATGATATCTGTTCAGACTGTTTTATTGATTGGCCACAGCTCTAGAGCATACTAAAGAAGTTATACGATTTAATAGCAAATCATAAAATCCTCTAGAATGCAACCAAGGCATTCTGTGTTCCAGATATTAGGTTTTAGGAAAACATCACAACGCTCTTGTTAGTTAAAAGTCAGAAAAGGCCATACTAACAAAGTAGCCATCGATAATAGCACCATACCTTTTTAGCTACACGTTCTCTTGCCCGTTGAATAAATAGAGTTTAAAATCAAATTATAGTAATCGTTGCTGAAAATAAAGCATAATCCCACGTATCCAGCTACAAGGAAAAGGTATTATTGACTGTAATTAGAGGGTAGTGTAGGATAGGAAAAGTCAATAATACCAAGGTAAAGTTGCATATCTTCACACTAATTAAAATGGGACATTAATTAGTGACAGTATGATAGGCAATCAATAACATTCTTATTTATAATGAAGCGATGATAATATAAATGATTTGCGATTTAAATCATGGTATTTTAATAAAAATAACAGAACTTTAGAAGTAGCAATATTAACAGTCGATATGAGAAGTTATATAAAAATAACCAGTATGTAATAGTGATTACTTAAGGAAAACATTGCCATTTGGGAATGCTGTCATAGCATGCTCCATTAAGGTAACTATGCTCTTTGCCTGTAGGAAGCAGTACCTGATAAAATAATCAATAACATCAATCAGTACCGCCTTATCGGGTATCATACTATTAAGATGATGAGCTTAACCCTTTTTGTTTGTTGAATTCTATGAATAGATATGAATTACAACATAATAGAATCATTTGTGGGAGTGGCTATGTTGTTATGTTTCATACCTCACCTGCACATGTGCTCAAGCGTGATGAAGCAGATTGGATTTCACAAGGCAATTGCATTGGTTATCCAATCTGCCTCGGTGAGTCCACTCCCACCTTCTGATAATCTGATAGTAATTTTGTAACTATTTATTTTTGTCGATTAGAGTCTTAAAATGGCTAGATGAAACACAACCATTCCATTTCTTCATGTTTCACCATCAGTTAACTTCCAGAATAGAAATTCTACTTTAAATTCTAGAAGACGAATGCCCGATGTTAAAATATATAGCATTGCGTAATCATATATGGATTAAAATTTTAAAATATAATATCATTCGCTGATTTCCTTCATGGGAAGAGTAACGGAAAAAGTACTACCTTTTCCAAGCTCACTTTTAACTTCAAGAGCTCCACCATGCATTTTGACATATTCTTTTACTAATGTAAGTCCCATCCCTGCACCACCATATTTGCGTGTGCTTGAACCATCTACCTGAACGAAAGGATCGAATATCTTTTGGATTTCACTTTCTACAATCCCAATTCCATTATCAACTACCAATATCTCGAGGTTTTCACCGTTTTTAACAGCATTAATCTTAATTGCCCCCCCATCATGAGTGAATTTTATGGAATTCTCAACCAGATTATAGATTATACTTTTGAGCTTATTAAAATCAGCTTTTATAAAGTGAACATCTTTGTCTACATTTATATCTATTGATACACCCTTTTTTGAAGACAAGAATTGAGTCCTCTTTTGGACTGTTTCCATCACATCTATAACACGAACCAATTCAGGTTTAAACTCCAGAGTCCCAGATTCTATTCTTGATAGCTCCAGTATATTATTGACAAGGTCCAATAGACATTTCCCACTGTTGTTTATTGTCTGAAGATATTTAGTTTGTACATTAGAAAGTTCACCTACAGTTCCTTCCAACAGGATATCTGAAAAGCCTAGTATTGAATTAAGTGGTGTTCTCAATTCATGATTCATATTCGCTAAAAGTTCGGATTTAAAACGATTTGCACCCTCAGCTGCGATTGTTGCAAGTAACATTTGTTCTACTGCGTTTTTACGTATAGTTATATCAAGAGCGAATCCATCTATTGTAAATAAGCCATCATCCGATTCATTACTTTTTCTCGCATTGATTAGTAGCCATATGTGCCTACCATCGGGACATTGGACTTCGTACTCATAATTATCAACATAGCTGTGCTCTCTAAGAATATTAGCCAGTCTTTTACTACAAGCATTATCCAGAGATAAATAATTCTTTGTTTCCCTTGAGTCATTACTGGCATGTTCTGACGTACCTCCTCTTACGATTTGAACCATTTGAGGATTTACCTGGATGACTTCTCCTTCTGAGTTTATACGGAATATCCCTACAGGAACATTATCTATAAAACTCTGAAGCTTTGTCTCATTCTCTTTAAGGGCATTCTGTGTTTTTTTGCGAAGAATCTGGTTGTTCAAAAGATTACCCAACAAAAAAGTCCCTATTGGATAGATAAACATTACTGGTAAACTTATGCTCTTGATAGTATCGACAGCAGATGGCCAGGGAAGTAGCAACATACAAATGAGCATAACAATGTGAACCAGTATACCAAAAACGTATAAATCAAACCAACCGAGGTGTTTTTGGAGTTTTTCATGATATTTCCTCCATAACAATCCTACTATCACAGAACAGATGATAACAGAAACACCGACTACGGTTCCAATTCCGCCTAGGTAAATACGATAAGAAGCGACAATTAGTCCTCCAATGATGGCTGGAACAACTCCAAAAAAAAGGCTGGCTATACTTAACAAAACAGACCGTGTATCGAAGAATAAACCAGGAGAGAGTTCCCATGGATTTAACATCAAGGCAATGCCTATCAGACCTACTGTAATTCCCATGATTACATTTTTCAAGCCTATTCTTGTACCTACATTGGAAAAAACTACATCATAGAACACACCTAAAGCAAGAAGTAAAGCTGCATTGTTTACAAGGGACATAAACATATCAACGTTCATACTACACCTATTAAAAGAAATCAAGCATCAAATGTGCTTTTTCCCCACAACCTAAGTATTACAAAAGAAAGATAGATTTGAGCTAATCTACGATTCTTAGTATTACTTTGAACAGCGTGTTATATCTTATATATATTATATATATTTTTCGATTTAAATTGTGCTTAGATTAAATTCTACTTAGTTACAACAATATTTTTTAAAATTGATATTTATATATATTACAGAATGACGATTATCGAAAAAAACCTAAAAAAAGATTACTTTTATTTTAATGAGAATCTGGTGGACAGATTGAGTAAGAGAGAAGAAAACTCATAAGTATCACTCAATTCTGGTACATCTATTTGCTAAGTAGGAACGTATAAATATGAAATTTCTCCATCTTTATTTATGAAGGACTTATAAGTGACAAATCAGATTGTTGATGATCTGTCTTTACGTAAAATTGCATTGGTTGCCGGTTTAAGTTACCTTGTTATTTTTGTACTTTGAATCGTATCTAATTATGTAGTTCTTATGAGCCTTTTTGCATCAGACAACGCTACCACAACTATAAACAACATTATGCCCACATGGGACAATTTCACATGAGTACTTTAGGTTTCATAATCATGATTATTTTTATTGCATGGAAAAAGTAAAAATAGAAAAAGATGCGCATAATGCGGAAGATGCGGACATGAATAGATTCCACATATTAAAATCAATGAAGATCCTATTGTATGCCCTAAATGCAAATCTCCTTACTGGAACAAACCTAGAAAAAATAAGTATTGAATCAACTTGACCAAAAAGAAGCATTCCCTGCAAAGCCTGTACTCTGGTTTATCCGTGTGATTATTGACATTCACATGAATACGTAAAAATAACCATAAATTCCTGGATATTCCTCTCAAACCCACAAATTGAATATAATGTTCTTTCAAAACCCCTTACTAAGGAGATCTCATCCATGCATCCAAAAGAATCTATAATGACAACAATTAATTCAAAGGGCCAAATTACAATTCCAACTGCATTAGAAGAGTTGCATCTTAACGATCAGGATGAAATTATTGTACTAGTATACGATGAACATATCGAAATTTATCCAATCTCTTTTGAATATGATAATTCGGACTGCATACGTCTCTCCGAGAAATCACTAGCAAAGATCTGGGACAGTCCTGAGGAAGATAAAGCTTGGGCTTATCTTCAAGAAAATAAGTAAAAACCAAGCTTTTCTTTCTTATTTGCACTCATCAGCTCAAAATAGATTCTTATGTGCTAATATTTTTAATTTATTGTATGCCTGGATACAAGTTTCCAATACATGGTTATTGTTATTCTAAAAAATAAATTAAAGGATTTTCTTTGATTGGAGGATTTTCTTAGTTTCTTCTGGACTTTTAATGAAGCCAGTTCTTATTCTAGGACTGGTATCTTCAGCAAGCATGACATCAGCTATTATATCAGCACCTTTTTTGTCAACTACAAGGGTATTTTCTTCAAGATATTTTCCAGGCATTTTATTCCTCCTATATTTTTGTTCTTTACTTGATAAGTGATAGAACTTGTAATTATATGCCGGCTCTATAAAATTATTTCGCTGATTTTTTTATTAAGTCTAAAAATATTTAACAGTTATTGTGGACCGTGCCGCCTGCGGCGGATGACTGTATTGTTTTTCTTTGAAAACCAGAAAGTTTCAGTTAATTACTTCTACGTCTTTTGTTTAGATTTTTCTATAGACTTTTACAGAATGATTTTTTGTAGATGGAATTGCAGTTATTTTTTCAAATCTCGTGTTCTCTGTAGGGGATGTCTACCTGCTCATTCATTTTAATGCAACTATATCTTTTTATATTAATGTTGCAAATAAATAAATGGATGTCTTCTGGTAAAAAGAGTAAATCTAATCTTAAAAAGCCAAACGAAGTTTCGGAGAAATTTGGTGCCCTTAATTGTACTTTAGGCCTAAAGTATCCTGAAAGATTTCCAAAAACATGTGCTTCGATGTCTTTAGTAGCACAAGCTGTAGTGAGGGGCGACAGGGCAAGAGTAGAAGGAACAGATGATTATAAAATTCCATTACAACTGTTGATGAATGCCTTCGATGTTTTTTTTAAAGAGCATCATGGGAAAAGATCATCTACAGGTGATTATAAAAAATATAACCTGTCTGATTCTTATGAATTAACAATTCTATTAATTTGGAATATCAGGCATGTTTGGACCCACAACGGCGGTTTTATCGATAAAAAATGCAAAACAAAGTACGATAAAATAATGTCTCAAGCAAATGGTGTGAGACCTATAGATGCTTTGCCTGACAGTTTAATGATAGATTATGAATTCTCTGTAAACCACGATGATTATTGTTCAATCTATGAATGTGTTTTTAAATACATACAATCACGAACTTCAAAGGAAGATTACAGTACTATCAGAACTCGCGCTTCTGTTGCTGATATAAAGCTAAGAAAATGTAAGGTTAGCATGCCTCTGGGAAATGGTCATATTATTTTTGATTTAGAGGAAGCAGATCAGCATGGGATATCTCTTTCCAATGATGGTATTGTTGAATTGCCACCAGGAACGACGTATTGTTTTGATTCAGAAAGAATAGTGCTTCCAAATGGGCAATCTTTCCCTGCAGAATTTAAGGTTGATTCTAAAATGACGAACAGTAGGAATGTGTAAACTACACATCAACGTTCTAATTCTCATGATGGACAGTGTTAATGATTATCATTTTCCTTTGAGGGTCACAAACTTTAAAGTAAATTCCCCATCAGGTGTCAAAATATATTCTTTCTCTTTTTTGCTGCCTTCAACATACCTTTCATCAATAAGATTCCAGTCAAGAAGGTCACGTGTCAAGGAATTGAATACACCATCTTTTAAAGTTTTATCTTCTCTGTTCTTATCCCTTACAGCAGTATATTCAGCAGAGAGTTTTTCAAACAGCTTTATTCTCGACAATGTTTTCAAGTTTCCGTCACCTGATGGTTTTTGTCTATTCAATATTTTCAATATGGCTACTCTATTTGGGTTAGCCTGAAAATCTTCTATATGTACTTTGGGGATGGATATCTCGTTAGCTGTGCCTTCCATATCTATATGGTATGGTGTCGCCTCGAACCATATTGCCATCATGAACAAACCAATTGATAATGCTTTAGTTCCCCCGGATACGTTAAAGTAGTATTCAGCATTGGGATTGTTCTTGTATATTTCAAATATCGCATCTTTGATATGGTCAAGCATATCAGATTCTATAATTACCTCATGTACTCCCTTTTTTGCAATAGGACTTGCTAGCTCTTTTAAAATCCATATAGACTTTCTTATCGCGTCTCTTGAATCCTGTATTTTTGGATTGTTTGAATCATCATATATCCGCTTTTCAGCAATGACATACACCTCGGATGCAGGCGAAATATTGTAGATTGCTATTGGAAATGTGTTATGCACATTCGCTCCAGCACTCATTATGTGAATCTTTTCTTTTTTTGTCATTCTATGTTCCATTTTACATTTATTAATTAATAAATCTATTTATTAAATAATTAGTAAATCTAAAAAATTATTATGTACTCTGGAATGAATTCTCAGTTGATGACGAATACAACAATAAAATCTGTGAACTGGCACGTGACTATGAATTGTAACTACAAGTGCAGGTTTTGTTTTTACAAAAACATGAGTGGGGAATTCAAAGATATTGAAAAAGCCAGACAAAAGCTTGAAACTTTAAAGGAAAAAGGAATTGAAAAGATCAACTTTGCTGGTGGAGAGCCATTATTATACAAAAACCTGGACTACCTGCTTAAGATGGCAAAAGATATGGGGTTCACAGTTAGCATTGTTACAAATGCAGCTCTTCTCAATGAGAATAATCTCAGGGAAATGAGTGAGTATGTGGATTGGGTTGGTATATCTGTTGACTCTGCGGATGAATCTATTGAAAAGGAATTGGGCAGGGGGAACGGAAATCATGTGGAACATGTCCGTAAAGTTTGCGAACTTGTCCGCAAGTATGGCATGAAGTTAAAGATCAACACTACAGTCACCAAGATGAACTACTCTGAAGATATGAAGCCGTTCATATCATCCGTGTGCCCGGAAAGGTGGAAGGTCTTCCAGATAATTCACATGAAAGGCCAGAATGACGATGCATTGGATCTCACCCTTACCAGGGAAGAGTTTGACATCTTCAGGAATATAAACGATGAAATTGTGTTAAAAAATGGCACATCACCTGTCTTTGAATCTGTTGAAGATATGCTGGAATCATATTTCATCATAGGTCCGGATGGTGATATTCTTCTAAGTAAAGGTAATCAACGCTCAACAATTCCTTTTGAATCACTTCACTATATGGAATTTACAGATCTGGTTGATGCAGACAAGTACAATGGAAGGAGAGCTGTCTATGACTGGAACTAAACCGGTCTTTTCTTTTTCAGATTCCTCTCAGGATGATCTGAATTCATTGAGAAGGATCTGTTTTACAGGTGTAAGAGGAGTTGGAAAGTCAAGTGTGCTTAAAGAGATCAACAAAGAAAAGCTGAATCTTTGTTTCACTTCAGGCTCTGACATATTGCAGGATATGATGGGAGAAGCTTACTCCCAATTTGAATTCTTACCGGAATACAAAAAATATGCTTACAGGTTGAAGATCAGGGATTCACTTCAAAAAATGCAGGAGGAAAATAGCAAGGACCTGCTGGTTGATTCCCACTTGACGGTCTACAATTTAAAGACAGGGGAAATTGATGTCATCTTTACCCACATGGATTATGGATTTTATACGGACATTATCCTGCTTGATTCATATCCAGAACGTATTCTTGACCATCGGCAAAGGGATTCTAAAAAGAAAAGGATCACTAATCTGGATGTTATTCGGCAGGAACTTGATTTTGAAAGGAGGATTGCTTCAGAGATATCAGAGAAGTATGGAATACGACTTCATGTGATTCAGATGGGGGAGGATGCAGCACAAAGTCTGGAAAAGATTTTGACAATAAATTAAAAACTCTATCCTTATTTTCTTGAGTAATAATTAAATAATTAGACTGTGTTTGTGATGTCGATTGTAGGGAATGGTGTAAATGCAATTTGAGAAAAATGTAGTTGAACAGTTTTTATGGGAATCTTATAACATCGATTCAAGAAGACATTTGTATAAAATAATCAATGAAGTCGATGATGAGACTCGTAAAGAAGTTGGTAAACATCGAATCCTTCAGGATCTATTTCTTCTGAGAAGAGGAAGAGATCCTGGATTCGCATTTCATGTGTATGGGTTGATAAGAGAAGACGAAAAAGCTTTCCAAAGTACAGCTTTCTATATTCAAAAATTGCTATTAGAAGGCTCATACTTTAATGAAAATCAAATATTTAGTCCATGCGCATCGAATCCAATACTGAACAAGGATAAAACAATAGTTGATGCTAGTTTAAAGCACACTTTCCATCTACCACTTTATTTTGAAGACCGCGGAGATGGCCGTGTTAATTTCAAAACGAATGATCCTATTGAAAGTATAAAATATTCAACAAAAGAAAGCACAAAAGAAAGCCTTGAATATTTTAATCAACGATATGAATTTGCTCTTGAAAATAAAGACGAACTTACGGCGGATGCAATTCGTGATCTTATTCAGGAATACAGTACAAGTTACTATTCATTTGACTATTTTACAAAAAAGCAAAAATTCTATTGGGACCCAGCTACGCAAAAAAAAGAAAATTATGAATACATCAAGTACCTCTCGGAAAATATCACTAATCATGATTTATACAACAAAGATCACGCCTATTCTGAACGTGAATTAGCAGTAACTATTTTGGGGTTGGGTTTAGAAGAGGATTTCCTTGAAATATTGAACAATTATGGATTGGAAGTAATTACAAAAGATTCAGATGTAAGATATTCTCCAATCTACATTAAATTTTTAATGGATTCTTTCTCGATTACTTCTACAATATGGTTCAACTCTCTTTCCTTGAAGGAAAAAGAAATACTGTTAAATGATGCGTATCCACTTAATCATGATAGATTTATAGATTTCATTTCAATTTGGAAGGAAAAAGATAAAAGCAATTTTTTGATGGATTATCTCTCATTTAATATGTACCAGAATGGGTTCATAGACATTGTAGAGTCGATCTGGGTACACAAGTATGAAAATGCAAGAGATAATTATGAGAAAGCAAGTTGCCTGAATAAACTTGGAGATATTTACAGAGAGAAAATAGAATATGAAAAAGCATACGCATACTACAAGCAATCGCTTGAATACACCTCAAAACTGCCACTTGTTGATAGGAAAAAGAGTAGAAAAAACGATGATTTACGCTTAAGTCCACAATATCTACACATCCTCTCATTGTTAAGAATTGCAGAAATGGAGTATATTCTTGGCTACGACGATGCTGAAAAACATATTCAAGAGGCAATTAATAGAATCAACAGAAAGGACATTCATTCTAAAATAAGCTTAATGTGGAATCTCGCTTGCACCTACAAAAGGGCCAGACTGTTCGAAAAGGAATACGATTGCCTGGATATCCTGGCTTCTTTGGGAGAAAATAAGAGAGAAGATCTTGTAGCTAAAGCAGATTCTAGATTAGACCTGATGAATCAGTGCGTTTTGGAATCAGGAATGCTGGATCAAAATAAGTTATATGAAATTGAACAGGAAGAAAAATCCCTAAAACTGGTATCAATTGCAAATGTTCTGAGGAATTCATTCCAATTTGAACGTGAAGCTATGTATTTGAGTACTGCATTGAAAATACATGATAACTCGGGGATCAAATATGATATTGCGGTATCTAATTATAATAATGGTAATTTTGAAGAAGCAAAATGTCTTTTTGAAGAACTATCTTCATGTCCAGAAACAGATGTAGCAGTAAAATCACAAATATACCTTTCTTTAACGGACTTCCAGATTAGCACCGAACTCAAAGATTTGGAAAGGATTGCCGATGCGTTTCTTCCTTTTATTCTATCTTTAAGTGCCTTGAAAGAAGATGCCGATATCAAAAAAGAGTTCAAACAAGAAGATATCGATATTGTCACAGGATTTATTAAAAGAACAGCTATGGAAGGTCTACAACCTGTTATTGAGTTATGCACAACTAATTTAATGATATTGAAAAAGCATGAAATACTAACACAGTTATTTGAATTTATTTTGGCATTAAGTGCAGATAACTGCCCTCAAGATGCTCATTTAGCTCTTACTTATAATGTTATTGTGAGTTTGTTCAATAAAGGATTTACTGAAGAAGCAATCAATCTATCAATAAAATCTATTGAACACTTTAACACCGATGAAATGAAAATTGCCGTATTGGACACGACTGCAAACTTCTATTTCCTTTTGGGCCAGCACAATAGATCGATTGATTATCTTAATGAAGCTTTTGAAATAGATTCTAAATATCCAAATCTCTGGAAAAATCAAGCTTTAAATTATGAAAAGGTGCTCGATTTCAAGAAGGCAGAGGATTGTATTGATAAGGCACTGGAAATTGTACCGAACAATCCGAGCCTTGAAAGATTAAAAGAAAGGTACAATCTTCTTAAGAAAGATACGATCAATTTCATTAAGCTAAACGGGGATGATGTATCAAAGTTTTTCATGAGTGCTGAACGCCTGACTCTTGACCTTTCCAAGTCCATCAATGAAGATGAGTTTGATTTTACAATGGCTCTTGTTAGTTATGGAAAAGGGTTGGAAACTATGCTCCATAGCAAAATATCAAAGCCATTAAGGAAAAAAATCCACGAAAAACACGGAATTTTGGATGATGATCAATACGGTAGTCTGCCATATAGCCTTCAGAAGATACTTGGTAATAAGGAAAGAACAATATCTTTAGGATCCTGGCAGCACGTCATGAAGGATTGTAGAAAATATATCCAGAACCCAATTGTAAGAGAATGTAGAGATTATTTTGCAGGAAAACTCAACAAAGACAAGGCTATTATCTTCGAGTCATCGAAAGTCGTTTCGGACTATAGGAATGGTTCTGCACATCATACTTCAAAAACAATGGATGAAATCATGGATGATAGAAGAGTTATTGTTGACAAAATAAACAATGTCATTGATGTGTTTTATTGAACAATACTTCTAAAGGGATAAAAAGTTACGAAAGTATATTTAGAGAAATCATACCAGGTGAATCCAATGTCATTACAAATTAAAAATCATGTTCATAGAAATAGCCAATACCGAATTTACCTTGATATGGACAATGTAATCACCGACTTTGATAATGCCTGCAACAGTATTTCAGCTGATCTTATCAAACTACATAGTTCAGACAGAGATGAATTCTGGAAGATAATTGGATTCCAAGGGATTACTTTTTGGTCAGAGATGCCATGGAAAGAAGATGGAAAAGAACTTGTTGATTATCTATTAAACTTTAATACAACAATACTTTCAGCTCATCCCAATCCTAAAAGGGGAAATGTAGTAGAGTTTAGCAAAAAAGGAAAATATAATTGGCTGGCCAGAGAGATTGACAAGGATTTTGCAGACAAAGCTATTATCTGTAGACGTTCTGATAAAAAGACATATTTATCTCCTAATTGTATTCTTGTAGATGATAATGCTCAAAATATTAA
>OBLN01000309.1_pt1 | contig 17806 bp, 18 predicted proteins | sample 1519301 | NCBI WGS metagenome assembly OBLN01 (sample SAMEA2452533, study PRJEB22499) | sediment metagenome | reverse complement strand
AGCCTGAAGATTAAAAGCTTCACCGGATTCATTGAACATTACGCCCATATCGCCAGATTCTATAGGGTTTCCGTTTTCATCGATCGCAGCAGGTGAAGGGATAGCCGTTCCTGCCGGATAACTCTCCACTCTATATGCAGCCGAATAGTTATCGACGCGCGGACCTGAGTTCAGGTTTGCTTTAATAACCACATTCTGCGTAGGAGATGCAGGAGTAGTAAGCCCCGGCGGTATGTTTATATTTGTAATAGGCGCCGTAGCGTCAACATACCCTGTTACCGGATCTCTCAACCACCCCTGAACAATAAATCCGTTGTTGTCTACGAAGTTACCGCCGGCATCGAACTTAAAGTCGCCAGAACGCGTGTACTTATATGTATTTCCGCCATCCGGAGAGACTATAAAAAATCCGTCTCCCTGAATAGCAACGTCGGTATTTTTATCTGAGTTTTGAACAGAACCCTGTGCAAATATCTTAGTTACCGAACTTGCACTCGCACCAAGACCTACTTGTACCGGGTTTTTACCGCCAAGCTCTCCCTGCGGAGCAGTAGCTATCGCCTTGGTCTGAGCAAGAAGGTCTGAGAAGTTTGCACGTGAATATTTAAAACCTATAGTATTTACGTTTGCGATATTATTTGATTCTACGTCCATCGCAACTTGGTGCGACTGTAGTCCGGACACACCGGCAAAAAGTGATTTTAACATCTTAAATCCTTTGTTATTAAGTAGTTAACGCCAAAGCAAGAAGAACTCCCTTTGACCGCGCTAGCCGTATCGGCACTCTCGCCTGCCTCGAAAGAGGCGAAATTATTTTTATTAGTAAGAATAATTAGCATTTAATGTTCCAACTTTATTATGCATCCATGCTTAAGGCTTTTTGGAGCATCTCATCGGCAGTCGTGATCGATTTTGAGTTTGCGTCGTACGATCTTTGCATAACTATTATCTCTGTAAGACCTACTTCCATCCTGACGTTTGAACCCTCAAGTTTGAAATTTGTAATATCGGTTCCTATAATACTTTTGCCGTTCTCATCTTGAAAAAATATCGGTCTTCCGCTATTTTGCGACTCAGCAAACCTTGCACCGTTAATACGCTCAAGTCCTCTGTCGTTTTGGAAATGGTATACTGCGATCATTCCGACCGCGCTCTGCATTCCGTTTGAAAAAGTAGCTACCACTTCGGCATTTTTGTTGATGTCGTAACCCAGAAGGTCACCTGCCTCAAGACCGTTTGCAGAACTTGAGCTGCTAAACTTGTCTCCCATAGCTATAACACCGTCGTATCCGCTTCCAAGATTGATCGCTACGTTTGTCCCGTTGTTGTCAATTGATGTAAGAGTGTTGGTGAGCAGAGCGCCCGCGGCATCAAAAGTGACTCTTCCGCTGTTTGTTGTATAGACTTCAGTGCCCTCTAGATTCTCAACGGTAGCTGTTATATCCCACTGTGACCCGGGAGACACTTGAGGGACGCTCTTTGTAAACTCCAGTCTTAAATTGTTTCTGTTGTTTTGAGCATCTATGATCCCGGCGCTTATAACTCTTGTCTCATCCAGTGCGGTCAAATTACCATAAAAACTAGCTTCTGTAGTAGGCTGAACAGGGAAAATAAGATCTTCTGGAAATTGAAGTTTTTGCTGAGTATTTACGGCTCCGAGTTCTACCTCGGCTAGCTGTTGTGTCAAAACTCCGTTATTTATATTGTTTCCCATTGTTCCTAGAACATAATAACCGTCATTTGTTACCAAGTCTCTGTTTTTATCGAATGTAAAGGCGCCGTCGCGCGTGTAAAGAGGTTTGTCCTCTCCCTGGATACCGAACCAGCCGTCACCCATGATCGCCAGATCCGTACTTCTGTCGCTAAGTTTAAAAATACCCTGGCTCTCATTCATAGCAACCGTATTTAACTTTGTTCCTATCCCTACACCGCTGCTGGCATTTGAGAATGATGAAGCAGTAACCAGAGCCTCTTCAAAAAGTGATGAGAACTCTGTCGTATAGCCGCGAAAGCCGTTAGTGCTGATATTCGATAAGTTATCGGAGATAACATCAATCCCGTACTGATGGGCTTTAATCCCGTTTATACCCGTATAAAAAGCCTGACTCATCATCTTGGTGTACCTCTATTGTTAATAAATCTCTTTTACGTCCGAGAGAGCTATGTAACTTGAGCCTACTTTAAAGTATGCTTCATTGCCCTCAAACTTAACTGATTCTATAGGATATGCCCCGACTCTTGTCGTAAGATCATCGCCGTTTGGATTTTTATATGAAGCGGTTGAGTAGTATATTCCGCTATCTACCGCGTTACCGCTCTTGTCCGTTCCGTCCCACGTAAATTGGTAAACACCTTTAGGATTTGTGCCTACGTCAAGTGTTTTTATTATATTTCCGTTTACATCGAGTATCTCAACGCTTCCCTGCTCTATGTCATCTGGGAAATAGATCTCAAAAGTTGTCTCGCTTCCCTCGTCCAATACGATTGCATTGCTTCCAGTATCAGCCGTTTTTCCGATTGCGGCTATCGTGCTGAACTGCTGTGAATTACCCAGCGATGCAGCCAAGTCCGAGAGTGCTTTATTGGTATTTTCGGTAGCCTCAAGCGTTGCAAGCTGTGAGGTTTGCGATAATATCTTTTCACTGTCCATTGGCTCTGTAGGATCTTGATTTTGAAGCTCAACCAACAAAAGGGTCATAAAATCGTCTTTGCCTAAAACCGACTTGTCTTCAACCGTTGTAGGAGCTGTATACTCCGCATTTGTAGCGGCATTTAAGCCTGTTGATGTAATTGCCATAATTAACTCCTTAATTTATTTCATAAGTTTGAAACCTGTCTCATTAGAGGCAGATTTTATCTATATGTATCTAGGGACCACGATCTCCAGGGAGCTTAGTGTCTCTTCGTGTATCTCTTCGTTCTCAAAATAGCTATACTCTTCATGAGCTCTCTGCTCATTTTGTCTCTGCTGATGTCCGCCACCAGCATTGGTATCGCCGCTTTGCGAGCCGTCACTGAAATTCAATGTAGCATTATTTATTCCACTGTTGTTTAGCTGCACTCTTAACTCGTTTGCATTCATTGCCAAAGTATTTACAGCAACGTTATTTGAGCTGATGTTGACATGCAGGTTTTTACCTCTTTGCACTACCGTCAGGTCAACCTCTCCGAGGTGAGCAGGATTTAACTGGATCTTAACTCTTGTAAAGGGTGATCTGTAATCATCGATCGCGTTTTTCACATCGTTGGAAAGATACTTGATCATCTGTTTTGCTTCATTTAGCTTAACTTCAAAACTATCGGCTTTGTGGGTACTCAATTGTTCTGTTTTTGCAGAAGAAGTGCTCTGCTCAGAAGGGGCAGAGTCTCCACCAAGAAGCTGCTCAAGCGTTTTAATGCCGTCTTGTGTAGGATTTGGCGCTATCACTTTGGCGGTAGCCACGGAAAAATCAGCAGTAAGCGCCAAACTATTTAGAGATGGCTTATCTTCACGAAGAAGAAGTTTGAGCGTTTCATCCGCTTTTGTCTTAGGAGTTTTTTCTTCCGTTTTATTATGCGCAGTGTTTGCCTTAACCTGAACTATCTGCTCTGTTGTCGCATGCTGCTGCGGAGTTTGCGCCTTAAACAGAGGTGTCTCTTTTACCTCTTTTTGCACCTGTGTGAACTTCTCGTCTTTGCTTATCTCTTGGGAAGCTTGAGTCTGGGCTGCCTGTGCATTTGCAGCTGCTCTTTGTGCATCTTTTTCTTTAGAATCTATATTTTTGGATGATGTTGTCGTCTCTTTTGTTTGAGTCAATGCCTCTTTTAGAGCCTCTTTTGGCATCTCTTGACGTACTTCCTTATGAGCATCTTTCTTAGAGTTTTCATTCGCTTGCAATGCCGTCTCTTTTGGGGATGTCTCTTGAGTCGGCTCTTTTTGAGAAGCTTGAGTATTTGCGGATGCGATCTCTTTTACGATCTCTGAGCGCACATCTTTTAGGTTTGCATTATCTTTAACTGCGCCCTTTAACTCCTCAAAACTTATCTTGCTTATATCTATATCAAACTTTTTAGCAACTTCCACCAGTCCGCCAAGAGTCTTTGGAAGCTCTTTTATCTGAGCTTTTTTATAACCGTCGCTGTTTTGTATCTGCTCTTTTAGATAGTTTTTTGCTTCTATGCTGAGTGCTTTCATCTCCTCTTTTGTAAGCGAAGAGAGGAGTTTGGGATTGAGTGCCGATAGCTCCTCGTCATCTTGCAAGAGAGTTAAATCATCACCGCTCTTTAGACTGATGCTGTTTTGTGCTTTTAGATCAACCTGCAGAGGCTTAACGCTCTTTGCTTCAGCTCCCAGAGAGAGAATTAAAGAGCCGTTTTGAACGCCTTTGGTATCTCTCTTTTCACTAACGCCCTTTAGAAGATCCGAAAAAGAGATCCCCTTTTCATTTTTGGGAGTAACTAAAGCCAGCGGTGACGATGAGCTGTTTTTACTTTTGCCATCTAAGAGTATCACTTTGCACCACCTTTATAATCATAGATTTTTAAAAGAGATAGCACAAATTATTCCACACCTGAAAATATTAAAAAAATATAGCTATAATTTTGGATTATGAAACTACAGATACTACTATTTCCGATACTGTTGATTGCCGGCAGCCCTTTTGAATCAAAGAGACACAGCTTTGATATGTCTGCCTATGAGACAAAAAAGAGTGAGCTAAACGTTATGGCCGGAAACAACAGTAAAATAAAATGCAGGTATGTGTGTGATAAAAAGGTCTACAAAGAGCAGAAGATATCAGAAGCCCTTGAGTTTTACAAAAACTCAAGAGAGTACGGTTTTAGTAAAGATTGAAATCCTCAAGACATTTAAGATCTTTTTTGTATGTCACACTTATGTTGTTTGCAAGCTCTTCAACAAGTGCTCTTGAACTCTCTCCGTCCACAGGATAACTTACCATAGAGTTGTTTAGATCTCTGGCAAAGAACTCCTCAAACATATCTTTAACGATCCTAGCTCCGTATTTGTCCGTGTATGGAAGCAGAAAAAAGTAGTCTGAACCGTTATGTACAATAGCATCAGAATTTCTAAGTATCTGCTCCAAAGAGCTTTTAATAACAGAAGCTTCGACCGACGAAAAGTCGCAATACAAAAGGGTAAAACTCTCGGCACGGTTCTCATCAAGCCTCTCGGCCAATCCTATGCTAAGATCAAGAAGTTGTCTAAAGTTGTCAAATCCAAAATGTATCCCCGCCATCTATCGCTCCAAATTTAAAATTTTTCTACAGTATATCCAAAAATCACATTATCGTATACGGCTTTAGCTCATCCCTTGAATCAAACGGCACCGCTTTTAACTCCTCTTCGTCAAAGCTAAGCGTATATGTTTTGTTCTCTTGGGTTTTGCAGTATGTCAGAATTATTCTAGCCGCAAGCTCTTTGTCTTCTTTGGTCGCATTTTTGCTAAGAAGAGAGTGCGGTCCGGGCAGAGCAATGGTTTTTATGTGGTAATATTTATCATTTTGTATATTTTGCAGATGTGCGTTCTCATCTTTGTTTCTTCCCACAACCAGCTTCGCGCCGTCGGGAAGTCTTAGATGACGCCCAAATTTCATTACCGGTATATCTTTTACCTCAAAAGTGTCATATTTTATAAAATCAAACATCTTCTTTGCAAAGTTCTCGTCCGTCAAAAGACAGCCTCCGCCGGGGCTTTCAAAGTCTTCAAGCCCTATCTCTTTTACAAGTTCTAGCTGTCTGTCACGGCTTCTTCCGCTAATGCCTTCAAGTTTTTCTCTATCTACCCACCCCTCTATCTCAGCAATAGTCGGATCAAGCGCCTTTGCGGAGAGCGGGCGAAGCAACAGTCCCTCACAGTTGCTCTCATTCAGTACGGTTTGAAGCGCATCTTTGTTTTGGCTCATAGGACGCTGTCCCAAAACTTCTCCGCTTATTAAAAATGAGGCTCCCTCAGCCTCCATAACCCTTTTTGCGACCGCGAACATCTTTGCATGGCAATCTATGCACGGGTTGAAATTTTTACCGTAACCATGTTTTGGGTCAAAAAGTACATCTTGCAAAAACTCGCTCTCTATATCGACTATCTTAAGCTCTGCACCGACCTGAGCGCACATATTTTGCATATGTTCTAGTCGATCTTTAGTGCTTCCAAAACCGGTGTTGATATTTAGGGCTACAACATCCACTCCCTGGTCTATTATAAGTTTCATCGCTAAAGTTGAATCTAATCCACCGCTAAATAGTGCGACTGCTTTCATCTTCTTCCTTCTAAAATTGATAGTTTATTTTATAGAATTATACACTACTTATCTCTTCTTCTGCCAGAGGAGCCTCTTGACGAACCTTGGGGCGACTTGCTGCTTTGCGGTTTAGCTGAAGTTTTTTGACCCCTCTGACCTCTGTTGCCGCCTCTGTTTATCGGTTCGGCTTTAATGCTTGGGTCAGGCTTGAAATCTTTTAGCCACACTTTTTGGATATCTTTTTTTATCAGCTTCTCTATATTTGCCAAGTACTCATGCTCATCTATGCAGACAAGAGAGATCGCTTCTCCCTCATTACCCGCACGTCCTGTTCGCCCAATTCTGTGGACATAATCCTCTGAGACGTTTGGAAGTTCGTAGTTTATGACATGCGGAAGCTGGTCAATGTCTATTCCTCTTGCCGCGATATCGGTTGCGACCAAAACTCTCACCTCGCCCGCTTTAAAATCAGCTAGTGCTTTTGTTCTTGCGTTTTGGCTCTTGTTACCATGTATGGCAACGGCGGTTATGCCATCTTTTTCAAGCTGACCGCTCAGACGGTTGGCTCCATGCTTTGTTCTGGTAAAAACTAGAACCTGCTTCCATTTTCCCTCGTTTATAAGATGGGTCAAAAGCTCACGCTTGCGCTCTCTGTCAACAGGGTAGACTATCTGTTTTACGATCTCTGAAGCTCTGTTTGGACGCGCAACCTCTATTAGTACAGGAGAGTTGAGCAGTTTGTCTGAGAGTTTTTTGATCTCATCGGAGTAGGTAGCAGAAAAGAGAAGTGTCTGCTTCTGTTTTGGAAGAATTGCCAATATCTTTTTGATATCGTTTATAAAACCCATATCGAGCATTCTGTCCGCTTCGTCGAGTATGAGAAACTCAACATCTCTTAAGTCGATACTCTTTTGGGATATATGGTCCAAAAGTCTTCCTGGAGTTGCGATAACTATATCAACCCCTTTTTTCAGCTTTACCAACTGAGGATTTATCTTGACTCCCCCGAATATAACCGCCGATTTAAAAGGAAGATACTTTCCGTAGACTTCAACGCTCTCGCCGACCTGTGCCGCCAGCTCTCTTGTAGGCGTTAAAATAAGCGCTCTAATACTCTGTTTTTGCTTTGCGGGTTTTGTGCTGCTTAGCAGTTCAAGCAGAGGCAGTGTAAAACCTGCGGTCTTGCCGGTTCCTGTTTGAGCGCCTGCTAAAATATCTTTTTTGCTTAAAATGACCGGGATTGCTTGTTTTTGGATGGGTGTGGGTTCGCTGTACCCTTGTTCTTTGACAGCTTTTAGTAAAGGAGCTGATAAACCTAACGTGCTAAATGACATTGTATTCCTGAATTTAATATTAATACATAATAGCATAATTTATGCTAATGTGAGATATAATGCCAACTAAATTTTAAAAACCCTCGCAGGACATCTTATGCCAATCACTCAAATAACTCTAAAACACAACAAACACCGTGTTCATCCGTGTCCCAGCGACAAAAAAATATCGCTTCTTAACTTGCTGATAGAACAAAATGCAAAGCTCGATATTTTAGTTGCGACAGCTCAAAACAGCGCTTTGATAATAGAAGCACTTAACAATGACAATATTAAAGTTTTTAACGATGAAGAGCTATCAAAGATGCCTGAGCTAAGATGCGAACTCCTTATCAGTTACGATCTGCCGCAAGATCCTTTAACATACTTGGCAAGAATAGCAAAAGCTACTGAGGGTGCGGCGATATTGCTTGATGTAAGTGAACAAAAAGAGCTCTATCCGATAGAGACTCTTCTTAAAAGAGTTATAAGACAGGAGATCGTTGAGGGGTTTGTGTATGAAGAGCAGAAGATGAAGATAGCTCCAAAACCTGCTCAAAAGAGAGAGTACGCTTTTAATCCCGAAGCAAACGAAAAACCAAAATATGAAAAAAAGAAGTTTGACAAACCCAAATATGACAGACCTAAAAAAGATGGTGAAAAACCGGAGCGCAAAGTATTTGACAAACCAAAGTATGACAAACCTAAAAGAGATGAAGAGAACAAAGATAAGAAGTTCAACAAATTTGCAAAGTCTGATAAAAAACCAAATAAATTTTTAGGCAAAGACGAGAACGGCAAAGCGAAATTCTCAGGCAAAAGCGGAGAGAGAAATCACCGTTATGACGGAAAACCAAAAGATGCCCCAGCTCCTAAAAGCGTAGGAAGAGTAATTCCCATCAAAGAGCGCAAAGAGAAAAAGAGCGAAGAGCCTAGCTCTTAAAGGCTACAAGCTCGCCTCTTTGGAGTTGCGAGATTATCCCTCTGTACTTGCGTATAAAAAAGGCCTTCTGTTCAAAAGAGATGTCCTTTTGCATATTTACCTTCTTATACTCCCTCTCATAATGTTTTTTTAAAAATGCTATCAGCTCCGCTTTGAGAGAGGCCTCATCTTTAAGAGGTTTTATCTGCTCATCCACAGAGATGGCCATTAAAGCCGGGTCATCAAACTTTCCTCTAAGCGAGAGAGCAAACTCATATGAGTGAAACTGCAGAAGCGACGGATCCAGCACATCTAGTATCTGATCTATAAACTCTGGATGCTCCAATACGGTTTTGATAAGTGTGAGCTCCCACATATCTTTATGGCGGCTTCTGTCATCAACAGGTTTGTTATAGTTAGTGTTAGTCTGGTTAGTCAGTTTTACAAAAGAGGGGTTTATGCCGAGTCTTTGCGCCAAATATGTTTTATATCTGTCCTGAAGCATGGCGGAGAGTGTTTTAAGATAACCTATAGCCTCTTGCATACAGAGCTCTTTTGATTTTGGGTCACGAAGATTGTAAAGGGATATTATCTCATCTAACACGAATTCGATAAATGGCTGAGATGTCCTAAACATCTCCGAGAGCTCCTCAAGAGCACCTTTTTTTACCATATCTGCAGGGTCGATACCCTCGCCAAATATGACGACCCCTCCGCTAAAACCGCCTGCGCTCAGTAGCTTTGATGCCTTAAGTGCCGCCGCACGCCCGGCTTTGTCGCCGTCATACGCCATTACGATATCGGGCTCGCCCTTTCTTAAAAGCGGAAGATGTTCAGGCGTTAGTGCCGTACCCAGTGTTGCTACGGCATTGTCAAACCCTGCCTGATGCAGCATGATAACATCAAGATACCCCTCTGTTATTATGATCTGTTTTGTTTTATGTATGCTCTGCTTTGCAAAATTGTAAGCGTACAAAAGACGTGATTTGTTAAAGTAGGGAGTCTCTGGTGAGTTTACGTACTTTGCCTGATGTCCCGTTATCGTTCTGCCTCCAAAACCTACAATAGTTCCGTTTGCGGAGTGTATGGGAAACATTATACGCTCAATAAACCTTGCATAACTCTTTGCTCCGTCACTCCCCACAACACCCATCTCAATGGCTTCACCCATATTTAAAAACTGGGATTTTATGTAGTTAATAGTGCTGTTCGAGTCTGGTGCGTAACCTATGGAGAACTTCTCCATACTGCTGTCATAGATGCCGCGCTCTTTTAAATATGAGAGTGCCGTCTTGTTGTTTGTGAGCAGATATTGGTACCAGCTGCTTATCTTCTCCATAAACTGCGAGCGGGGCCTGTCTCTTTTGCCCTCGCTGTATGAGAGAGAGAAGTTGTATGAGGAGGCAAGTTTCTCCAAGGCTTCAGGGTAGTTAAGCTTTTCATGCTCCATAACAAACTTGATGCTGTCACCGCCCGCACCGCATCCAAAACAGTGATATATCTGCTTCGCGGGACTTACTACGAACGAAGCTGTCTTTTCATCATGAAAAGGGCAAGGAGCCTTATAATTTGCACCCGCTTTTCTAAGTTCTACGTATGAACCTACTACATCAACAATGTCAAGGCGTGCTTTCAGGGCTTCTATGGAGTCTTGGGTAATCATAGGTAAATTATACAAAAATGTTAGTTAAAAGGAGTTTGGAAAATTATGTGCTAATCACTAAAACAGGTCATGGTAAGACCTATTTTAGAAGGAGAAATAAAATTTGAGATATCGGTAAATATCTCTACTCTCATGATCCGGTACATCAATCTGAGTATTTGACTTCGGCATTGCGACAAGCAACACTCCAAGCTTGGTGGACACCCAACGCTGCAAACGGCTAAAATGAATCTATTTCATTCAGCAACCTCTGGAAAGAACGCATTACGCTCTTAATTTCTAAATCGGATGAATTTTATCTGATTTAGAATTATGCCTCATTGACTTGTATCAATTTTAATAGAAAAATCACTGTTTTTACAAAAGAAAATCTTATTTGAAGATATTTATGCTACAATTCGATTTCAAATTTTACAGAAAGTGGGTGATGTGATATGCCAGGTATCGTACTACGCAGTGACGATAACTTTGATGCAGCTTACCGCCGTTTCAAGAAGCAGACTGACCGTAACTTAATCGTTACAGAAGCTCGTGCTCGCCGTTTCCACGAAACGGAAACTGAAAAGCGTAAGAAGTTCAAAATTGCGTCTCGTAAGAAAATGCTTAAACGTCTTTATATGATGAGACGTTACGAATCACGCCTCTAATATAAGCCTTCGGGCTTATATTTTTTTAATCTTCTACAAACTACAACTTCCCGTACATCTCATTATAAAACGACAACGCGTGTCTATCGCTCATTGAAGCTATATAGTCGGCTATAACCCTATGTTTGTTTCTGCTTGAGAGCTGAGCGCGATAAAATGCAGGCAGCATCTTCGGCTCTTCGTTCAACCCGCTGTAAAGACCGCGTATGGCCTGTTTCCCCGCAAACATCTTTACCATTATGTCTTTATGCTGGTAGAGTTTTGAGAAGAGTATTTTTTTGAGTTTTTTTATCTCGGTCTCTAGTTTCGGCTCAAAACCGATAGGGAGCTCTGTTTTGCTATCAACTGTCGCACATAGTATCTTGGAGTTATCTACCCTATCTTTTGAGTACTCTATAAGCGAATAGACAAGATGGTTTATAAGGTGTGAGACGAAGCGGTATCTGAACATCTCATCATCACGCTCTTCTACACCTTCGTTTTTTACTTTCTCTAGTATCTCTTTTATCAATTCGCTCTCTTGCAGGTCATCAAAACTTATCAATCCAGAATTTACGCCGTCATCTATATCATGGGTAATATAGGCTATCTCATCTGCGCGGTCAACTACCATAGCTTCGATGCTCGGATGGGTATCCAAATTGAACTGCTCATCTATGACAGGAGGAAGAAAACTTTTCTTGTACGGGTATGAGTGCTTAAGTATCCCCTCAAGAGTAGCAAAAGTAAGATTCAGACCGTTAAATCCGTTGTACCTCTTCTCAAGCGATGAGACAACTCTGAAGCTTTGAAAATTGTGCTCAAAACCGTTACCGAATCCGTCACGCTTCAAACACTCATCTAGCGTATCTCCGCCGATATGGCCAAACGGCGTGTGCCCCAGATCGTGCGAAAGAGCTATAGCTTCGGCAAGCGACTCGTTTAGTCCCAAGTGGGAAGTTATGGAGCGGGCGATCTGCGAGACCTCAATGGAGTGGGTCAGGCGCGTGCGAAAAAAGTCCCCCTCCTGATTTAAAAAAACCTGCGTTTTATACTCCAGTTTTCTAAAACTTCCCGAGTGAATAACTCTGTCTCTATCCCTCGCAAATGGGTTTCTAAAATCTTTGTCTATCTCGTAAAATCTATAGTGTGCTTCCATTTTCTACCTCTTTTAAGCTTTTATAACTTGGTTTCTTCCGGCCTTCTTTGCCTTATACAAGGCATTGTCGGCTCTTTTCATAACAGCGAACGGGTCTCTGTCACTTGAGCTTTTTTGCACTATTCCCGATGAGATGTTTATATATATCGTCTTAGAGCCCTTCTTGTTTCTGATGGTAAAGGGACTCTTTGCGATCGCATCTCTTAAAATATCGGTATGAGTGTATGACTCATCTACATCTTTTGAGGGGAAAAGAAGAACGAACTCCTCTCCTCCGTATCTGTATGCTTTTCCGCTCCCGCCTACATTTGCAAGCCTTGAAGCGACCATCTTTAAGACCTCGTCGCCCGTATCGTGCCCATATGTATCGTTAAACTTCTTGAAATGGTCTATGTCTATCATAGCAAGCGAGTACTTTATTCCCAATTTGGCCATGTCTTCAACAAGCGCTCTTCTCCCCGGAAGAGAGGTCAATTCATCGTAAAAAGCCAGGCGATAGGACTCTCTTATGAGCAAAATAAAAATTATTATGCCAATAGAGAGCATTGAGAGCTCATAAGCATGAGCTGTTTTTATAAAGTAAAATCCCGCATAAAAGGTAACGGTAATTATAAAAAATGAACCGTTGTAGATCAGATACCTGTTAAAGAGCAAAAGCGCGCCCATTATAAAGAGCACAAATATTCCTACCGCAACAGAGATATCCTGCAGCGGATAAAAAGATGCGGCAAAAAGCTTGCTCTTTAATAGAGCTGTCAAAGCATCGTTTGGATAGGCCACGAAGTACGCTACGGCTCCTATCTCAAGCAAAAAGAAGACTATCTTTAAGATGCCCCAGATCGAGAAGAGCCCTCTCTCTCTTAGAGATAAAAACAGAAGAAGATGGAGCGGGTAGAGCAAAGAGGCGTATAAAAAAAGGTCTGTGGCTTTTTTTGCACCCAGATACTCAAATCCGAGATTTATCAGCAACAGAGGTATAACTATAAATATAAATCTGTTTCGGTTAAAGTGCCATGAAACCCATAAGATAAGTGCGCTTATGGCATAAAAAAGGTATGGAACCAGATCAAAGATGATCTCGGGTATCTTGGCTTCGTAGTATGCTATAAATGCGAATGTTAAAGATATAAAAAGCGGTATCGATATATTCAGGGCTACTGATTTTAAAGAGTTCATATATGCCTTTTATATAAAGCCTGCCGCCACAGAGCAGATCACGCTTTTTTCAAAAACTCTGTTTTTAGGTAGATCTTTGTCCCGTTTACGCGCCCCTCTATATGGTCTGCAACATCATGAGGGATCGTTATATTTCTGACCGTAGTGCCTCTCTTTGCAGTAAAGCCTGCACCTTTGACATCCAAATCCTTAATGATAACAACGCTGTCACCCGCATTTAAAACAACTCCGTTTGAGTCTCTTACAACTACATTCTCAGATGCGCTGCTCAAACCTGCCTCTGCCCAGCTTTTGACATCATCTTCCATATACATCATATCAACAAGATCTTCTCTTCCAAGAGCTTTTAGAAGTCTGTATGACATAACTGCAACTGCAGGAACTTCGCTCCACATACTGTCATTTAGGCAGTTGAAGTGTGTCTCGTCCATCTTATCCGGGTTTTGTATCTGCTCTTTACATGTTGCGCACACATATATAGACTGCTCAGCACTTCCGTCCGAAGGTGCCACTTCTAGAGCACTCAGCCCCTCACTGCTTCCGCAAAGCTCACATACACCGCCGCTTCTTGCCTCTAACTCTTTTTCTATGCTCATTATCTCTCCTATACTATTTTTTAAACTCTATTATCTCTTCATCGCTTGCAGGTTTTGATTTTGTATTGTCAAAAGCTTTTTGCGCCTCTTCCTCATTATAGTTTCTGCACTCCTCTATCATCTGAGGGTCGTCATTTGGTCCGATGTTTTCACACATTGCAGCGTTAAACTCAAAATATGAACATCCGCTAAAGATAAAACTCGCTACTAAAATATATTTCCACATGAACTCAACCTTTTTTAATTATTAGATCTAAATATTTTGACGGTGTCTTTCTCATCATCTCCTGAGCAAGCCATCTTATCTGAAAATATGCAGCACCGCTGTCTCTTAGTGTCAGATAATTTTTCAGACTGCGGAGATTAAATGTCACCACCATATCGACCTTTACGTTGTCGGTTATGATATGCTTGAACGCATCTCCGACATTGCGCTTCTTTTTTCCAGCTTCAAGTGCTTCAAAGAGTGCCTCAGGGTTCCCTTTTAGCTCATCTAGAAGCGGCAGCGAACTTTTTGCTACGGCGATCTCGTTAAAGTTATCTAGAGTTTTTGACTGATACTTTAACTTATCGTAAATCGCGCCTATCTCGATTCTGTTGTACTCTTCATCGCAAGTTACGAACATATCGAAGCCCAAAACTTTCTGTATAAAGAACTCTCTCTCTTGCGCCGTCTGCGAAGCGACAAAGGCATTGATGACAGAGCTCATAGTATAGCGCGTACTTCTCACGCTTATAGCCTGTATGCGGTGGCGTGCATGCTCTTGAAGCACCCCTCTGCTTGTTCCTCTTATAAGAAAACTGAGATTTGCATGCTCTAAAATAGAGTGATGAAAATGTGTCCATGCCAGATCATGTAGCAGATTTGACTCCTCAATCTCGTTGATCTTAGAGCAGGTCTCGTTATCTGGCATATGAGTCTCGATATATTTTATCGCCTCATTTTCACTGTTCGCAAACGAGTCGTAACAGGTTCTAGCCGCAGCTTCCGCCACACCTATACCTGTCTCTTGCATTAAAACAACTTCTGGCTTTGAGTATTTGATACCGTACATCTCTTCCATAGATCTATCCTGCTTTGTATTCATACTATTTTACAACAATAAGCTTAGAGTCACTTCTGAACACCGTCTAAAATCGGAACAAAATCACACTCTTCAAGCTCCTCTTTTTTCAAAGAGCCGCCCGTCTTTTTAAAACGTGTTATTATCTGCTTTTGGCCGACCTGCATGGGAGCTATCAAAACTCCTCCATCACTAAGCTGCTCAAAAAGCTTCTGCGGTATCTCTTTTGCCGTAGCAGAGAAGAGTATCCTGTCATAAGGTGCATACTGTGCCCAGCCGTTTTGTCCGTCATCAAGACGCGTATGGATATTGCCAATGCCGAGTTTTCTAAAACGTGATTTTGCTTCAAGTATAAGCGGCTCGATCCTCTCGATCGTAAAAACACCGCGGAAAAGATGCGACAAAACCGCCGCTTGATAACCGCTTCCGCACCCTATCTCCAAAACTCTGTCCGCACCTTTTGGCTCTAAATACTCCGTCATCTTCGCAACCGTCAAAGGGGAGCTTATCCACTGTGCAGAGCCCATCGGCAGAGCATCAAGTTTGTAGGCATTGTGTCTAAATCCTGCCGGAACGAACTCCTCTCTGTTGGTTTTTGCAATAGCACTCTTTACACTCTCGCTCAAAGAGAACTTCTTGTGGCACTCCTCGGCAAGTTTTGCTGTCTTTGTTGCTGTTATTCTATCCAATGCCGACATCCATATATCTTCTCATTTTTATTATCTCGTTTTTGTTGTACTCTATCTCCAAGCAAGCGCTATTCTCATTTCTCTCTTCTTCGCCGTGAGGAGTTATTATGCCGCTCATCTTGGTACATTCGTCGTTTTGCGAATCGCTTGCGACCACATAACACTGGTTTATAACAGCCAGTGCCCTGGTTATGATCTTAAAGTGTTCTGTTCTTAAAACTCCCCACCATGAGGGAGCCGCTATAACGTCACACCCCTCCAGCTTCTGCCAGAACTCTTTAAAACGCAGCTCAAAGCAGATCAGGATGCCTATTTTTATGCCATCGATCTCAACGATCTTAATATCGTCTGCACTTCCCTCCGACATATATTTATGCTCGTCCCCGAAACGAAACAGCTTGGCCTTTGCTCTCTCATAGACGATCTCTCCGTTGTAGAATATCTTGGCAAAGTTAAAGACCTCTTTGTCTCTTCTCTCTAGCATTGTAAGGATTATTATCTTATCCTCAGATGCTTTTTTAAGCTTGGCATCCGCTCTGTGTGAAAACTCTACCGCTTCATCGTAATTTTCATAGTCAAAGCCCGTTAAACAGACCTCCGGAGCGACGATAAGGGATCTTTTGTCTCTTTCATTTACCAGATCTAAAAGTTTTTGCAGATTGGCTTCGTAGTTTTTCGTGGTTTCAAAAAGAAGTGAGCAGAGCTTGTATCCGCCCTGCTTAGAAGTCGTCGTCAAAGCTTAAGCTTCCTTTTGAGTAGTTTGCGACCGTTCCTTCAAAAAAGTTTGTCTTCTGGTCATTGAACTTTGAGAAATCATCGACCCATTTTATAGGGTTGGTAACATTGTAAAGTTTAGCAAAGCCCACACTTGCAAGTCTGTCATCCGCCAAATACTTGATATACTGCTCTATTATCGCATCTGTAAGACCCAGTACCTGTCCGCCGGTAATATATTTTCCCCAGTCGGATTCAAGTCTGACCGCCTCTTTGAACATCTCTATAACCTCGCTTTTTAGCTGCTCGGTAAAGAGGTCCGGTCTCTCTTTTCTAAGTGAATTTATAAGGTTTTGAAAAAGAACAAGGTGAGTCACCTCGTCTCTTTGGATGAATCTTATCATCTGTGCAGAACCAAGCATCTTTCCGCTTCTTGCAAGAGTATAGATGTACGCAAATCCGCTGTAGAAATAGATACCCTCTAAAATCTGGTTCGCAAAACACGCTTTTACAAAGTTATGTTCTGTCGGGTTTTTAGAGAGCTCATCATAAACCGCAGCTATTGCGTCATTTTTGCTCTTTAGCATCATATCGCGGCGCCAGAGATCATATATCTCTTTGGAGTTTACGGAGATGCTGTCAACCATTACGGCGTAGCTTTGTGAGTGAAGCGCCTCTTCATAAGCCTGACGAACCAAGATAAGGTTGATCTCAGGAGATGTCACGTAGGGATTTATATTGTCCATAATATTGTTTGTTTGAAGAGAGTCCATAAAGATCAGTTGTGAAAGAGCTTTGTCGTAAGCAGCTTTTTCTACATCGGTTATCTGCTTATAATCACTGACATCACGCGTCATATCGACCTCTTTCGGAAACCATGTGTTGTTTAACATCATCTCCCAAAGATTGTATGCCCACTGGTACTTGATATCGTTTAGTTCAAATATACCTGTCGGATTGCCGCCGAATATTCTTCTCTCGTTTACATTCTCTTTTGATTCAGGATTATATATCTTTTTTCTGTTCATCTCATCTTCCTAAAAATTTAGTAATAGGATTATATCTTTATGAAGATTTTGATTTCATAAATTTAGAATAGTTTGATTATATTTTATACTGCTTGTTCATTTGAATGCCGGAATAATGCTATTTGTTTAGTTTGTAAAAAATATGTAAAGATAGTGTAAAGTACTATTTTACACTGTTCTTTTATACTTCCATAAATCTAATGATATCTATAAAATTTATTTTGTGATAAAGTAAAAATGATATTGTTAGATATTTATGAATTAAAGGTTGTTTTCGTGTGGTTTTTAAAAAAATTTGGCACATCGTTAAATGATTATAAAATACTTGAAGATGAAATAGTCCTGCTTAACAATACTAACAACGAATATAAAAATAGAATCTCACAACTTGAAGAAGAGTTATCTAAAATAAGATCAGCGCCCAAAGATAACATTGCCGATGTGTTAATGAAATCACAAAATGAACATCTGAGGGCAAATATTATCGATATTCAAAGCAATATGGCTGAATCTGTAAATGCCTCCAAAAGCAGTTTAAGCAAAACAGATGAGCTCGTAAACAGTATAGAGAGGATTGGACATCACATCTCTGATACAGTCACAAACCTTGATGATC
>OBLN01000308.1_pt1 | contig 17852 bp, 14 predicted proteins | sample 1519301 | NCBI WGS metagenome assembly OBLN01 (sample SAMEA2452533, study PRJEB22499) | sediment metagenome | reverse complement strand
TAATTTTTGGTCCTTCAACAGTTAAAATACTTTCGGGATGAAATTGAATCCCTTGAATTGGGAACTCCCTGTGGCGAACTCCCTGTATAACGCCATCATCAGAATGTGCAGTGATATGCAGAACATCAGGAATAGTATGCGGGTCTAATACCAGGGAATGATATCGGGTGGCTGTAAAATTTTCACCAACGTCTTTAAATATAAATTCTTTATCATGTAATACCTGAGAAACTTTGCCATGCATGAGTTTAGGCGCATGAATCACTTTTGCGCCAAACACTTCACCAATGGCCTGATGGCCTAAACATACACCCAAAATGGGTATCTTTTGCCCAAGTTCCCTGATAATTTCCTCAGTGATTCCGGCTTCATGTGGCCTGCCTGGGCCGGGCGAAATAAGGATCTTATCAGGATTCAATTCACGTACTTCATCAAGTGTCATTGCATCGTTACGAATCACCCTATAATCATTCGTCTCTGCTGCCACCAAATGCACGAGATTGTAGGTGAATGAATCGTAGTTGTCAATTATAAGGATCAAAATGTTAATAGAATATGGGTTATTGGTATAATGTTCTTCTGTATTGGAGTATTAGAAAATCGTTACGGTTAACGATTAACCAATAACTTTTAACCAAACTAAAAATGTCTCACAATCCCGGTTACATCACGGATTGGTTCCATGACTTCCTCGGCTCTTTTACGGGCTTTCTTACTGCCTTCGCGAAGTACATCATGCACATAATCAAGATCAGTCTCGAGTTCCTTACGGCGTTCACGGGCCTCACCAAAATAATCCTCAATCATACCTAAAAGTTCCTTTTTGGCATGACCGTAACCATATCCGCCGGCCCGATACTTCTCAGCGATCTCATCCTGAGTTTCCTTATCTGCAAATAGTTTGATGAGAGCAAACACATTGTCTGATTCAGGATCTTTTGGATCTTCAAGTGCAGTAGAATCCGTTTGAATGGACATTACACGTTCTTTAAGTGCCTTTCCTTCCGCAAAAATATTGATGGTGTTGTCGTAACTCTTACTCATTTTTCGTCCATCAATTCCGGGGACCACAGCCACTGATTTGACAATATGTTCTTTCGGGATCCTGAGATATTCGCCATCATAGGTATAATTGAATTTACCGGCAAGATCACGGGTGATCTCAATATTCTGCTTTTGATCTTCCCCAACAGGCACAACATCAGAGTGATAAATCAGGATATCAGCAGCCTGTAAGATCGGATAGGTAAATAGACCAATATTTGGATTGAGTCCGGCAGCGATCTTGTCTTTGTAGGAAACTCCCTTTTCCATCATGGATACCGGAGTAAGGGTACCAAGTATCCAGGCCAGTTCAGTTACCTGAGGGACATCCGATTGGGCAAAAAATGTGGCTTTTTGGGGATCTAATCCAAGGGCCAAATAGTCGAGTGTGACATCAATAGTATTTTGACGAAGCTGCTCACCGTTATTCACTGAAGTAAGTGAATGATAATTTGCGATGAAATAAAATGCCTCTCCTTCCTCCTGCATAGCAATATGCTGGCGAATGGCACCAAAATAATTTCCGATATGTAATTTACCGGAGGGTTGAATGCCTGAAAGTATCGTTTTTGGTTTTTTCATTGATCAGTTTTATCAGTTCTTAAAATTAATTCAATTTCAAAGGAAGTAACCTCGCAGCGTCTGCTAAGACCTGCGAGCGTTGCGGATAATAGCTTTCTAAATCAAAATCCGAACGCTGCGAGGACCGTTGGACGCTCGCAGGTTCTACAACGTGTTCTTCTTCAAGTCTCCGTGAAACTCTGTGTGCTCTTCGGTTTCCAATCATTGTATATCCAGCGCTACGCTAAGTGCCTGAATGAGTGCACCTGCCTTGTTTTGGGTTTCTTCAAATTCTTTGGAAGGATCACTATCGGCCACAATCCCGGCTCCGGCTTGAATATAGGCTTTGTTATCGGTGACTACCATCGTGCGGATGGCAATACAAGTGTCCATATTGCCGGAAAAATCAAAATAGCCAACGGCTCCGGCATAAACACCTCGTTTACTCGGTTCAAGCTCATCAATGATCTCCATGGCGCGAATTTTTGGAGCACCGCTTACGGTTCCGGCCGGAAAACACTGCATCAAGGCATCCACAGAGGTTTGATGATCCTGTAATTCACCAACCACATCACTTACTATATGCATCACGTGTGAATATCGCTCGATCACCTGATTTCGCTCCATCTTTACGGAACCGGGTTTACATACGCGAGAAAGATCATTACGTCCAAGGTCCACCAGCATGATATGTTCAGCTACCTCTTTGGGATCATTCTTGAGATCCTCTTCCAAAGCCAGATCTTCCTCATGCGTACTACCACGGGGACGTGTACCGGCGATCGGTAACACTCGTGTTTCTCCTTCCTGAACCCGTACCAATACTTCCGGAGAAGAACCGACCAACTGAAAATCCTCAAAATCCAGATAGAATAGATACGGAGAGGGATTGACCATACGCAGTGCCCGGTATAACATAAAGGGATCACCTTTCATATCCGCTTCAAATCGTTGTGATAGCACCACCTGAAAAATATCGCCTTCATAAATATATTCTTTGCCTTTACGGACGATCTTTTCAAAATAATCCTGCTCCATATTACTGCTCAGGGATTCCGTATCAATACTAAACGGTCGGTTCTGAAAATTAGAATCTAAAGCAGCCGATTCCATTGTATCTAAACTTTTCTGTGCTTTCTGGTACGCTTCATTCAGATCATCTTCTTCCTCTACAAAAACGGTCTTTATCAAAACCACCTGATGCTTAACATGATCGAAAGCAAAGATCTCATCATAAAATGCCCAAATGGCCTCAGGTAGGTGCAGGTCATCTTTGGGTACATTCGGAAGGTGTTCTACCTGACGAAATGTATCATAAGCGGAAAAACCAACGGCTCCTCCCTTTAATCGGGGAAGTTCCGGAAGCGTGGGTTCAGTATAGGCCGTGGTAAGTTCTTTTAGTTTTTCGAAGTAAGGTGATTTTACGATTTCAGTTTCACCATGTCGGGAAAATGTCGTTTCCTCACCATCAAACTGTAGAACCTGATACGGATTTCGACCGATGAAGGAATAACGGGCAAGTTGCTCGCCACCTTCTACCGATTCAAGTAAAAACGGATGCCTAGCCCCTTCACGAATGTTCATAAATAGAGACACAGGCGTAAGAACATCCGCCAATAACCTCCGGTACACCGGTATGGCCGTGTATTCTTCACTAAGTTCTAAAAATTGTTCTTTGTTCATTTACTAATTCGTTAAAGGTTATTAGTTAATTGTAATCACGAATAACCATTCTGCAATTAACCATTAACCAATCTCCACAAACAAAAAAACCCACCATTCAGAGAACAGTGGGTTTTTCTTTAATTTCTTTTTCAAATGCAAAATCACATAGCAATCCCACTGTTATTTTCTATAACAGGCCACCACCAATTGTGCATTTGAGTTAATTCGATTTTCATAACGCGACGAATATAACGGGCTGAACAAGTACATGCAATATGAAATCCGGTTTTGTTACAATAAATGATTAAGTGGACTTAGGTTTTTGCAATGCTTAACATTGATGTGAATCTCACTTACACATTAAATGAATCACTTACTTACGTTCATAGGCGGTCTTTGTCTCTGTTTAGTCCTTCTTGCAGGTTGTGAAACAGGAGTTGAGGATAGAGTTCCGGATGCTACATCCTATATAAAACAGTTTAACGTTACACCCGGCGTGGTAGATTTTAGAGGACAAACGGATCAAGTGTTTGACTCAACATTATCGATCGAACTTTCCGGGCAAATCGAAGAAGCTACAGAAGCAACCCGTATCTCATTCTCAGTGACTGATATCCAAGAACCGGACAAAGGTATTGAAGGGATTATTCATTTAAACCCCATTACACGTTATAACGGTACATTTATTGAGGAGATTTCATACACAATCTCTACATCCACCACGACTAATATTCTGGTAGTTGTCACGGTAAAAGACGAATCAGGAAATGGAAATTATGCTCAAAGTGTGATCCGTGTTAACGGTATTTCAAATTCACCACCAGAAATTATCTATGCCGATAATCCTACCGAATATTCTATTCCACATTCTGGGACTGAAAACATCAGATTTATGGCAAAAGTAACTGATGAGGATGGCCAAACTAATATTGAGGGAGTTTTTTTGAGATTGATCAGCCAAACTAATGGTGAAGCAGCCAATTCTCCGTTTAAATTATTTGATGACGGACAATCTTTCGGAGATCAAACCGCCGATGATTCATTGTACACTCTCACATTTCCCGTTAATTCTGAAAACCAACCGGATACCTACAACATATTCTATTATGCCATTGATCGGGCGGGACTAGTGAGTGATACCGTAAAAACAACCTTTACACTGGTAGAATGAAGAAAGCTTTAACACTCATAACATACCTTGTATTGCTACCCTTACTGGCCAAAGCCCAGATATTTGGTCCTCAGGATTCAAACAATGATACTTTTAATAGTATCCGCCAAAACAGTGTAAGCACAATGGCTGCTTACGGAGATACCCTGTGGATCAGTCCGGCACTAAACCGAAATATTGCAAACGAATCGGATTGGTTCTCCCCTCCCAATGCTGATAGCGTATATAATGGGGTTGGCCGTGTCTTTTCACTTTCCCTGTCTCAGGACACCGTAGTGGCCGGTCTGGGTTTTACTTCAGAAACCACAAATGGTTCAATTCCTTCCGGGTATGGGTTTTATATTAGTATTGATGGAGGTTCAACCTGGGACTTTAATCCCTTTCCTACAGACCCTGAACCTTCCGGTGATTGTGCTACAGATTCAGATTCATATGATCCTGATTGTGATATCGCATTTAATTATGGTGGCGAAACGTATTACAGGGTCAGAAATACCGTCAGAGAACAATCACCTCCATACTCTATCGATCATCATGGAGATGTAATTTTAGCTGCTTCCTGGGCGTCTGGATTACTTAGAAGCAGCGATCTTGGAGAAAGCTGGGAAAAGATCATTCTACCTCCTTTCAATTCTGAAGAACTTAATCCGGATAATTCCTATCAGTGGAACTCCACAGTTAATGGACAGGATTTAAACCGTTATGACCCACGCTTTGATAACAACCTACTTGGATTTGGACTGCTGATCGATTCTCAGGACCGTGTTTGGTTTGGAAGTGCCGGAGGTGTGAACATATCAGATAATGCACTTACAGCCCCAACGGACAGTATCAGATGGCGACACATCCGATTCAATAACGGTTCGGATGGTTTACTTGGAAACTGGGTGATCAGAATTCGAGAAGATGCATCGACCGGGAGGATCTGGTTGACCAACTGGGTAGCTGATACGCAGGAAAGCCAAGGATTGGTTTATACTGATGATGGCGGTGATACATTCCGGCAAACACTGATCGGGGAACGGATCAACGATATCGGATTTAAAGATGGCTATGTGTTTGCTACCGGCGATAACGGTCTTTTTATTTCAAATGATGGTGGCGATTCATGGATCCGTTCACCACAAATAATGAGCCCAAATGCTTTCATAAAAAGCAATGCACAGTTCTACTCCGTTGCCTCTACCACTGATCGCGTTTGGATAGGTACCGAAGATGGTTTAGCATCTACCAATGATCTTGGTCAGAATTGGGAGATCACCCGGGTAAATTTTCCTTTACAAGGTGGAAATATCTATCAACCTGATGCTAAATCTGTTACATCTTACGCTTACCCAAATCCATTCTCACCACGTATTCATGAAGTGGTGAGAATAAAATTTGAAATTACTGAAACGCAGAATACCAAGATCCGGATCTTTGACCGATCCATGAATCTTGTGAGAGAAATTAAGGGTACTCAAACGAGTTCAGGAACCTATGAAGCCATCTGGGATGGTAAAGACTCTCAGGGCAGAACAGTACCAACCGGCCCGTATATTTATGTGATAGAATCAGGAAACAGACAAATATCAGGTAAAATTCTCTTAACAGGATGACCTTCACACATAAAACATATCAGATAGTATATAAATGCTTCTTATGCGTGATGATGTTGTCCGTGCCGGGAATTCTGCATGCTCAGGACGGAGGTTTTGCCGGAGGGGCTTTACATACGGGTTTCAGCGCCCGGGGATTAGCCATGGGCAATGCTATGTCTGCCGTAACCTCACAAGGTATTTATTCCTTTTATAATCCTGCTTTAGCCGCTTCTGAAGCTCAGCAAAAGCAAACAGATCTTTCCATAGCATCCATGGAATTTGACCGATATTTACAGACTGCCGGAGTTCACTTTCAACTACCGCCCAGTGCAGGAATGTCGTTTATGGTCATCCATACCGGTATCAAAGATATTGATGGAAGAAGCGTAAGTGGTTATCCCACCGGGCAATTTGATGCAGCAGACCTTCAACTCAGAGGTGATTTTGGGATCCGGCTTAGTGAAAATTTCTACGGCGGCATTGGGTTGAAATTCAGTATGGCTGATTATCATCCTGAATTGGAAAAAGCTACAAGTTTTGGCATTGATGTAGGCGTACTCCTGAAAACCGGATCAGACTTTAATATTGCCTTGTCCATCAAAGATCTCTTTGCCGGCTATAACTGGAATTCTCAAAGTTTATATGGACTTGATCAGGCTCAAAACACCCTTGATGAATTCCCTACACGCCTGACAATCGGAACCGCCTACGAATCATCCAAATGGACCGTATCAGCAGATTATGAATATCTGATTAGCAAAACGGAGGTGACCTCGCAACAAATCATCCTCATAGAAGGTATTCCCACCACACAAAAGATCAGTGAGAATGTGACCTCCACCCTTTCACAGATTCGGCTTGGAACCTCGGTTGATCTGCATGAACGATTTACTTTTCGTGGAGGCTGGGGCTTGCCTTCCCTTGAAAATTCAGATAGCTGGAATCTCAGTACCGGATTTTCAATACATTTACCCTTTGATCATTTAAAGCCATCCATAGATTATGCTTTTGTCAAAGAGCCATACAGATTATCAAATATGCATGTTTTTACACTTCGGTTGAACTTATGAAAACCTTAAGCCTGCTTTTTATTCTTTTATTTGGTTGTGTACAAACCGGTATGGCTCAAAATGGTGGGTTGGATCTGCTTACTATCAGTCCATCAACGTATGCCTTATCTAAAGCTGAGGCTACAACTTCAATTCCCGATGGCTCGAAATCAATATTTAACAATCCGGCTTTACTAGTTTTTAATGAGAACTCTTCCCTGGATCTGTCTTATACCTTTTGGATAGCAGATATTAAGAATGTGTTTGGGGGAATAAACGTACTCAGGAAAAACAGTGCTTTAGCTTTTGCTTTCTACAATAGCGGAGCCAACGATTATGAACAGTATAACCGGCCCGGCCCAAGTAATGGCAATTTCTCTGTTCAGTACCTTTCACTTGCTACAGCTTATGCTTATAAATTGAATCAGGTTTCCTTGGGGGTGTCTGCTCAATATCTTAGAGAGGAAGTTTTTACTTACACAGCCAACGGGTATGCTTTTAATTTTGGAGCGGCAGCTTCCATCTTGAATGACAGGGTTAATCTTGGTTTCTCTGCCAATAATTTAGGTAAAATGGAAAAACTAAATGCCGAGGCAACCGAAATCCCGAGATTTATAAAGTTTGGTGCTTCCGTTAATGTCATCACATTTACCCCTCCTAAAAATGAATCCATGCCAATAACTGTTTCATTGGCAACGGATTATGTGCATCCCTCAGATAAAAACACCACAGATTCAGGATCAGAAGCTCAATTAAACCATGATTTCTTCAACTTAGCATTATCGCTAACCGTATCAGAAACCATTGAGCTTAGCACCGGTTACCGTACCGGAGAGACGGCAAGACCACTTTCTTTTGGTGTTTCATTGTTAACCGGAGGTTTTAATGTTAATTACGCCCTCTTACCCTTTGAAACCGGATTTGGCACCGCACATTCACTGGGAATTCAATATACGTTTTAGGTTATGAGTCATTCAGAAGCTTTAAAGAACCTCTATCACTCAGTTAACCCGGATGCCAAAAATGTGTATGTGGTTCCGCTCATCCGGTTCAGCCATAAAAAAACGGATTACCTTTACCTGTTGTACAAAGACCTGATCGAAGGCCATGATCTTAAGGTCAGATCAATTAGTATTTTTGATCATTTTAAATTGATCGCAGCTATTCTTTCAAACCGAAACTCGATCCTCCATTATCACTGGTTCGAATTCCAGGATGTTAAATCATTACTGGGAATGCCATGGAAGTTATTTTGTATCTATGTGTTTCAAAAACTGGGTGGAACCGTGATCTGGACCATTCACAATGAGTTTCCTCACGACCGTAAATATTTAGACCTTCATCTGTACCTCCATCGCAAAATGGCAAAATGGTCAAAGGCTCTGCATGTTCATTGTAACAAAGCTGTTGATATCATGTCTAATCGGCTGATGTGTGACAGGGATAAATTTCATGTCATACCCCATCCTTCTTATCCTTTGGATCCTATGGATAAGTTTGAAGCCAGGGAACTTTTAAGATCCCGATATGCAGTTGATATCAACGATGATGAAACAGTTTTACTCATGTTTGGCAACATCAGCCGCTACAAGAGAATGGATCTTGTTGCCACGCTTATTATGGAATATGACCTGAAATGTAAGTTGATGATCGTTGGTCCGGTCAAAAAAGGAAATGAAAAATTATACAAGAAATTAAGTGTGTATGAAGAATCGGATGAACGGATCAGGGTAATCCCCGATTTTGTAGAAGAAGATCGGGTAAGCTGGTTCTACTCGGCATCTGACATTGCCGTATTCAATTACAGAGAAATCCTTTCATCTGGGAGTTACCATATGGCACTGGCCTTTCAAAAAACGATTATTGCTCCTAATATTGGATGCCTGTCAGAAGAAACTGATAATCCTAACGTCCATTTATTTAACAGCCAGAATGAATTAAAGGAACTCATTACTTTTCACATATCTGAAAACCGGTTTGATGACAAAGCTTAAGGAACATGCTTTGTGGATCATATCCGGAGATATACTTGGCCGGGGTATGTCTTTTCTTGCATCAATTTATTTAGCTAGGATTTTAGGGGCTGAATACTACGGTTTGATCCTGTTTGGGATATCATTACTTGGCTACGCAAACTGGTTTTCGGATATGGGATTGTATCAGATCGGTTCAAGGGAAAAAGCCAAGCCCCCGGAAAAAAGAATCTACAGGATCATTGAGATATTTAACTTAAGGCTCATACTTGGAGTTGGTGTATTAATGACATCGGCACTGTTATTGTATGTAATCGACTTTGATACGGAACAAAAGCAGGTGTTACTTGGCTTCCTGATCTCACTGATCCCCTATATGTTTCTTATGGAGTGGTTTTATGCTGGTAAGCAGGATTTTAGCAAGATAACTCTCTCAAAAACAATTCAGGGAAGTGTGTACTTAGGTTTGATAGTTCTGATGGTACATTCTTCAAACGAAATACACCTGGTTCCCCTATTTTACACTTCCGGTGTAATGCTGGCTACCATAATTCTTGGGGTATTTGCCATCAGCGACAAACCATTTTCGTTACCATCAAGAGGAAAACAGATCTATCCTGATCTTTTTAAAAACAGTACCATCATAGGTTTAGGGCAGTTATCTTCCCAAGTAATTCAATTACTACCACCTATACTTTTGGGTTTATTTATGACCTTTGAGATGGCAGGTGTATATGGGGTAGCCTTTAAAGTGGTCATACTTGTTATGATCATCGATCGTGTATTTGTTCAGTTGCTGTTGCCTAATCTTGCTTCATCCTGGGTAAGCTCAAAGGGTGACACTAACGACAAAATTCAAATGACCTACCGAATCGCTGTGTGTGTCGGCTCCGTGATTGCCCTTTTCACTGCACTCAGTTCCGAACACCTCATAACCTGGCTGTTTGGGGATGCTTATATGGAATCCATTTACCTATTGAAGATTCTCTCTTTGTTTATTGGGTTTACCTTTGTCAATAGTTTATTTTCATTTGGGCTCATTGCCACCAATCATGACACGGAATACTTTAAAGCAACGGTATCTGGAGGATCGATTTCTGCGGTTTTACTTATTTTAGCCTCTTATTTGGGGAATTTAACTACGGTTACCGTTACTGTGGTCCTTTCTGAGGTGATCATTACAGGTTTTGCATATCAACAATTTAAGCAGGTGTTTCGAGGCCGTTATTTGAAACCGTTTAGTATAGTGATAACACTAACTGTTACTCTCTATTTCATTTTTGAGATCATCCCCATTCCTGCATTGGTTTCAGGTGTGATTGCTTCAACCATACTGGTATTAGCACTTATCCGATTCAATGTGTTGACAGCAGATGATTTAAACTGGATAAAAACTAAGGTTCTGACTTGAAGCGTTCACTTTGCATAGGAATTATAAACCTAACCCCCGCCTGGCAAGCCTTACTTGATCAGATCGGGGTCTGGTATGAAGAAGTAAAACCTGAGCGACTAAATTTTCAGACCTATAGTGCACTTATTGTAAATCGATCTGTCAACAGAGATCATTTTCCACAGATCCGGGAGTATTTGAAAAGCGGAGGTAACGTCGTACTTGTCAATGATGACCATGGTTTTTTCCCCGATAAATCCTTCAGAAATATCTTCACAAAACGACTTCGATCTGATCTAAACCTGAATGGATTTAAGCATATACCCCATTTAGACCTCTATTCCACGATAATATCAACCGGAAGAACCACTCTTTCTGATGCTCTGAGGTTTAAAAAAGTAATGAAGGGAAACGTAGTATTCTTGGGATTTGATCCCGCAGAACGCTTATTTGACTACAAATATCTGCGGCAACCATTCCCATCACATTCTGGTCAAGATCCGGATGAGATCGTAAATAGAGTTTCAAAAGGAAGGGTTTCGGACCTATTCCTTCATGTTTTAAAGGAAATTCATTTTAGGTCAAATCTCCCGTTTATTCGTAAATGGACATCACCTAAGGAAAAGCCCGTATTCTGTTTTAGAATTGATTCCGATTATAGTGATCAAATCCATCTGGATAAAGTGTATCGGCTTTTAAGAAAACATCATATTAAAGCCACCTGGTTTTTACATGTTCAGGCTCATGAAGACTGGCTTAGTCACTTTAGTGAGTACAAAGATCAGGAGATCGCATTGCACGGATACAGGCACGGTACAGGGCGTTCAAAGAAAAAGGTTCAGGACAACATCTCAAAAGGACTTAATAAGCTTCATGATACAGGTTTTGAAGTAGCAGGGTTTTGCGCTCCATACGGTATATATAATAAGGCTTTAGAGGAATCACTAAAACAATTTAATTTCTGTTATACCTCTGAATTCACCTATGCTTATGATTCCCTGCCTCTGATAACTCCAAATGATAATCTTCAAATTCCGATCCACCCTATCTGTACGGGGAGTCTGAATCGAAAAGGGTATTCAACTGAAAAAATGAAAGCGTATTTTCTTGATATGATGGATCAAAAGTTACGCACTTATGAACCGGTGATCTTTTACCACCACCCTATGCAAGCCGGTTTAAAACTATTTGATTCAGTATTCAGAGAGACAAATGAAAGATCTCTTACCAATCTGACATTCAAGGAATTTTCTGAATTCTGGAGAAAAAGAGAAGATACCATCTTTAGCGCATCCTTTGATGGTCAATCCGGCCAAATAGAAAACATATCAGACACCTCAACCCTGTTTGAAGTTTCTTTCCGTCATGGGGCTTCGCAAATGATTAAAGGGGCAAGTTCTGTTTTTGTCCCCACATATAAACCTACGATCCAATACGAATATCCGGAACGGAATAATGAGATGATTTCATCAACAAGGTTTATCCAAAAGCTGAAATTATTTAAAACGTCCATACTGGATTTCAGAAACAGGGAGCGCTTATGAAAGTTGGATTTATTGCTCCAATGAGTATTTCAGTCGTTCATGGTGGGGTCAGAACGCAGGCAGAGATGACGATCAAGCATCTTCGCTCATTAGGTGTTGAACCGGTAATGATCTCCCCCTGGGATAGACTGGATGTAAACGAACTGGATCTTATACATGTATTTGGGGCCACTGCAGAAAATTCCGGTATCCTTTTACATTTATCAAATTCGGATGTTCCCGTGATACTCTCCCCCATTCTCTACTCAAATCGTAGTATATCGGTAATAAATCTTTCAATTAAAGCTGAGAAACTGTTATCGGTCTTAGGAAATGGTATCAGGTCTGAATTTGGTCTTAAAGCCGGGTTATGTGAAATGGCAGATCTGATACTTCCGAATACTTTCAAAGAAGGCCGTATGATCGAACAGGGTTTTGGCATTCGATCCTCGAAAATAAAGATGGTTCCAAACGGAGTTGAGAAACGATTTTCAACTGCGGACAAAAACTTATTTATTGAGACATATGGTTTACAGGATTTTGTACTTTTTGTCGGTCAGGCCAGCGCAGAACGCAAAAATGTGATCGGATTAATAAAAGCCGCTGAAGAAATAAATGCCGAAGTTGTAATTATAGGCTCATTTGATAACAGTGCTTACAGTCAAAAATGTTTACAATTGGCCGGACAAGCCGGGAATATTACCCTGATCAATACACTGGACCATGACTCCAAACTTTTATCATCTGCCTATGCAGCGGCAAAAGTATTTGTTCTGCCCTCTTACTTTGAGACCCCCGGAATTGCTGCGTTAGAAGCCGGTTTAGCCGGTGCCAACATTGCGATCACTAAACACGGAGGAACCCAAGAATATTTTGGCAATCATGCCAGTTATATTGATCCGAAATCAACTGTATCTATCGTCAAAGCCATAAATAAAGCTTTATCTGCCAAAACTAATTATAGACTTAAAAAGCACATTCTTCAGAATTATACCTGGGAAATGGTCGCTCAGAAAACCTTCGATCTGTATCTGGAGGTCCTGAAATGAAAAAGATATTGATCGTTTTTGGAACACGTCCTGAGATCATAAAATTGGCTCCATTGATCGATGAACTAAAAAATGTCACAGACTTAACAACTCTACACACCGGTCAACATAAGGAGTTAGCCGAACCCTTATTCGGGCTCTTTAATTTTGTGCCAGATATAGACTTAAAGATCATGAAAGAGAGTCAGGATCTGTTTGATCTCACAACCAAACTTTTGCCACGGCTTAAAGCTGCCATGATAGATATAAAACCCGATTATGTGATCGTTCAGGGTGATACAACCTCTTCTTACCTTGCGGCTCTTTCTGCATTTTTCTTACAAATTCCTGTATTACATGTGGAAGCAGGACTTAGAAGTCATTCAATATATGAACCATTCCCTGAAGAATTAAATCGCAGACAGATCTCAGGTATTGCAAGTGTTCATTTTGCTGCCACACAGTTGAATAAACAGAATCTGATGCGTGAAGGGGTGAATGAAGATCGTATTCTTGTGACAGGTAATACCGTTGTTGATGCTTTGTATTCCCTTCTAAACCTTCCGCAGGATAACAATGCTGCTATGAACAAATTAATGGAACAAACCTCGAAAGGCAGAACGGCGTTGATCACTGTGCACAGAAGAGAAAACCATGGACAACCCTTCTGGAATATCCTAAAAGCTGTCGAACAGTTACTTGAGTTATATCCCGACCTTAAGGTTCTGATGCCGGTTCACCCAAACCCTAATGTTCAGAATGCCCTACATGAATATGAATTAAGGAATTCCCGGTTTATTACCATTTTCCCTGTTAGATACGATCAGTTTATAAGGCTTATACAGCATTCCTACTTTATACTGACAGATTCAGGGGGCATACAGGAAGAAAGTGCAGCTCTGGGTAAAAAAGTGTTTGTTCTAAGAAATAAAACCGAAAGGCAGGAACTCTTGGATTCTGGGCTTGGTGAACTTACCGGAACAGATACAGAGCAGATCGTTAACAGAGTAACTGAATTTCTTAATTCAGATCAAAAAACCAGCAAGAATAGAATTTACGGGGATGGCACTGCCGCGCAGAAGATCCGGAATTTTATATTAGATCAGCTGTAATCCTGAAACTCATCTGTTCCCTCAGGACCATAATCATCCGTAAAGAACTGAATGGCCCCAATGGTAATTCCTTTAAGTACAAAGATCGTAAACACGATCATGAGTCCGTATTCTTTAAAGGCAAGTATCAGGATCAGATATGAAATAAATAAAATAAAGGTTCCCCGTTGTTCACGGATCGTATTACGGTCAAATCTCGGAATTTTATCAAATGGTAGCGTGCTCACCATTAAAAATGATATGACTATAATGATCGGGATGAGGGCTGAATTAACACCGTTCTCAAGAAATGAGAACAAGTCTAACGAATCTTTGAACGTCAGAAAGAAGGCTCCTAAAATGATGGCCTGCGCAGGAATGGGTAAGCCTATGAAAAACCCCTGAGACGGTTGTAAGCGGGCGTTTACATTGAAACGCGCCAACCGTACAGCACCGCATAACGGTGGTAAGGCACTCACGATGATCCCTACAAAACCAAGTTCATGTAAGCTCCAGCTGTAGATCAAGAAACCGGGAGCCACCCCAAAGGAGACCATATCACTGATAGAATCGAGTTCAATACCAAAATCACTGGTGGCATTTGCCAGCCTAGCCATCAATCCGTCAAATACATCAAACAGTCCGGCCAAAGCAATTAACCATGCTCCTAGTACATAATCTTCATTGGAAATGGATATGATAGCCAGGAAGCCACTGAAAAGATTCATCAGGGTAAAGAAACTCGGCACTGCAATACGTTTATTTACAGGAGGCTTTATTTCTTTACGTCGCTTTTGGCGCTGCTTGAATGAGTGATATTTCTTTTGGATCGGATATTTCATGATTCAATAATTCCGAGTACTGATTCTCCGGCAATGGTTTTATCTCCTTCACTGACCTGAACGGTTACGTTGCCCGGAACTACGACATCCATTCGGGAACCAAACTTCATGATACCAAAACGATCGCCAGCAACAAGCTCATCACCTTCCCTTATGTTATACACTATACGGCGTGCAAGAAAACCGGTGATCTGTCTGAAAAAGATCTTGGTTTTGGATGAATGAAGAACTCCAAAATCTGCTCTTTCATTTAGCTCCGAGGCGTGTTCGGTCCACGCCATCAGGTACTCGCCCGGATGATATTTAACATACTCAAGTTTTCCTGAAACAGGATTCCGATTCACATGAACATTTAACGGGGAAAGAAAAATACTGATTTGTGTCGCCTTCCCTCCAATATAAACGTTCTCTTCTATCTCTTTCACAAACACAACTTTACCATCTGCCGGTGAGATAATCAGGTTATCTCCTGAAGGAGTCACCCGATCGGGATCACGAAAGAAAAAGATGGTCAAGGTTGTTAGACTAAAAAATAAGACATAAAAGGTGATCGCTATCCATTGCGGTAAGTAAAAACCGGCAAAACCGCTGATCAATACCGAGACGAGTATGACAAATCCAATAGTACCGTAACCTTCTCTGGAGATCATATTTTAAAGTCCGAAGTACCTAAATGCATCGTTAAACATAACAAAAATGAAGAGGCCAATCATTAGGAAAAAGCCGATCTGTTGTGCAATCATACGTACTTTTTCAGACGGTTCTCTTCTGGTTATTCCTTCGTAAAGCAGAAAAACAAGGTGCCCACCGTCCAAAGCAGGGATCGGTAGAATATTCAGAATAGCAAGGGTAATACTCAATAAAGCAGTGATGTTCCAGAAACCGATCCAACCGGCCTGATCGGTAGCTTCCCGCGTAATGTTGGCAATGGCAATGGGACCACCCAGGTTTTGGGTTACAGAAATATCTCCGGTCAACATTCTGGCAAAACCCTGAAGAATTCCGGTGGTTTGTTCTATAGTTTGATTGTACCCCTCTCCAATAGATTCAAAGAACCCATATTCAATCCTTTCGAATCCCAGTGATTGTGGGTTTGGTGAAGCGATCCCAATGGTCTTGCTTTCCTGATCGGGCATGATCGATGCATAAAACAAAGAGTCGCCCCTCATTACGCCAAAATTAATGGCTGTATCTGCTTCCTGTATTATTTCTACCAGTTGTACCCAATAGTTTACGGGTTCACCATCTGCAGATACGATCTTATCGCCTGCTTTAAGTCCGGCTTCTGCAGCAGGCCTACCGGCAGGGACTGATGAGATCTCGCTTGGCAGCATATAGCTGATGTCCAAAAATCCACGGGTTTGAAGGCTGTCTAAATAATTTGGAGTGACCGGAACGTTAACATTCTCACCATCACGCAGAACTGTGTAGTTAAGGTTATCAGAAGTCAATTCAGAGGCTGATACCAAATCACTGAAATAAGTAACCTCTTTACCATTGACTCCAATGATCTTATCTCCAGTCTTAAACCCAATTTCACTAAGTATAGATGTTTCAGGCACATAAATTCCCTGAGATTCCTGAATTGGCAGTACGGCTTTACCATTAGAATAGGTCATTCCAAAATAAATGAAGAAAGCCAGAATCATGTTAAAGATCACACCGGCTGTAATAGTAACGATACGTTGCCAAACGGGTTTGCTCCGGTATTCCCATTCTTCCGGTTCTTTTTCCAGATGTTCAGTATCCATACTTTCATCGATCATACCTGAGATCTTGACATAACCGCCTAATGGCGTGGCTCCAATACAATAATCGGTATCTCCTTTTTGAAACCCCCAAACTCTGGGTGGAAAACCGATCGAGAAGCGCTCAACTCTCATACCGAATAATTTAGCCGCTAAAAAGTGGCCTAACTCATGTACAAAAACGAGGATCATAATAGCCCCGCCAAAAATGAGTAATGTATTTAGTAAACTTAAAAACCAGTCCATGTAATCTATTTAAATATTGATGCTGCGAATGCTCGCGTTTCTTTGTCTATATCCTTAATACTTTCAAGACTCAAACTATCATTCAAATCTATTTTCGCCAAACTTTGTTTCACGATTTTTGGGATTTGAATATAACCAATTTCTTCATTCAAAAATCTCTCAACCGCTACCTCATTAGCGGCATTTAATACTGCCGGAGCAAACCCTCCCATCTGGATACTTTCCATGGCTAACTGAACACAGGGAAATTTGTCAAAATCAACCGGTTCAAACCTAAGATCCTGAAATTCAGACCAATTAATTCTCGGAGTCTCTAACGGTAACCTATCCGGGTAGCCAAGTGCGTAAGTGATCGGAACTTTCATATCAGGAAGTCCGAGCTGTGCTTTACTTGAACCGTCTTTGAACGTAATAATAGAGTGAATAATGCTTTCAGGATGTATGACGGGCTCTATGTCCTCAACAGGAACATTGAATAACCAGTGTGCTTCAATGATCTCAAGTCCCTTATTCATCATGGTTGATGAATCTATGGTGATCTTGTCCCCCATCGTCCAGTTTGGATGATCAAGAGCCTCCTTTACCGTTACATTTTGTAATTGATCAGAAGTATGTTCTCTAAATGGCCCACCACTCGCTGTGATGATGATCTTTTCAATGTCAGATACCTTTTCACCAGCCAAACATTGAAGCATGGCACTGTGTTCAGAATCAACAGGGATCAGTTCCCCCTTGGAATGTTTCAACGCGTCCATGATGATCTGCCCACCAACTACCAAAGATTCCTTATTTGCTAAAGCAACCTTTTTATTGGCTTGTATTGCCTTCAATGTAGATTCAAAACCAGCAAAACCCACCAAACTGTTAAGAATTATATTAGCCTCATCCAGGGTAGCCATTGCCGTCAAATGTTCTTCACCGCTTATGATCTTTACAGAAGG
>OBLN01000307.1_pt1 | contig 17872 bp, 13 predicted proteins | sample 1519301 | NCBI WGS metagenome assembly OBLN01 (sample SAMEA2452533, study PRJEB22499) | sediment metagenome | reverse complement strand
TTACAAACCTGCGGTCGATGCGTTTGATCAGCTCCGCCGTGTTGGCATCATCTATACAGAGTACATTCAGCCCGTAAAACGGCACACGGGCGGCGAAGTCACGGAAACAGTCCTTAACCTCGTCCATTGTGGCGTATGTATCCGTATGTTCAAAATCTATGTTAGTGATCACCGCCGCTGTGGGCTGAAGCATGAGGAAGCTTTTGTCCGATTCGTCAGCTTCTGCGATCATTATATTACTGTTTCCTTTGAGAGCGTTTGAGTCTCTTCTGTTGAGGATTCCGCCTACAACAACTGTGGGGTCAAGCTCCGCCTTGTTGAAGATCTCTGCTATCATCGATGTTGTAGTGGTTTTTCCGTGGCTGCCCGCAACCGCAATGGAGTATTTCATCCTCATGAGTTCTGCGAGCATTTCGCCCCTTTTGATTACCGGTATAAAGTTCTCTCTGGCATAAACCAGTTCGGGGTTGGTGCATCTCACTGCCGATGAGAAAACAACAGCGTCTGCGCCTTTTGCGTTTTCAGCCTCATGTCCTATGAATACGTTTATGCCCATTGCCCGCAGGCGTTTACAGTTTGCACTGTCGGCAATGTCAGAGCCTGTTATCTTAAATCCCATGGAGTGAAGGATTTCGGCAAGACCGCTCATGCCGATTCCGCCTATGCCCACAAAGTGTATATTCCGTACTTTCCCGAATACTTCAGTCAAGTTCCATACCTCTTACAATTATTTCAGGGCTGTTCAGGTACTTTACCCCTGCCAGCTTTTCTGCGACTTCCGGTTTCTGCGACCATTCCGCAAGCTCCATGAGCCTTGCAGGTGTCGCTCCGCTTTCGGTCATTACCTTTGCTATGCCGAGTTTTTCGGCAAAAAGAGCGTTGTAGAGCTGATGTTCATCCGCAGCCTGTGCGAACGGAACAAAGACCGCAGGGCGCCTTGCATACATGGTTTCAAAAACCGTGCCGGAGCCTGAGCGGGCTATCACAAGATCAGCCTTTTCGTATTCCTCTGCCACGTTTTCTATGTAGCTTCGCACATCTGCCTGTGCTGCTTCGGTGCGGTAGTCCTCAAGGGCTTCTTCATATAGCTTCGCACCTGCCTGATGGACAATACTCCATCCTGCTTCGGTGAGGCTTTTTGCGGATTTTGCCATGAGCCTGTTTAAAAACCTGCTTCCCTGACTGCCGCCGAGGACGAGGATACGCTTGGTGTTCACGCTTTTGGGCTTGAATGAGGCAAAATCTGCTCTTACAGGATTACCTGAATGAACTGTTTTACCCTTTGCCTTCAAAGTGCCTTCAAATGAAAGGAACACCTGCTTGCAGAAAACTGCAAAAATCCTGTTAGTAAGCCCCATTACGCTGTTCTGCTCATGGAGATACAGCCTTGCGCCTTTCAGTACAGCGGCTATCGCCGGCGCTCCAGCGGCAAAACCGCCTGTGAGAAGCACCGTATCGCTCTTTTTTATTTTTTTGAGCATACCGAAGGTCTCTTTAGCAAGGAGGACAATAGAACGGATTCTTCCGCCTATGCCGATTCCCTTAAGAGGTGTCTGCGGCTGCTCGTAAAACTTATATCCTTTAGTTGAGAGTATTTTTCGCTCGATCCCTCTGTCAGAGACCATGAAAAATACTTCAACACCCTTATCCTTAAGATAATCTGCAACTGCTATGCCCGGATAAAGATGACCGCCTGTTCCGCCGCCCGCTATCACAAGCCTTTTCTGCAAGGCGTGAGACTGTTCCCTTGTTTTCATGAGCCTGCCTCTTCTGCGCTCCGCAGGAGAACGCCGACCATGAAAAGAGAACTCATCATGTTTGAACCACCGTAGCTCACAAGGGGAAGACCTATTCCCTTAGTTGGGAGGAGTCCGGTAACAACGGATATGTGCAGCAGTGCCTGAATGAACAGACTGAAAGCTATACCGAATGTAAGCAGTTTATAAAAAAGCTCTTTATGTTTCAGAGCCACCTTAACGCAAATTATAAAGAACGCAGTCACTATCACCAGTATGGCAAGTGAGCCTATCAGTCCGGTTTCCTCGGCGATGATAGCGTATATAAAGTCTGTGTGCGCTTCGGGGAGGAAGTAAAGCTTCTGTGATGAGTTGCCTATTCCTTTTCCGAAAAAGCCTCCGCTGCCCACGGCAGTGAGAGACTGCACAAGCTGATAGCCTGTTCCGTAGCGATCTTCCCATGGGTCAAGAAAGCTCATTATTCTGCCCCTTCTGTAACCCATGAGAAGCCCTGCGGTTATAATAGGAGCGATGAACCCTATGACGCCGAGCATGTGGCGCATATGCGCACCGCCTATCAGAAACAGCGTAAATGACACACATATTATAAGCAGTGTTGTTCCGTAATCCGGTTCGCTTAATATAAGTGCGCCTATTATCCCCAGCATTATGGAAGCGGGGAGGAAACCCTTGGTAAAGTCATTTAGCCTGCCTTCCTTCTTATCAAGGTAGTGGGCAAGGTAAAGTATGCAGGTGAACTTAGCCAGCTCCGAAGGCTGAAGGCTGAAGCCGGGCAGAAGAATCCACCTGTGTGAGCCGTTCAGCTTAGGGAAAAAGAACACTACTATAAGAAGCGCCAGTGTCACAAAATACAGAGCCGGGACAAACTTTCTCCATGATTTCAGGGGAATGCTGTACGCACCGTACATAAGCCCCAGCCCTATAAACACTGCGAGTAGCTGCTTGTTGAAGAAGTAAAGCTCGCCCTTATCAAGCCTCAGAGCCTGAATTGACCCTGCGGAGAATACGAATATCAGCCCCGTGGTCATGAGGATGGAAGCGAGTATCAGAATTTGCAGCCTGTCGTCTTTTATCTCAAACACTTTATTTTCCGCCGAGTTCCTTTACTATCTGCATGAATCTTTCGCCGCGTTCTTCAAAGTTGTTGAAGCTGTCGTAGCTTGAGCATGCGGGAGTAAGTATTACATTGCCCCCTTTGTGAGCAACGTTGAGTCCTGTCTTCACAGCCTCCTCCATTGTGGATGAGGTGATGAAATCGCAGGTTAAAAGCCCTTTGAGCTTTTCTTTTATTATTCTTGCCGCTTCGCCGTAGGCTATAACAGTGCTTGCCGCACGGTTAAGCTCATCAGCCAGCAGACCGAAGTCTCCGTTTTTATCCCTTCCACCCAGGATGATTACATTCCCTGCCTTTGCCCCCTTGAGGCAGGCGAGGGTGGAGTAAACATTTGTCGCCTTGGAGTCGTTTATAAAGCTTATTCCGTTCACTGTGCCGGAATATTCGCACCTGTGGGGCAGACCTTTTAATTCAGCTATCTGCGGAGTAATATCTCCTGCAAAATTCAGTATGCTGTCCGCAGACACAAGTGAAAATGCAAGGTTAAGCAGGTTATGTGTTCCGAAAAGAGGAAACTTCGCCGTATCAAGGCTGTATTTTCCGAAATCCATAACTTTGCCGGACAGCCTTGGCAGTCCGTTCAGAGCCTCGTTTATTATCACTCTTCTGCCTTTATAGTATTCAGCGTGTCTTAAAAGTTCATTCTCATCCGGCAGAACGGCGAAACCGTCCTCTCTGACGAACTTAAGCACGTCCATTTTTGCTTTTATGTAGGCATCATAAGTCGGATACCTGTCCAGATGGTCCGGAGCAAGGTTGGTTATCGCCGCCATATCAGCCTTAAAGTTGCGGAGAAGTTCTATCTGAAAGCTGGAAAGCTCCAGAACAAACACATCATAGCCGCCTTTCAGCACCACTTCGCCGAACGGAACGCCAATGTTTCCGCATGCAACTGCTTTTATTCCTGCGTTCTCAAGTATCTGTGCAGTGAGATAGGTTACGGTGGATTTACCGTTTGTTCCTGTCATCACCATTATTTTTCCTTTTCCGGCGAGAGCCTCATAAGCAAGCTCTATTTCACTGGTAAGGTTATCTATTTTCAGCCCTCGCTTAATTATGTCAATTCCGGGGCTCACCGCTACCCTGTCGTATCCGTTTTTAAACTCGGATATGGATGGGTAAGCGTTGTTCTTATCCTCATAAATGTCAACCTGAACGGCGCCCGCATGACGGAGAAGAGTCTCCGCCGCCTTGCCGCTTTTGCCGTAGCCTAAAACAGCCGCTTTCATAGTCTTGTTACCTCAGCTTCAGCGTACTGAGCGCAATAAGCGCCAGCACAAAGGAAATAATCCAGAACCGCACGGTAATCTTTGTTTCGCTCCATCCCTTCAGTTCAAAATGGTGGTGTATGGGAGCCATTCTGAAAAGTCTTTTTCCGTGGGTTGCCTTGTAGAAGCCCACCTGAAGGATAACGCTTACCGTTTCGATGACAAACACGCCGCCCACTATGGCAAGGACAACTTCATGCTTGGAGATAACGGACACTATGCCCATTGCTCCGCCTATGGAGAGGCTTCCCACATCCCCCATGAATACGCTTGCGGGGAAGGCGTTGTACCAGAGAAAGCCCAGACCTGCGCCGACCATCGCACCGCAGAATACCGCAAGCTCTCCCGAACCTTTGACATACAGAATGTTCAGATAATGCGCAAACTCACTGTGTCCCGTGAAGTAAACAAAAAAGCACAGTGTGCCGAATGATATTACCGAAGGAGCTATGGCGAGTCCGTCCAGCCCGTCTGTTATATTCACCGCATTTGACGTGCCCACTATTACAAAAAGAGCGAACACGAAATAGAAGATAGAAAGATCTATAACTGCGGTTTTAAGAAAGGGGAGGGCGACTACCGTTGCCGTTTTCCCTTTATCCACATATATGATAAGCGCAATGGCTATTATTCCTGTTATTACCTGCCCGAAGAACTTTGCCTTTGCTTTAAGCCCTTTGGGGTTCTTTTTCACTGTTTTGATGTAGTCATCCACAAACCCGATTATTCCGTATGAAACAAAAGTGAAGATTGTTATCCATACATACGGGTTGGTGAGATCCGCCCAGAGAAGGGTGGACACCGTGCCTGCTATAACTATCATTATGCCGCCCATTGTGGGTGTTCCTTCCTTTACCTTATGGGTGGCGGGCTCGAACCCCTTTGACTTCATGGAGAATGCCATCTCCTTCAGCTTCCTGATTATGAACGGAGCTATAAGGAGCGTAATGACCAGAGCCGTAAGGGTCGCATACGCCGTGCGGAATGTGATGTAGCGGAAAACGTTTAATATTCCCCATACATCTGAAAAGGGGACGAGCAGATTATACAGCACGTTTTTTTCTCTCCTGTTCCATAAAGCTTATGAAGTCCTCAAACTTCCTTGCTCTGGAGGCTTTTATAAGAACCAGACCCTCTTCTATGAGGGCAACGGTTTCGTTCGCTTTTTCCTTTGTGGGGGCTATGGTTATGTTTGCAGTTTCTGCAAATTTGCAGTAGTTCTGCCCCACGAAGATGAAGTTTATGTTCTCTGTACTCTTTGCAAGTTTGTAAAGCTTGAGGTAAAGCATCTCCTCAAAGCCTTCTATCTCGCCCATTTCGCCTATTATGGCGTATTTCTTCGCTGCACCTATTTCAGCGAGGTTCTTAACTGCGCTCATTATGGACTCAAACCCTGCGTTATAGGTGTCGTCTATTACTTTAATCTTGCCGACATTCACCATAGCACCCCTGCCTGTTACGGGTTTGAATGCGAGGATTCCTGTCATTACATCCTGATAGTCCAGCTCCATCTCAAAACCTATGCCGATTGCAGCCAACGAGTTGGCAATGAAATGGTCATAGGGATGGTTCAGCATGAAGCAGTAGGGTATTCCCTTGTAAACAGCGGTGAAGTAAAACTGCTCCCTGTTGTTGCGTCCGGCGTCAGCCAGTATCACATCAGCGTTCATCCCTGTGCCGAAGTATTTCACATCCACAGCGCCCAGTATCTTCTCATCCAGATACATGCGGCATGATTCATTCACCCAGAGGGTTCCGCCGTTCATGCCTTTTATTATGGAGAGTTTTTCCTCTGCCAGTTTTTCCATGCTCCCCATTCTGCCTATGTGAGCGTGTCCTATGCCCGTAAGCACGGCTATATGGGGTTTTATATAAAGCGAAAGCTGCTCTATCTCGCCCGGCGAATTTGTGCCGAACTCAAATACCGCACAGCTTGTTCTCATATTCAGGTTAGCGGCACAGATAGCCACGCCCAGTTCGTTGTTATAGTTGCCGTAAGCGGTGTAAACCTTTTTCCTTGTCCGCAGAACAGAGCTTATCAGCTCCTTTGTGCTGGTTTTGCCCATGCTGCCGGTTATGGCTATCTTTGTTCCTTTGTAGTTTTTAAGTTTGTATGCCCCAAGGGACTTTATTGCGCTTAAACCGTCACGGACAAGCACCTTATTCCCCGTGAGTTTCTCGTATATATCTTTATCTTCCACTATTGCCAGCGAAGCTCCGGCGTCCAGAGCATTCTGTGCATAGAGGTTCCCGTCGGTGTTTTCACCGGAAAGAGCCGTGAATATATCGCCTTCCTCGACCTTTCTGCTGTCGATAACAAGTTTTTTCACAGGCAGATCATTCGGTGTATCCGCCTTGATTACGCCGCCGAGGGCGTTTACGATCTCTTTCAGCTTCATCCATTTCCCTCCGGGTATGTCCTAATTCTTATTTAAGGAATTTTCTGACTTCTTCCCTGTCATCAAAATGAATCTTCTCTTTTCCGATAACCATGTAGTCCTCATGACCTTTTCCGGCTATGAGGATTATGTCGTTAGGCTGGGCTCCTTCAAGGGCGTTTTTGATCGCCTCGCCTCTGTCGGGACAGATAACGACTTTTTCTGCATTTTCAAACCCTTTGAGAATATCCTCGATAATCTGCTGGGGGTTTTCTGTTCTGGGGTTGTCGCTTGTTACCATTATTATGTCAGAGTAGTTTTCGGCAGCTTTTGCCATGCGGGGTCTTTTTGTTCTGTCACGATCCCCTCCGCAGCCGAAAATTGTTGTTATTTTAGTCTTTTTAAAAGGAGTGAGCGCTTCAAGAACATTCACAAGGGCATCGTCCGTATGTGCGTAATCCACGAATACAAATGCTCCGTTCACTTCAAACTTTTCGAGCCTTCCGGGCACGTTTTTGAGATTCTCTATTCCTTTTGCGATTGCGTCATCGTTTATGCCCAGCGCTATTGCGGCGGACACAGCAGCAAGTATATTTTCAAGGTTATGGAGCCCCACAAGGGTTGAGCTTATGTTGAAAGTGTTGCCCGGATAACGGACTCTGGCAGTTATGCCGTTCAGGGTGAAGGCGATCTCTTCTGCTGATATTTCCGCACGTTCGCTGACTCCGAACTTTATTGTGTCGATATTTTTTTCTTTTATAAGCCTTGCGCCGTAGTCATTGTCCATGTTTACCACTGCAATATTTGCATGGTCTTCCTGAAACAGTCTGCGCTTGGCGGTAAAATATTCTTCCATGGTGTGATGATAGTCCAGATGGTCTCCTGAAAGGTTTGTGAACAGGGCGACATCAAACTTTGTTCCGTACAGTCTCTCCTGATCAAGCGCATGGGATGAAACCTCAACTGCGAGGGCGTCACACCCGTCAGCAACGGCATCCGCAAGAACCTTGTAGTAGTCATATGATGATGGAGTGGTCACATTAGACGGAACATCCTTCCCTGCATATCTGTGTCCGGTTGTGCCCATTCTTAAGGGCTTTTTTCCTGCGGCGGTCATTATGGACTCAAGAAGATATGTAACAGTGGTTTTGCCGTTTGTACCTGTTACACCGACTTTTTCCATCTTTTCATCCGGTCTGCCGAAAAAGTTCCTGCAAGCAAGAGCCAGTGCCTTGCGTCCGTCCTCCACTATGACAGTGGGGATGTTCTCCAGCTTTTTTTCAGCGGCTATGAACAGAACCTTCCCGGTTGAATAAACCGCTTCGGCAACGCTGTGGGAGTCGAAAGTTGAGCCTGCATAGGCAAAAAACACACAGCCTTCCTGTATATCTCTGCTGTCGAAGCACACAGCCCTGACATCGGTCTCAAAATCTACATTCACGTCAAAACCGGTTATTGATATTCCGTCAAACAGATTAAATGCTTTCATCGACATCTTTCCTCTGTAAGCCGAGATAAAGCGAAGTAAGCTCTGCCATTCTTTTGAATGTAACTGCGGCTGTTGAACCGCCGTAGATGCTGAGCTTCGGGCTGTCATAAACGACAACCATCGCAACTCCCGGATTCTGTGCAGGATAAAACCCGGCAAAACTTGCCGTGTATTCCCTGCTGCTGTACGATCCTGAGGCCTTGTCGAACTTCTGCCCCGTGCCTGTTTTGCCTGCTATCTCCACAAATGAGGATTTAGCCTTCTGTCCTGTTCCTTCCTTTACCACTTCGGCAAGGAGAGCCTGCATGGTTTTGGCTGTAGCTTCGGACATGATGGGCGTTTTCTGTGCTTCAGGCGATTCGCTGCGCCCGTTTTTTTCCACCTTCTCAACTATGGAAGGAGTAACGAGAAAACCGCCGTTAGCCACGGCGGCGTAAAATCTTGCCATCTGAAGAGGTGTCACCAGTATTTCCTGCCCTATGGAAAGGGATGGTCTTGATAGTCCGGACCATTGCCTGTAGCTTCGCAGGAGTCCGTCCTCTTCGCTTATTCCGGTTATTCCGGTTTTCTGACCGAAACCTGCGGTCCGCATATATTCGTAAAAATCTTTTCTGTCAACCTTGTCTGTTAGCTTTATCATTCCTATGTTGCTGGATTTGATAAGAACCTCGTTAGCAGTGACCACCCCTATGGGTTTCACATCTTTTATGGTATGTCCATACATACGGAAGTGACCGTTTTCGCAGTTCACCTGCTTGGTAAGATCCAGCTTGTGCCTGTCCAGAAGGTAGGAGAAGGCAACAGGCTTATATATTGAACCGGGTTCAAAAAGGAAGGTTGCAACATCGTTCTTCCATGTTTTATCACTGTATCTGCTGTAGTTGTTCGGGTCATAGTTATCACTTGAAGCGGCGAAGATTATATCTCCGGTTTTAACATCAATGCCGACTGCTATTCCTCTGTCTGCCTTGAACTCTTCCACCCCTTTGCGGAGGAGGTATTCCGCTGTCCCCTGAAGATAAGTGTCTATAGTTACATACAGTGCGCTTTCTGCGTGGGTTTTCGCTTTGTTGTCCTCAAAGAGGATCAGGTTTCCTTTGTTGTCCTTAAGTGTTACAAGTTTTATTTTTTCGCCCTTGAGTACATTGTCATATCTGTTTTCAAGTCCCCAAAGTCCCTGATTATCAACCCCTGTAAAGCCTATTATTGAGGCGGCGAGGTGACGCTCAGGGTAGAATCTGTTTTCATTGAGGGTATATTCAATCTCCGGCACAAGCTCTTTTATTCTTCTTGCCGAAGCTATGTTCACATTTCTTTCCACCCAGACGAAGCCTTCATTCTTAAGGATTCTTGCCCTGGTGGTTTTGGATATTTTGATCCCTGCTTTGTTCAGTCTGGTGATAAAGTTTCGTCTGTCTTTGAGATTGGAAGCGAAGACATACAAAGAGGCAACTTTTTTATTTACCGCAAGGGGCTTGCCGTTTCGGTCGTAAATTATGCCTCTTCCTTTATACGCAGCATATTCGCTTTCAGCCTGAGAGCCTGCTATCTCGGCAAAAAAGTCGCCTTTAACGACCTGAAGGAAAAAAAGACGCCCCGAGATTATCACCCCGAGAACAATAGAAAGATAAATGAAGAATCTTATCCTGCTTTTTTCACTGAACATTAAATGTCCTGTTCATATCCGGCAGAACCAGTCCGAGATCTTCCCCCATTTTATAGAGGCTTGCGGTGTCACGCATTTCTGACTGTTTCTCCTGCATGAGCTGATACTGGATTTCCATTTCGTTCAGGTCTGCCGCCAGTCTGCTTATGGCGTAGCCTTCACGTACACAGAGGTGTCTGACATAGACTACGAGGAAAACCGAGATAATGAGCAAAGCCCACAAAAGAACCTTTCCGGTACTGAGGGTGTTTTCGCCGTTTGATTCGTATGCTTTGTCCCAGTAAATAGTTTTCGCTCTCATAGGTTCCTTCCCATGTCCTTAATTAATGTATGAAGTTTCTCCGGACGGCGTACCCCGCCCGGAGAAACTGCCTCTTCAATTCAAGAGGATGACACCCTTTTTGCTGCTCTGAGTTTTGCGCTTCGGCTCAGCGGGTTCTCCGCAACTTCTGCCTCAGCGGGTATCAGAGGTTTTCTTGTAAGCTGGCGGAAAGTTCTTGTCTTGCCGCAGTTGCATATAATCTGTTGGGTAGGGCAGATGCACTCTTTTTCAAAATAGCGGAATTTCTCTTTCACCAGTCTGTCTTCCAGAGAGTGAAACGAAATAAAGGCAGCTATTCCGCCCGTCTGCACTCTGTCCTCAAGTTTGGAGAGCATGGTTTCAATTTCCTCCAGCTCTCCGTTTACATATATCCTGACCGCCTGAAAAGTTTGAGTGGCGGGGTGAAAACCTTTTTTGTGGAACTTAGCCGGAACAGCCTTAAACACTGTGTCGGCAAGTTCTCTTGTTGTGGAGAAGGGCTTCTCATCCCTTGCGTTTACTATCGCTCCGGCGATTCTCCACGCAAACCTGTCTTCTCCGTATTTATCTATAATGGAGGAAATCTCCTCCCTTGAGAATGAATTGACAACATCAGCGGCGGTTATGCCCTTTGAGTTGTCCATTCTCATATCCAGTGGTCCGTCCTCCCTGAAGGAGAAACCTCTGGCTCCGTCTCTGACCTGCATGGTGGAAACACCGAAGTCTGCCAGAATTCCGTCAACCTTTTCTATGCCAAGTTCGTCAAGCACTTCGTCAAACAGGGCAAAGTTTTTATGAAATACCTGCACATTTCCGCAGGGTTTAAATCGTTCCCTAAGTCTTTCCACTGACTCCGGATCTCTGTCCAGAATTATATGCTTTGCAGACGGTTTAAGCTTTTCGTTCATTGCTGCGGAGTGTCCTCCGAAACCGCCTGTGAGGTCCAGCAGCACTCCGTCATCTTTTGCGGGCAGAAAGGATAAAACCTCGTTGAGCAGAACGGGCTTGTGCATTGTCCGTCCTCCTTAGAAACTGTCCGCGAACTTGGCAAACAGGGCGTCCGCTTTTTCGTCTCCGACAGTTTTCTCCCATGCTTCTTTTGACCATATTTCCATACGGTTGCGGAAGCCGTTTATCACGCAGTCCCCGTCAAGGGTGTTATTTTTTCTGATGTCCTGAGTTATTACTATACGTCCGTTTTTATCAATGGAGCATTCGTCCATGGAGGCGTACAGTTTGCGGAGAAACAGATTAAGATCGGGATTTCCCGCCTGTTCTTCCTCCCAGCGTGCTTCCTGTTTTTCCCATTCCGCCGCAGGGTATACTCTGAGATGGCTGCTCATTGAGATCAGAACGATATCGTCGCTCTGATATTTAGAGCGGAGGATATCCCGGAACTTGGACGGTATGCTTATTCTGCCCGTCTCACTGATTTTATGTTCGTATTTCCCTTTGAAGCTTCCCATCTTTTTATGCCAAATTAAACCAATTTAGGATCATATCGATCCAATCCATGCCAAACTTTAGCAGAACCATATATATGCGTCAAGGGAAATTAAAAAAAGATCAGCGGCTGAAAGCCTGTTGAATTGAGGCTTTCAGGTAATTTTCACATAGCGGAAGCGTGCGGACACATAAAAATAATCAGCCTGCGAACAAAAAAAAGTTGCAGACGGATAATCTGTAAACTTGGAAAAAATGTTCATATGGAATATGATAGGCTTTATCAAAGGTGAAAAAATGAAATTCGTCACAGAAGACAGCATTAAAATCAATGACGCCGGTATGGATGGAAAAATATTGCCGGACGGTCTTTTTCGTATTTTTCAGGAAGCAGCCATCAAACATTCCGACAGTATTGGCTTTACCCATCGAAGATATACGGAGATGAACAGACTGTGGATGCTGCACAGACTTTCCTATAAGCTTCACAGCGATATCAGCCTTTATGATGTGCTTAAAACTGAAACATGGTCCAGAGGCATGCAGAGGTTCAGAGGTTTCAGGGATTTTGTTCTTTCCAGAGACGGCGAACCTGTATGCACAGCCTCATCAGTATGGCTGTTTATTGACACACAGAAAAAGCGTCCCGCAAAGGTTGAACCTGAAGTACCGGAGGCATACCGACCTGTTAATGAAATGACAAACGGAACGGTTATTGAGGACTGGCAGCCGTCTGCCCCTTCTGAAAGCTCCGGTTCTTTTGCTATACAGACCCGGCTTACAGATTTCGACATTAATGCCCACATGAATAATACAGTGTATCCAGCCTATGTGTTTCAGGCATTTACTGAACTTAACGGCGCAAAGAAAGACTTCAGCGAATTCTGTATAGAATATTCCCATGAACTGCCCTACGGAACAAAAGAGGCTGTTGTGAAACTTGAGCAGCAGGGCAGGGAATACATCTTCTCCGTATCTGACGGAACACAGACAAACGCTCAGGGCTTTTTCAGAGTTTAGCTTATCTTCCGAAGAGTATGTCCCTGTTGAGGATGTACTCTTCCTCACCTCTTTCTTTTATCAGCCCAAGTTCAGCAAGCTTGACTATGTCTCTTCTTACCGTGGTACGGCTGACTTTGCCGTAAAGAGCAGTAAACTCTTTCATGAGCTGTAATTCGCTGTGACGGAATGAGTCTCTTGTTTTGAGAATGTTTATCAGTCCGCAGAGGCGCTCGCTTATTACTTTTGCTTCAAGAAGTCTGCGCACATAGCTGTCAAACATCTCTTCAGCGATTATCTCAAGGCTTTTCTTCTGCATCTCGCCCAATGATGAAATCACTATTCCGCACACGAAGTCAATGAACTCCGCAGGGTTGTTAGATTCTATAAATCTCTCAAGAATAGGGAAATAATCGGACGAATTCCTGTAAACAGTGCATAGCAGATACGGCATGTACCCTACGCCTGCTGTTTTATATACATAGCTTTCCGCAAGGCGTGCCAGAGTTTCGGATGAGCCTGCATAGGGGTATATTCTCATAAGATAAAGGTGTGCCAGAGATGCTCTGGTGATCACGCCGGATGATATAATTTCCGGTGAGTTTATCCATTCATAGAAGGTTTTCATCAGAAGATTTATATCAAGCTTGGTTTCCGGCGGGCTGTATGGCTTTGAAAACTGTTTTTCAAAAGCGCTGACAGGAAAATTGCGGTAGTTCGCAGGTTCGCTGTTCAGTTTTCTTTCAAGGACGGTGTTGAATTCTGTAATGAATTTTTCATCAATCCTGAAACTGTCATCTTTTTTCTGAACTGCCAGAGCAGCATATGCTCTGCCCAGATTAAAAAGCCTCACGGCACGGGAGTCTTCTCCAAAAAGAGATTCATCGCCGTTTACTATGCTTTCCGTTTCAGACAGGTTCAGTGTGTTCCCGGCAAGTTCAGACGCAGCATAAAGGGAGCGTTTTTCAAGGTTAATTAGAGTGCTTTCAGCCTCATTGGGAAAAACAGGCAGTTTTCCGGAGAGAAAGAGGATTCCCTCTGCTTCGGCAAGCTTTGAGCGGTTTGCCCCGCTGCCAGCGTCAAATATGAATCTGCCTATGTGGAAAGTGGATATTTCTTTGTTCATTGAGTTACCTGCCGAAAAAATAAGTTATTCAGATGTTGTTTTCAACCGTTTTCGCCTCATTCCAGAGTCTGTCCATCTCTTCCAGAGAGACATCCTCATAGGTGAGACCTTTTTCGGCGAGTTTCTTGCCTATATATTCAAAGCGGCTTATGAACCGTTTGTTGCATTTCCTTAAAGCTTCGTCCGGGTTTACATCAAGAAATCTGGAAACATTCACAAGGGCAAACATAATGTCTCCCAGCTCGTGTTCGATATGTTCCCTGTTTCCTTCTGCAACTGCTTCCTCAAATTCTGAGAATTCCTCAAGGACTTTAGCCATACAGTCATCAGTATTTGCCCAGTCAAAGCCGACTTTGCGTGCTTTTTTCTGAAGTTTTTCCGCCCTGCGGAGCGGAGGGAAGGAGACTGGAACGCCTTCAAAAAAAGAGCGTGCCCGGTTTTTCTTCTCTTCTGCTTTAATCTTATCCCAGTTAACTATAACATCTTCTGTTCCGTTGACTGTTTCAGAGCCGAAGACGTGGGGGTGGCGTCTTACCAGTTTCTCGTTTATCTCATTTAAGACATCGTCAATGCTGAATTTATTTTCATCCTCCGCCATTACGGAGTGGAATACGGCATGGAATATTATGTCTCCGAGTTCTTCTCTTATATTCTCAATATCTTTATTGTCCAGAGCGTCCAGAAGCTCGTAAGCTTCTTCCATGAAATGTTCTTTTATGGAATATAAGTCCTGCTCCCTGTCCCACGGACAACCCTCAGGGCTCCTCAGTTTGCGGATGATTTCCACAAGTCTGTCAAAAGTTAAGCTCATAAAATAACGGCTCCGGTCTTAAGAATCACTGTTCAAATAATATTTGATACTAAATCAGCGTGTTTGAAAAATCAACGGAATAAGATACTAAGAGCCTCTGAAAAAAAATAATTCTTTACTCCGTGTTAACTTAATTATTTATGAGGATGTGAAAAGCCGTATTTATAGGTTATAAATGTAGGAACATATGTTTAATAAATACAAAGGTGTCATAAATCTCTTGAAACAAAGGCATTTGGCATTAATACTAGAAAAAACAAGAACAATACAGTTCATTTGAGGATTTTATTATGAGGCTTATATCTGGGAACAGAGTACTGGTTTCGGTATCCGCCTTATCAGTGGTCATTATCGCACTGATAATAACTGGCTATGTCCGCATCAAAAGGATAGAGCCAGATATGGGGGAATTCAACCGTTCACGCAATCTCCTGCGTGCGTCTTCACTTATTTCCGATGGCTACAGCAGCTACACAAAGGCTTATCACCTTAATGACACAGTTTATCTGGACAAGTCAGTTAAGAGCTTTGACGGAGCGCTTTATCTTCTGGAAAAAACCGGTGACGGAGCCGACGGATGTATCGTTTCTGTCAGGGAGGGGCTTGGGAAGTACCTTGGAGACGTTTACAATGGAAGCAACCTGCTGACGGAGATTTTTTCACTGGAGCTTGGCAGGTATGTTGCTTTTGCAAACAAATGCCTTGAACGTTCAGAGCTTTCCGACTGGTCAGGAATAATGTCTTATATGACAGAAATACGCAGAGAGCATGTAAAAGCTGATAAGCTAATGACGGCATTCTCCCTTCTTATAGGTTTTATGCTTATTTTCACCATGTGGCTTTATTTTATGAACTTGGGCACGCTGAGAAAGCTTAAAGGGGAGCGTTCCTATAAGTATCGTCTTCTTGATATGCTTCCTAATATGGTGAGTGTAACGGATGGAAGTCATATGATTGCCTGCAACAAACGTGTTCTTGAGTTTGTGGGCTATCCGTCAGCGGCTGAGTTTTTAAAGGAGCATTCATGCCTTTGCGAATTTTTTATTGAAGAGAGCGGATATGTCTTCCATCGGGAGAATGCCCCATGGCTGACTCAGGTTCTGAATAATGAAAAACAGGGGCTGGAAAGCAAGGTGAAAATGAGAGATGCAGTTACCGGAAAGGTGAAAACTCTGCTCATAAACCACAGCGACTTTGACACATCAGAAGGCACTCTCGCCATAACTTTTACTGATATAACCGAAATAGACAAAATGCGCCTTTATCTCAAGGAAAGCGAAAATAGGTTCAGACAGCTCTTCAACGGACACAGCGCCGCTATGCTCCTGATTGATCCTGTTTCCAAAGATATCTGTGATGCCAATTCAGCAGCGGTTAATTTTTATGGCTACGGGCTTCATAAACTCAAATCCATGCGTATATGCGATATAAATATTGAAGATTCAGTGGAATGCCGGATGAATCAGGCTATTAAAGGAGAGTGCAATTATTTTGAATTCAGGCATAGGTTGGCTGACGGTAATGTAAAAGACGTAAGCGTGTTTTCCAGCCCGGTTCATATTGATGGGAAAGAGTATCTTTTCTCAATAATAACAGATATTTCAGATAAAAAGAATATAGAAAGAGAACTGGAACAGAGAACAGAGCTTCTGCGGGCGGTGCTGAAAAATGCTCCTGTCTGGATCTGGTTTGTTACGCCGGACGGAAGCCTTAAAATAGCCAATGATGTTTTCTGCCGGTCAACGGGGATAAAAGAAAGCGAAGTGTGCGGTCTTCGGCGCTATTATGAAAAGATGCCCTCAGGTTTTGGAAAACTCACGGAAGACGATATGGACACTCTTCTTAACTCTGGTTTTTCTGTGAAAGAACACGAAATCCGCCTTGCTGACGGTAAAAGCCACTTTTTAAGTGTTACAAAAGTCAGGGTGAAATGCCCCACAGGCTTAAACAACGGTCTTGTTTGTATTGCCACCGATATGACGGAACAGAAAAAACTGGAAAATGAGCTTCGCCGCATAAATGAATACCTTTCAGAATCTGTTGAGAAAGAGCTTGCTGTGCGTATGGGCAATGAAATGAAGCTCAAAGGCGTTTTCAACAGCATTAACGATGCAATGCTTATTTTTTCCATTGATAAAAACGGAGTTCCCGGAAAGGTTATTGATGTAAACAACAGACTTATTTCCCTGACAGGATTTTCAAGGCATGATGTACACAATATGCGCCCTGATGAGATTTATGAGGCTCAGGAGTTTGTTGCTGGTATGAATATCTCCACTCTGGTGTCCGAGGGCAAGCATTTTGTTTATGAAAGCAGGCTTAGTACCTCATCCGGAGGATATATCACTGTGGAAGTGAGCAGTTCGCTTGTTGAAATAAACGGGACTCCGGTCTGCATAGTTTCCATGAGGGACATAGACAGCCTTATAAGGCTTGAAAAAGAAAAACAGGACAGTGAAACACTCACAGAAGCCACATTCAATGCCGCAGGAATAGGTATATGCCTGTGCGATTTTGATGGCTTTTTCTGCAAAGTTAACAGCACTTTTGCCAGTATGCACGGTTATAAACCGGATGAACTTATCGGACAGCGTTATGAAATAACCATTGCAGAAGGATACAGAGAGCAGGTTCACGGTGAAATCAAAAGATTTGTGAACAGCACCGCCGAGTATTTCACCAGCGAGCATCATGCAGCCACTTCCGGCGGCAGAGAGATGACCGTGTCTGTTTTTATCTCCCGCATACAGCTTGGCGGCAGGACAATGTTTGTAAGCAGCTCTCAGGACATCACTGAGCTTAAACGCCTTGAGGAGATCAGGGAGGTGCAGGAGCAGATGCTTATCCAGCAGTCAAAAATGGCTGCAATGGGTGAAATGATCGGAGTAATTGCCCATCAGTGGAAGCAGCCTCTGAATGTAGTGTATATTCTTGCTCAGTATCTGGCTGAACTTGAAGGAGAACAGGGCATTGAGCAGGAAAAAGAGCTTGCTGAGATTTCTGACGGCATAATGAAACAGGTCGAGTTCATGAACGACACCATGAACGATTTCAGGAATTTTTTAAAACCGGGAAAAGAACCGCAGATTTTCGGTGTCAGGCAGGCTGTTGATGAGATTGTAAGTATGCTTCTGCCTCAGCTTCGCCAAAGCAATATTGATGTCAAAGTTACCTGCGAAGAAGAGTACATGGTAAAAGGTTTCAAAAATGAATTTAAGCAGGTTGTGATGAATATTGTGTCTAACGCCAGAGACGCTGTTACGGAACGCCGTGGAGAAGAAGCAGGAAAACAGCTCAACGGCAGGATACAGCTTGATATACACAAAGATGACGGCAATATAGCTCTCACCATATGCGATAACGGCGGCGGAATAAGCCCTGATATTATGGAAAATATTTTTAAACCATATGTTTCCTCAAAGGGCGACAAGGGAACCGGAATAGGACTCAGTACAGCAAAAACTATCATAGAGGAGAAGATGGACGGGACTATAACAGCATTCAACACCGCTGACGGTGC
>OBLN01000306.1_pt1 | contig 17909 bp, 17 predicted proteins | sample 1519301 | NCBI WGS metagenome assembly OBLN01 (sample SAMEA2452533, study PRJEB22499) | sediment metagenome | reverse complement strand
TCAAAGCGGCCGCCGGGGCGCGGCTTCGCAAGTTTTCCCCGCGCACTCTCGAAGTGTCCGCCAAACTGACCGCTGATGCCGTTTTGCCGGCCGCAAAAAACCGCGCCATGATTCAGACCACTGAAAAGGTGGTGGTGGTAGGCGCATCCACGGGAGGCACCGAGGCGCTGCGGGTTTTTCTGGAAGCACTTCCCCCCGATGTGCCCGGGATCGTCATCGTGCAGCATATGCCCGAGCAGTTTACCGCTTCCTTTGCCCAGCGGCTCGATGGATTGTGCCGCATCTCGGTTCAGGAAGCCCGTGACGGCGATACGGTACTGCGCGGACGCGCCCTGATCGCTCCCGGCAACCGGCACTGCCTTCTCAAGCGCAGCGGCGCACGCTATTATGTGGAAATCAAGGACGGCCCCCTGGTGTCGCGCCATCGTCCTTCGGTCGATGTGTTGTTTCGCTCCACCGCCCGTTATGCCGGCGCCAATGCAGTGGGGGTGATCATGACGGGGATGGGCGACGACGGCGCACGCGGCATGCGGGAGATGAAGGATGCCGGGGCAAGCACCCTGGCGCAGGACGAAGCTTCCTGTGTCGTGTTCGGCATGCCCAATGAAGCGATCAGGCATGGCGGCGTCGACCAGGTCGTTTCTCTGGAGCGCGTTGCGCGCGAAGTCCTGCGGCTGGCCCATTGAGACAGACTTTTCGACTTCTCTCTGTCGTTGCTGCATTCACTCGCCTTGACGCCGACAAATCTGCTCGCTTACACTGACTTCTATCGAAACGATCGCGATTTACACTTCTCCAGGCCAAGGTCCACGCTTTTTCCATGAATGATATCCTGACCGATCCTCAAGGCGGGCTGCCCCCCGATTCTTCATTTTGGCGTCCCATCAGCCGGGAAGAGATCAATATGTTCGCCCGTGCGCTGCAAAGCGCGTTCGAGGTGGTTGCGGTCAAAGCCAAGGGCAACCGCCGGGTGCTCGACCGTATCGAGGATCCGGCAGAGATGATCCTTGAATTTTCACCCCAGGTCCATTCGCCCAAAAAATTTCTCTTTCCCAACTGGGAAAAGCTGTTTCGCTTCCGTCTCGGTGGTCGGGTTCTGCTGGAGCCGGAACGCGCGGCGACCCCCCGGGTGATTTTCGGCATGCATCCCTGCGACCTGCATGCGGTGCGGGTGCTTGATGACTGCCTGTTCGACGGTGAGGCGGACAGTGCCTATCGCGCCAAGCGGGAAGGGACCCTCCTGATCGGTGTGGATTGTGTGCCCGATGAACATTGTTTCTGCACCAGCATGGGAACCGACCGCGCCGCGGATGGATTCGACCTGTTCCTCCACCGCGTCGCCGGCGGATATCTGGTGCAGACCGGCAGCCGTCGCGGGGAGCGTTTGCTTCATCGATATGCGCCGGCAGTGGCGCGGCGTCCCTCCGAACCGCCCCTGCCGTTGCAGGCCAAACCGATTTCCCATCACCTTGATTTTGCTTTTGAGGATCTGGCCCCGCTGATGGAGCGCGTCTACGACCATCCGGTGTGGGAAGAGCTGGGAAGCCGCTGCCTGGGGTGCGGAGCCTGCACCATGCTGTGCCCGAGCTGTTACTGCTTTAACGTTGAGGATCGCCTCGATCTGGACCTGGCGGGTGGCGAGCGGGTGCGTACCTGGGATTCCTGTCAGTTCGATCAGTTCACCAAGGTGTCCGGCGGTGATGAGTTCCGCGGGAACCAGGCGGATCGGCAGCGACACCGGTTCTTCCGTAAATACAAATACCTGTGGGATAAATACCAGCGCACCGCCTGCGTCGGCTGCGGCCGCTGCAGCCGGGAATGCCTCAGCCGCATCGACCCTGTGGCCGTACTCAACCGCCTCCACCAGGAGCAGTCCCTTCCGGCTTCGAAATCCTCTCCCGCTGCAGAGTACCGTCCGGAGTTGGCTGAGATCCTGTATGTCGAGCCGCTCACGGAGAGCGAAAAGCTCTTTCGGCTGCGCATGCCGCATCCGCTGGAATTCGAGCCCGGCGAATTCGTTGAAATCTCCGTCTTCGGCCAGGGGGAAGCTCCCTTTACCATCGCCTCGGCGCCCGAGCGCAGCGATGAAATCGAGGTGGTGGTTCGTGCTGCGGGAGCTTTGACCCAGGCCATGCACCGCCTGCGGCCCGGTGATACTGTCGGGGTGCGAGGCCCTTTCGGCTGCGGGTTTCCGCTGGAACGATTCAGCGGCCGCGATCTGCTGGTGGTAGCTGGCGGCATGGGGATGATTACGCTGCGCTCCCTGGTGCTAGGCCTGCTGGCACGCCGTGGTGACTATGGCCGGATCATGCTGCTTTACGGGGCACGCACGGTGGATCACTACCTGTTCCGGGACGAATTGGTTTGCTGGCACCGCGAGGGGAACATGGACTGCCGCTTTGCCGTGACGCAGGGGGACAACAGCTGGGGTGTGACCCGCGGCGATGTGGCGCACCTGTTGAAGGAACTCGATTTCGATCCGGCCCGGGTCACCGCCGTGGTTTCCGGTCCGGCCCGCATGTACCGCGCAGTCGACCCCCTGCTTTTCCGCTGGGGGATCGGGGAGGAGCACCTCTACCTCAACCTGGAACGCCACATGAAGTGCGGGCTGGGCAAATGCGGCAAGTGCCGCATCAACGACATCTGCGTCTGCGAGCAAGGCCCGATTTTCCCGTATACTCGAGTCAAGCATCTGAAAGAAGCGATCGAGCGATGAAAAAACGGGTCGGCTTCTTCGATTTCACCGGCTGCGAGGGGTGCCAGCTGACGGTTCTCAACCTGGAGGATCAATGGCTTGAGCTGATCGAACTGGTGGAAGTTGCGGCGTTTCGCGAAATCATGGCCGATGCCGGCGGCTCTCTCGACATTGCCTTTGTCGAAGGCAGCGTTGGGCATCCCCGGGAAATCAGGCGGCTTGAGGAGATCCGTGCGCGCTGTGAAGTCCTGGTAGCGCTGGGGTCCTGCGCCGACAATGCCGGCATCAATGCCCTGAGCCATTTCTGCGAGCCTCAGCGGCTGGCTTACAGCGCTTATGGCCGTGAGGTGGAGGGGATAGAAAAGACCCTGCCCTGTCCTCTGTCCTGCTTTGTCAAGGTCGATGCCCGTCTTCCCGGTTGCCCGGTGGATGGCGGAGAGTTTCTCCACCTGTTGCAGGCGCTGCTGGTGGGGCGCACGCCGGAGCTTCCCCAGTATTCCGTCTGCGTGGAGTGCAAGCTGGGTGAATACCCCTGCACATTCGACCAGGGCACCGTCTGCCTCGGGCCGGTCACCCGTGCGGGTTGTCACGCCCTGTGCATCGCCGGCGGTGATCGCTGCCGCGGCTGCCGCGGCCTGGTGGACAACCCGCGCTCCCAGCCCTACCGGCAGATCCTCGAAGAGCATGGCCTGACAGTGGAAGATATCCTGTCAGAATTCCGGATCTTCAATCTGCCGCCTGAAAAATCTTGAAATCTCAACGGAGAGCCGCAGAAAGTGAGAAGAGATGGAGAGGTTGTCTTATTTTCTCTCCGTCTCTGCGTTAAAGCCTTTGACTTTAGGATTATATGAAAATCGAACTCAATCATCTCGCCCGTATGGAAGGGCATGCCAACCTGGTGGTCGATGCCGTCGATGGCGCCATTAAAGAGTGCCGCCTCGATGTGGTCGAGTCGCCGCGGTTTTTCGAGGAGATACTCAAAGGGCGTCATTACAGCGATGTGGCGCCCATTGCGGCGCGCATCTGCGGGGTGTGCTCCGTATCACACACTCTGGCTTCGCTGGCGGCCACGGAGCATGCGCTGGGTGTGGCTGTCTCCGACCAGACCCGCGGACTGCGGCAGCTGCTGAGCCATGGAGAGAACATGCAGAGTCACCTGCTGCACCTGTTCTTTATGGCGGCGCCCGACTATCTGGGTGTCTCCAGTCTCACCGAGCTGGCCCGCGACCGCCGTGAGCTGGTGAGCCGCGCCTTGCGCCTGAAAAAAACGGCCAATGATCTGGTGCGCGTGGTGGGCGGCCGGGCTGTGCACCCGGTGACAACCTGTGTCGGCGGTTTTTCCGTTCTGCCTGGGGCCGCCGAACTGCAGGAGGTCAGGCGCAATCTGGTGGCGGCGCTAGCTGACCTGGAAGAGACCGTCGCCCTGTTCGCCGATTTTGACCTCCTCTGGATGGGGCGCGAGACGGAATATATCTGCCTGCGGACAGAGCAGGCTTACCCCGGGCTTGACGGCGACCTGTTCTCCAGTGAGGGCGTAAGCTGCCCTGTGGCGCGTTTCCAAACAATGATCAGTGAATATCATCAACCCCACTCCAACGCCAAATTTGCGCGCGCAACACGCGAAAACTTCATGGTCGGCCCCCTGGCACGGTATAAAAATGCCGGGGAGCATCTGTCCTCCATGGCGAAGAAGGTCGCCGAGGCGCTGGGTCTTAAGCGCACGTCCGTCAACCCGTTCGAGGCCAATTACGCGCGCCTGGTGGAAGTGGTACACTACCTGGAATCTTCGGTCCACCTGATCGACGATCTGCTGCTCAAGGGGCTGAAACTCGAATCCGTATGGGTGCCGCCGGTAGCGGGTAAGGGGGTGGCCGCCGTCGAAGCGCCGCGCGGTCTCTTGTTTCACTCCTATGTCTATGATGAGAATGGGCGCATCGAGTCTGCCGACTGTGTCATCCCCACCGCACAGAACCTGGGAAACATCGAGGCCGACCTGCATCACCTGGCTCCTTCCCTTTTGCACCTGCCGCGCGCGGAGATGACCCGCCATCTTGAAATGCTGGTCCGTGCCTATGACCCCTGTATCAGCTGCTCCACCCACCTGATGAAAGTTGATTTTGTCTGATCACGCACATTATAGGCATCTGTAATCCGACTACGAATATACCGGCAGCGACTCCCCGGTGGGCAAGCCGAAAAAAGTCGAGGACGTTCAGGACGGCAAGGAATTCTCCATGTTCCCTGTCAGCGACACCGCCTGGGACATCAACGCATCACTGACGGTCAAGTTCTGATTTTTCGCACAACCCTGGAGTGGCAGCGTTGCATGTTCATGCCTGTTGCTGCAGCTTGCTTTTCTCGCATTAAATTCCTACCGCTTCTATCTATGTAAACTGTTCAGCGGGGGACGCAGGATACGATGGCATCGTTTTCGATGACAAACTCGCCTGCCGCTCAAACAGCTGCCTCAGAACCTAACCTCCGTACCCTGCGGTCTTGGCGAGCGTGCCTGCTGAACAGTTGCAGATTTTCTTTATAATTCCACCGCGTCAATAGTTCTGCTAGAATGAAACTTTAAGACCACTTTCATTCCGGGTTTTCTTATGGTGCATTATTCTTCCGAAAAACCGCTGAAAGCTGTTCTGTTCGATCTCGACGGGACCCTGCTGGATGTGGAAATGGCTGAATTCATACCAGCTTATGTTCAGGGACTGGCTTCGCATTTCACCGACCTGGTCGAACCGGATCGTTTTGCCGATACAGTGCTGGCGGCGACTTTCGCTCTGATTCGGGACGACAGGGTGCGTACGAGCAACGAAGCGCTTTTTCTCGAAGCCATGCACAGCCGCCTTGGCATCGAGGCGGTCGAATTTGTCCGTCGCTTCGATGCTTTTGTCGAAAACGGTCTGGGCAAGCTGGCCTCCATGGTGCACGCGCTGCCTGCGGCCAGGGATATCCTGCGACTCTGCTTCGACAGGGATTTGACGGTGGTGATTGCCACCAACCCGGTTTTCCCCCGCTCTGTCATCGATGCCCGCCTTAACTGGGGAGGCTTGCATGATTTTGACTATTCCCTGGTGACCAGTTATGAAAATACCCGCCTGTGTAAACCGCACCCGGGGTATTTCCATGACATTCTGACACAGTTCGACCTTGACCCTGAACAGTGCCTGATGGTCGGCAACGACACCGAACACGACCTGGCCGCTGCCCAGGTCGGGATTCCCACCTTCCTGGTGGAAACCTGGATGATCGACCGTCTCGACGGCGTGTTTCAAAGCGATATGCGCGGAAACCACGACGGCCTGCTGGAGTTTCTGCAGAAGGTTTGATTCTGTTTCCCGGTCGCCTGTATGATTAATTGACACAAATTATCTTTGCCGGTATTCTGGTCTGGATTCATGGTTCTTGTCCAAGCGTCTGTCTTGAGCAGCGCAAGATCCATAAACCTTGATGGAGGTCCTATGCCCCGATTGGTTGACAATCCAAATCTGGCCTTTCGCCTGGCGCGAGCCATTGTTTCCGACATCGCCCTTTACAACCAGGACAAGGTCGCGTCCGGAATCAAAAATGACAACATTTTCGATGTTCTTGCAGAAGAACTGGAAGAAGGTCGCGAACATTTTCATACCCGCGTGGCGGAGGATCTGGCCGGACGCGACCAGCTTTATGATCGCGCCATCGTCGATGTGATGATCAAGCAGGCGGGTAAAATCGAAAGCGCAATCTGGTAGATGGCAACTGAACATAATTTTTTATTCGAGGCGCAGCAGGCTCCATGCCGCCTGGATCATTTTCTCGCTGACGAACTGCCCGAACTGAGCCGTTCTCAGATAAAAAAGCTGATTGCGGATGGACATGTCCAGGTCGACGGCCGGGTGACCAAGGCCGGAGAAAAGCTTAAAGGGGGGGAGCGCCTGCGTGTCGTCGAGCCCGCCCCGCAGGCTGCCGCGCCCGTCGCCGAAGCGATTGAGCTCGAGGTTCTTTACGAAGATTCACATCTGATCGTCATCAACAAACCGTCCGGTTTGGTAGTGCACCCCGCGGCGGGACACTTCACTGGGACGCTGGTCAATGCCCTGCTGCACCACTGCACCGATCTCTCGGGGATCGGGGGTGAGTTGCGACCGGGCATCGTCCATCGCCTCGACAAGGAAACCTCCGGCGTCATGGTGGCGACCAAGGACGATGCCACTCACCAGGATCTGTCCCGACAGTTTAAAGAGCATTCCATCACCCGACGCTACCTTGCCCTGGTGCACGGCATGGTACAGAACAACCAGGGCGTGATCGACCGCCCCATCGGGCGCCACCCGACCGATCGCAAAAAGATGTCGAGCCGCAGCGGGCGGGGGCGGCGTGCCGTGACCCGGTGGCAGGTCCTCAAGCGTTTTGACCGCGATCGCCTGACTCTGCTGGAATTGACGCTTGAGACGGGGCGCACTCATCAGATAAGAGTCCATTTCGCCGATATGAATCTGGCCCTGGTCGGCGACCCGGTCTACGGCAGCGCCTCCCGGACCAACGCCCTGCGCGACCTGGAACTGCGCCGGCTGGTGCAGTGTCTGGGACGACAGGCGCTGCATGCGCGGCTGCTGGGTTTCGTTCATCCCGCCACAGGGGAGTATCTGGAGTTTGAAACCCCTCCTCCCGCCGATTTCCAGGCGGTACTCGACCATCTCGACCGGCTCTACGCCGAGTGATTGCGGGCTTGACCCGCGCCCCCCTCTGCATTTAACCTCTGTAGCGACGCGGCGTGCGCCGCGCCCTTCATTCCACCAATCGGAGTTACATCCCCAAATGAAAATGGCACGTCAAGGGAAAATAAACTATCTGCAGCCTTCATGGGCGGCCGATTCTGCGGTATGTGCCGGCTTCACCTCGCGCAACGGCGGTGTGAGTCGCGCCCCCTATAATTCACTCAATCTCGGCTTCAATACCGAGGACCCGCGACATAATGTGGAGGCCAACCGCTCCTCCCTGTCACGCTCCTTCGGCCTGCCGCCGCACCTGCTCCTGACCGTGCAGCAGGTCCACGGCACCGATCTGCTGGTAATCGATCAGCCCAACCCCGATCTTTCTCATTTCCAGCAATTAAGCTGCGACGGCATCATTACCAACCAGACGGGAATCCTGGTGGGCGTTCTGGTGGCGGATTGCTTCCCCGTCCTGATCTACGATCCGCGTCAGCATGTGGCGGCTACCATCCACGTCGGCTGGCGCAGCGCGGCGGCGGGTATTCTCGGCAAGGCGGTGCGTTCCCTGTCCCAGCTGTTCGACAGTTCCCCTGAGACCCTGGTGGCGGCCATCGGCCCCGGTATCGGTGCGCATAAATATGAAGTCGACCGCCCGGTGCGCGATGCGTTTCGGGCCGATGGGCAGCCCTGGGATGAGCTGGCGAGCCCTCAGGGTCTGGGGAAGTGGCGCCTCGACCTGCGCAAAGCCTGCATCCTGCAACTGCTCAAGGCAGGGCTGCGGGAGGAACATATCGAAGCGGCCGATGAGTGTACCTGCTGCCATCGGGAACTGTTTTTCTCTCACCGGCGCGACCAGGGGAAAACGGGGCGCCAGATGGGATTCATGCTTCTGTCTTCTCGAGGATGAAAATTGACAATGCCGTATCCGGTCGTCTTTTTTCCCTGAGGAATTGCCCATGTCCATCAAAATAATCTTTGCGGATGATCACGAAATCTTTCATGATTGTGTCAAGGCCCTGTTTGATTCTCATGGCAAGATTGAAGTGCTGGCCACGGTGAGCGATGGTCGCGCTGCGGTAAGGCTGGCAGAGGAGCTCAAGCCCGATGTGGTGGTGATGGACCTGGCCATGCCGTTTCTCAACGGCTTCGATGCCCCCCGCCGCATCGTGGCCGAAACTCCCGGCGTAAAGGTCGTCGCTTTATCCAGCCACAAGGATCGAAAGTTTATTCTGTCCATGCTCAAGGCCGGTGCACGGGGCTACGTGGTGAAGGATTCAGTTATTGCCGAACTTGTGCAGGCGATCGAGGTGGTCGTGTCCGGTGGAATGTACCTGAGTCCCGGCGTGACCGATATTGTCATGAACAATCTGCTTCAGGGTGATGAAGAAAGAGCCTCCTCTCCCTTTGACAAGCTGACTCCCCGAGAACGTGAGACCCTGCAATTGCTGGTCGAAGGTACCCCGGTCAAAGATATCGCCGATCTGCTGAATGTCAGCGCCAAAACCGTCGAAACTCATCGCCATAATATAATGCAGAAGCTGGGCGTGGAATCCCTGCCCGAGTTAACCAAGCTGGCGATTCGAGAAGGCTTGACGACCTTGTAAAACCCTTTTCCTCCCCCCTCTCTTCGAAGGTGTCCACAGCTTATCCACAGAAAGTGCATCCGTCTAAGGGATTTCGAAGTATAAAATAATCAAATTTCGGATTAAAATCAGGATTTTCCTGATAGGCATTTTAAAAAAAAAGAGCTATGGTATTTTCATCATTTTGGCTGAAACGGATTTATTCCGTTATCTCAAAGAGATCGCATGTGAAGGAGGGGTTCCGGAGTTTTCTTCCGGGGCTTGAGAATCATTGCCGTGAAATGGAGGGCTCGTTCGGATCTATTCCGGGCGGGCCAGTTTTTTTGCCTGAACACTGATTCTAATGGTCTTCGGGATGGTCGTGATCGTGGGGTTCCTGCTCATGATGTGGGTGGGCATGGTCATGATAGCGGGGGCGCGGTGGATGACAGTGAGCCTCAGTGTCGGCGCCGTGCAGATGGATATAGGTGTGTGCGTGATTATGCTCGTGCTCATGGGGATGACTGTGTTCCAGGTCCCCATGCCGGTGGCGGTGCTCGTGCAGATGCCGGTGACGGTGGCTGTGAGCATGCTGGTGCTGCAGAGCCCTGATCTCGCGGCAGTGCTCCCGGCGTGAGGTGAGAGTCAGCAGATTGAGGCGTGCGCGGTCCTGGTCGTGCAGAAACTCGTGAGTGCTGTAATCCCGAACGATCTCTCCCTGGTGCAGAACCACCGTTCTCTGTGTCAATTTTGCGGTCAGATAGGGGTCGTGGGAGACCAGGATGCGGGTCTGGGGCAGCCCCTGCAGAATGTTTAGCAGCAGTTCTTCTCCCTGTGGATCAAGACCGGCGGTCGGTTCATCGAGAATCAGAATATCGGGTTGCATGGCCAGCACGGTGGCGATGGCCAGCCGTTTGCGCTCTCCGCCCGAGAGATGCTGGGGGATGCGATCTTCGTAGCCTTGCAGGTGGACCTGTGTCAGTGCCTGATAAACGCGTTGGGCGAGCGCTTCTTTTTTAACCCCCATCTGGCGCGGTCCGAAAGCGACCTCTTCCGCACATGTCGGGCAGAAAAGCTGGTCGGCCGGATCCTGAAAGATGATTCCGATCCGCCGCCAAAGATTGCGCCGACGCCGTCGGTTGATCGGGATTCCCTCGAAAAGGTGTTCGCCGCGCCCCTCCAGGATGCCCAGCAGGCAATGCAGCAGGGTTGTTTTGCCGGCGCCATTTTCGCCGACGATGGCAACGCTCTCGCCGCGGTTGATCTTGAAATGGATTTTTCTAAGCGCCTGCGTTCCGTCAGGGTAGCTGAAGGAATAGTCTTTGACCGCGACCAGCGGTGAAGCCTCCGGTTTGGATAAAACCGCAGGATCGTCGGTCTCCGGCAGAAGCGGCTCGCGGCGGGTGGCTTCCGCCGCGAGGATGTCGTCAATGCCATCCAGGCGAAAAGAGAAATCCAAACCGTGCTCACGCAGAGACTCGGCATGGGAGACCAGTTCGCGCAGGGTGTAGTCATGATGCACCCGCCCCTGGTCGAGTACAACGGCGCGCTGACAGAGATCGTAGGCAAACAGCAGGTCGTGGGTGATGCAGATCAGCGTTCCCTCGTAGGCGCGCAGCAATTCCCGCAGGATGTTGTCCTGTGCCGGGTCGAGGTTTGCCGTCGGCTCGTCCAGGATCAGAACCTGGGGGCGCATGGCCAGCAGAGTGGCCAGGGCGCCGCGCTTTTTCTGACCGTAGCTCAGGTGGTGAGAGGGCTTGTATGCCAGATCGGCCAGCCCCACCTGGGCCAGTGCGTCCCGTGCCCGCTGTGCACATTGCTCCGCACTCAGCCCCTGGTTGCCCGGCCCGAAGGCCACGTCTTCGAGCAGGGTATTGCAGAACAGCTGGTCGTCGGGGTCCTGAAACAAAAGCCCGACCTCAAGGCGGGCCCGTCGCAGATGTTCGCCCCGCAGCGGCTGCCCTTTGTAGATGACGGTACCTGCCTGGGCCTCGAGCAGACCGTTGAGATGATGCGCCAGGGTGGATTTCCCGGAACCGTTCTGTCCCACCAGCGCGATGCGGTCGCCGGGTCGAATGGTGAGATTGACCTGCCGCAGCGCCTGGTGACCGTCAGGATAGCTGAAATCAAGATCGCGAATCTCGATCAGAGCCTCTCTCTCCCGCGGTAAAGATGTTTCAGAGTCAATAAAGTGCATTTTTATCCAAAAAATTAAAGGATTTTCCTCTGCGCCTTAGATACTTTCTCTCCGCCTCAGCGTTAAAAAAATCACCCTCCCAGATAGAGTCGATCAACCCCCAGCAGCACCATCCCCAGCAAAATCCAGAAGGTTGCCTTGAGCCAGTCTCCGATGGAGGAGCGAAAGCGATGCAGCTCCTGGAACGTGCCGTCGTAGCCGCGTGCCAGCATGGCGTCATAGACGCGATAGGTTCGCTCAAAACCACGCACGAACAGCATGCCGAGAAAATTGCCGGTCATTCGCAGCGTTTCCATATTGGTTCTTTTGCGAAAACCGCGCACTTTCATGCCGGTTGCCATGCGGCGCGTTTCCTCCAGGAAAACGAATATATACCGGTGCGCCAGGTGGATCATGCGGGTGATCTTGTCGGGCACGCCCAGTCGGCTAAGGCCTTCAAGCGTGACGGACAAGGGCGCGGTGGCCAGAAGGGGTTCCATCAGCAGGGCGACAGCAAAGGCTTTGCAGCAGATCGTCAGCGCCAGAATCGCTCCGCGCAGGTTGAAGGAAATTCCCTCCATTCCTGCAAAAACGACAAGCGTATCCTCCGGCTGGGTGGGGACGGTCAGGGGCATAATGACGATAAACATAACCAGAAAACCCGACATGGCGAGCAGGCGGCGAAGGGCTCGGTAAAAAGGCAGGCGTGCAAGTGGTACACAGATCAGAGCCATAAGCATCGCCGCGGATGCCGCAGGCAGGGAGCGAACGGCCACAACGAAAAAGGCGAATGTAATCAGGGAAACCAGCTTGAAGCGCACATCCCAGCGGTGAAAAAGTGATCGGGTGGTTGCGCTGTCGCCCAGTTGAGGGATGGACCAGTCGCGATCAGTGTGGTTGGTGTTGCTGCGCTTACCACTGCGCGTCAACCAGGCCAGCAGACCCCACCCGGCCACCAGCCCCGCTGCCATTAAGGCCAGCACGGAGCCGGGCAGAATTATCGTAGCGCCGGCTGTGAAATTCATGAAGCCTCTGCGGAAAAGGGAGTTGAGCCCGCACGCAGCAGTTCAGGTTTAACCCGCAGCAGAAAGGAGACGGTGAAGGCACTGACCGCCCCTTCGATTGCGATAACCGGCAAATGAGCCAGAAGAGCGATGCGGGCGACCCCGGAGAAATCCTCACCTCCGGTGGTCAACAGAAGCGCAAGAAGCAGCGCGGAGAGCACCGTGCCGCCGCCACCGGCCAGGGCGGCGGCCAGCATGTGGCGTTTCGGGCCATGCCCTTTGAGTTTCTGAAAGGCGAAACCGCAGGCCAAAGCCGGTATCCCCATCATCAGGGTATTGGCGCCGAGAGCGGTCAGGCCGCCGAATTGAAAAAGAAGACTTTGGAGCAGCAGCCCGATAGCAATCGCAAGAAAGGAAGAGGGTCCGAGCAGCACCCCGACCAGGCCGGGAATCAGCATATGGACACTGGTCGGCCCCAGCGGCACGTGAATCAGGGAGGCAACGAAAAAGGTCGCGGTGATGACAGCTACTTTCGGCAGGTCTTTTTCTCCGGTCCGTCGCACGCTCCATGCGGCAATAGCTACGGATGCCACGGCGCATCCCAGGGTGACGCCGACCGGCAGGACTCCATCGGAAACATGCATGAGGTTCTACTCCCGTTGCCGCTCGCGGTGGCCGGCCACAAAGAACGCCACTCCAAAAAGCCCCAGGATATAGCCGATGCCGCTGAAAATATCTTCCATTCCGGGGTTCTCGAACTCCTGCCGCAGCATGGCGATCTCCCGGTGCAGGCGGCGCAGTTCCCGCTCCATCTGCGCATGGTGCTCCTCGAAAGAGGTCAGTAGTTGATCGCAGGTCTCACCGGCAGCGCAAAATCTCTCGCCGGGGGCGCAGACAAAGAGAAAAAAAAGGGCCAACGCCGTCAATCGACCTTTCCAGCTCGCCATAGGGCTTACTCCCCAAAGGTGTATTTTTTCAGTTCGAAATGGTTTTTATGCCCCATGCCGGCATCAAGAATAATGACCAGATCCTCTTTCTTCGGGATCGCGAACGAGAACAGCCCCTTCTCATCGGTGCGGCCTTCAAGCAGCGTTTCCTCATTCGAATCGACCACGGTGATCTTGCCGTCTTCAACGGCCCGCCCATCGGGGAAATAGCTTTCGGTGTAGACCGTGTTCCCTTCGATATAGGCAAAGATATTGACCTTGTGAGCAAAGGCAGTGCCGGTCAGCAGGGTGAAAAGTACAAACATGCTCAACGGCAGGAGCAGCCTGGGAGATTTGATGGTCATGATGGGTCCTCTATTTCTGGTCAAGAGCTTGAACCACAGAGATCACAGAGAGCACAGAGAAAAACCGAGAGGCAGATCGGAGTGTAAGATTGCTTGGAAGAAAACTGAACCTTATAAGGTCATGTTTTTCTCATGTTTTTCAAAATCTCTGTGGACTCTCTTTTTTATCTCTGTTTTTTACCTCTGTGGTAAGAGTTTTTTCCTCGATTGGTTATTTCATATCCCGCGTATGCACCCAGTAGACCGCGCCGATTTCGACTCCTTTCTGTTCCCCTTCATGCTCCAGGGTCCAGTCGGCCAGGCTGAGGGCGGAGAATCCCCACCAGCCGGCGCGCGGCATGGCGTAGTGGAACACGCCGTCGGCATCGGCCTTGATCACCTGGGTGAGGAAGGCGTCGGCGGGTGCGGTGATCCATCGGGGATTGTCGGGTGATTCATTCAGATATTCCACTTCGATCTCGGCGAAAGGGACCGGTTGTCCGTCGCGCAGGACGCGGCCGGAGAAGAGGTTGCCGCTCCACAAGCCGTAAGGGCGGGTCATGGGGACGATCTCCGTTTCAAGCCCGACCGGTTCATCCCAACCTTGCTGCAGACCGTAAGCGTTGACGCAGACCTTGGTGTAATGAACGATGAAGAGGTCTTCCGCTGGCTCCCAGTAAGGGGCGGGCTCCATGTAGAAGGTGTAGTCTCCGGGACGCTTGAGGGTTGTCCCGGCGACCCAGTAAGTGAAGTTTTCCTCCTGATCGGCGCTCTTGCCGCGGGCTGCAGAGAGGGTCGGGAGCAGATCTGTTTTTACACCGTCATGCAGCACCCCGAAAACCCGGGGCCCGGCCATCTCCATATAGTGACCTTCCATGGGATGGATAAACTTGGCTGCAAGCTTCAGGGAAGGGCCGCTGTCGGAGGTAACGAGGGGTGAGGAGGGGATGATGGCGCCGAAATGAGCCCCGGCAGAGGTGCACAGGACAAACAGCAGGGCGGCTGTGGAGAGTAAAAGTCGAATCATGTCAGGTCGCTCCATTGAAAAAAGTCATGACAGGATCAGGCAAGCCCCTTGAGAGAAGTGATACAGGGTTGTTACTAAAGTGTGTTTTCGTAGCACGATCAACATAGAAAGAGACTCAACAATTGTCAAGTTTCAAACGAAACGGAGTGAAAAAGTGAAGATATTTTCAGGGCTGTTGGATTTCCCGATCCGGGGCAGGGCGCCCCGGATGGATGTGCCGGTAGGGTGCTACAGGCCGCGCAAGGAGACTTGTGCGGCGTATCGGGAAGCGATTTCTTCAAAGTGGCGCAGTGTCGCGGCACTATGGGCGCTGCACTTGCGCCAGTCGAGTGCCAGGGCGTGTTCGGGCACGAACTGCTGCAGAATCCAAAGCGGTGCGCCATGCAGCAGTTTGCCGAGTTGATGGAGGTCCGGTTCTTCGATCAACCCCGGCACGCAGGTGGTGCGAAATTCGTAATCGATGGTTCCCTTGCGCAGCAACTCGATGGATTGGGGCAGAAGCCCGAGATCGACTGGGGCTCGGTGCAATTCGTTGTAGCGTTCAGGAGCGGTCTTGAGATCCAGGGCGACGTAGTCCACAAGGCTTTCATTCATCAACTGTTCAAGCACCGCGGGCGCCAATCCGTTGGTGTCGAGTTTGATCTGCAGGTCGAGTTTCCTGATGCGGGCGAGAAACGCCGGCAGTTCCGGATCGAGAGTCGGTTCGCCGCCGGAGATCACCACCCCGTCGATGAAGTTGCGTCGTTCCTCGATTTCGTGCAGGAGGATATCGGCTGGATAATCGGGATGATCCTCGGGGGTGAGAATCAGCGAACCGTTGTGACAGAACGGACAGGTGAGGTTGCAGCCGCCGTAAAAGACGAGGGAGGCGATCCTGCCCGGATAGTCGAGCAGGCTTGTCCCCTGAAATCCTTTGATGCCCATGGCGTGAATCAGTGCTTGCCCTGGCCGTGCTCGACCAGAAACTCGCGGCGATCCTTAAACTCTTCTTTCTTGCCCTTGTTCCATTGCTGCACGGGGCGGAAGAAACCGCAGACGCGGGAGTAGACTTCAACTTTTGCTTCACATTTGCTGCTCATTGAACGCCTCCAGTGGGTAAGATGGTTCAGGCCGCCTCGTGGTCATGGTAGGGACACTCGAAGTGTTCTCCGGGGATGTAGCCATGCTCGGGGCAGATGGTAAAAGTCGGTGTAATGGTGAAATAGGGCAGATGGAAATTTTCGGCGATGCGGCGTGCCAGGAGCCTGGCGCTGCGCCAGTCCTCGAGGCGCTCGCCGAGGAAGCCGTGAAAGACGGTGCCGCCGGTGTAGCGGGTCTGCAGCGCATCCTGGTGGCGCAGGGCCTGAAAAATATCGTCGGTGCTGCCCACCGGCAGCTGGGTGCTGTTGGTGTAGTAGGGCTGGTCATCGCCGGCGGCATGGATTTCGGGAAATCGTTCGCGGTCGGCGCGTGCCAGGCGGAAGCTGGTTCCTTCTCCCGGCGTGGCTTCCAGGTTGTAGAGGTGATCTGTCTGGTCCTGGTAGCTTTCGAGCTTGCCGCGCATGAACTCCAGGGTTTCCACCGCCAATTTGTTGCCCGCGCCAGTCGTAATGTCGCGCCCGATGAGGTTGACACACGCTTCATTCATGCCGATCAGGCCGATGGTGGAGAAGTGGTTGTCCCAGTGGCTGCCGGAGCGTTCCTGGATTCCCTGCAGGTAGAAGCGGCTGTAGGGGTAAAGGCCGTGCTCGGTGAAGCGCTCGAGCTGCTTGCGCTTGATTTCCAGGGAATCGCGGGCGATATCCATCAATTCGCCGATGCGGTCGAAAAACGCGTCTTTGTTCTTCGCCTGATGGGCGGCGCGGGGCAGGTTGATGGTGACTACTCCGATGGAGCCGGTCAGCGGGTTGCTGCCGAACAGGCCGCCGCCGCGACGGCGCAGTTCGCGATTGTCGAGCCGCAGGCGGCAGCACATGGAGCGTGCATCCTCGGGGCTCATATCCGAATTGATGAAGTTACTGAAGTAGGGGATGCCGTACTTGGCGGTCATCTCCCAGATCGGTTCAAAGCGGGCGCTTTCCCAGTCGAGGTCGCGAGTCAGGTTGTAGGTGGGGATCGGGAAGGAGAAAATGCGCCCCGATGAATCCCCCTCCATCATCACTTCGCAGAAGGCGCGGTTGAACAGGTCCATCTCCTCCTGGAATTCGCCGTAGACCGAATCCACGAGCTGTCCGCCGATCACCACGGCCTCCTCGGCTATGCCCGCCGGCGGCGACATATCCATGGTGACGTTGGTGAATGGCGTCTGGAAGCCGACCCGGGTGGGGACGTTCATGTTGAAGATGAACTCCTGCATGGCCTGCTTGACGTCCTTGTACTTCAGGCCGTCGTAGCGGATGAACGGCGCCAGCAGGGTGTCGAAGTTGGCGAACGCCTGCGCGCCGGCCGCCTCCCCCTGCAGGGTGTAGAAGAAATTGACCACCTGCCCGAGGGCGGTGCGGAAATGTTTCGCCGGTGCGCTCTGCACCTTGCCGTAGGCGCCGGTGAATCCTTTGAGCAGCAGATCCTTCAGGTCCCAGCCGCAGCAGTAGACCGAGAGCATGCCGAGATCGTGAATGTGCAAATCCGCTTCGCGATGCGCCGCGGCGATGTATTCGGGGTAGATCTTGTTGAGCCAGTAATTGCTGGTGATATTGCTGGCGATATGATTGTTGAGTCCCTGCAGGGAGTAGCCCATGTTGGCATTTTCATTGACCCGCCAGTCCTCCTGGGCCAGGTAGCTGTCGATGGACTCGACCGACTCGCGCATGAATTCGCGCGTGCGGCGCAGCGATTCGTGCTGGCGGCGATAGAGGATATAGGCCTTGGCGACCTGGGCGTGGCCGTTTTCGATCAGGATCTTTTCCACCAGGTCCTGAACGTTTTCGACTGTGGGGACGCGATCGTCCTTGTAGATCACCTCAAGGATACCGACCACCTGGCGTGCAATATCCGCGGGGCGCTCCATGTCAGTACCGCCCACGGCCCTCACCGCTTTGCAGAGTGCTTCAACGATCTTGTCCTGTTCGAACGCAACCACGCGCCCGTCGCGTTTGCGGATGAAAGGTACCATGCGTTTGTTCCCCTCCTGTCGAAATTTACCCGCCAGTCTTCCACAATAATTTATGCAGCCGCCGGCGCCTGAAACCGAAATTGAATTTAGCATAGAGATGGAAGCAGTCAAGGTAAAAAACACAACATGTAGATTAAAATTATCGGCCGCAACACCATATATTGTGATCAGTTCGTGGACAGGTTGTGGATAAGCAGGGGACGGAAAATCCCTGCCGGGCGGAGCAATCCCCCTCTGGCGGCGCTTGACCGCAATAAGGGAGCATGCTAGACAGTTTTTCAACCCGACTCGTTTTCCCCTGCATCTGTTTGCTGTTTTCGGTTGCCCGGTTCCCAGGTCTCAACGAAGGACCAGCAGAGACAGGAAACAGGTGTTCACCTTGCCCCA
>OBLN01000305.1_pt1 | contig 17924 bp, 15 predicted proteins | sample 1519301 | NCBI WGS metagenome assembly OBLN01 (sample SAMEA2452533, study PRJEB22499) | sediment metagenome | reverse complement strand
GAACAGGACAACGAGTATATAAACACAAACCTGAATTTGCCATTTGCCTATTCTCTCGGTCTTTTTGCAGGTTTTTCACCCTGCCTGATGGCCATACTTGGATTTCTTTTAAGCTTTACTGCAGGGACGAGCAATAGTGCGAAAAGTGGAATGGTACGTGCAACGGTATTTGGATTGGGGCTGGTAGGTTCTTACTTAATATTGGGCCTGTGTTTGCTTTCATTCCGAAAGTCAATTCCAGATTTGGAAAGCTTTTCTTTTGTTACAGGCGTCATTGTAATTCTCATTGGATTAAACCTTCTGGGGGTCTTGAAATCTCCTGTAGTTCTGGATAATTATTTTCAGAGTTCTGCCAGGAAATATGCGGGTACTCTGGGTGGAGTTTTCTTTCTTGGGATATTGTTTTCTTTTGTAAAAGTTCCCTGCACTGCTCCCATGCTTCTTGTACTGCTCAACAAGACTATTACAAACGGGACTGTTAATGATCTGGCTCTATTGCTTGCTTTCAGTGTAGGGGTGTTGACACCTTTTATTGGAGTTGGCATGGTAGGGGGCTATACTCTGTCTAAACAGATCCGTTCGTATAAAATGTACCTGAAAAAAATTAGCGGATTTGCACTTCTATTATTTGGATTATGGATTATGATTTAAGCTGTAAGATAAAAAACAAGGCAAGGAGTTAAATCTAAATATTTGATTAACATATGGACTCTCTATAAATCTTATGTCATTTATTGCATAAGATGTACAATGGTGTGAAAAATATGGACAATCCAAATCTTAATAATCTATTATTTGATCCTAATTCGTTTTTCAGGGAAAAGTCAAGAAACAATGTTGATTTTAAGTATCCTGTATTGATAATACTCGTAATTGCCATAATTGCAATGGTTTCAAGTTTTCTGGTCATGAACCAATTCAGCGGGTCGCTCCCTTCTGATATGAGTTCATATTTCTCAACTGCAACATTTTTCTTCGTTATTGTTGGGGGGTTGATTGGAACATTCTTTTACTGGTTCCTGCTGACCGGAATCTTATACGCAATATCATATGTATTTGAATCAAAGGGTTCATTCAGGAGGACGCTGGAGTTTGTAGGTTATGGATTTGTGCCACAAATATTCAGCGGTTTAATAGGTGTAGTTATAACATACTGGGTAACAACGTCTGCAGACTTTTCGTTGCAGAACCCGCAACTTATTACTGAAAATATGATGGAGCTCTATTCAAATAACCCCCTGTATTATACTTCGCAAATAATTGGTATTTTATGCCTCTTGCTGTCTGCTTACATCTGGGTATTTGCACTTTTACATGCACGATATTTGTCAATTAAAAATGCAGCTCTTGCTGTCGGTATCCCTGTGGGCCTGTCTCTCATTTACCAGATATATTTATTCCTGTTTACCTCAGGGAGTATTTGATTGCTAGCAATAAACTAAAAAAGTATTCGCAAAAATCGGAAGAAGGTTTTTCTGGCGTCTTTAAGGACTAATTTATATTATTTTCTATTTTTACCCGATGTTGAAGTTAAGAAAAATACCCGTAATCCTTCTTTTTTTGAAAAAATCATCCTGAAAAAGGTATCCAGAGTCTCTTTTCCGACAAATCTACTTTTCATTTAAAAAACTTTAAAGGAGCCCAGAGGATTGGTTGTTCGATACCTTGGAGAGAAACTTTATATGCTTGGGTTTCTTACCCCTCATGGGTGACACTATGAATAAATCTAAGGTACTGATTGGCAGGATACGCCCAGGTATAGAGTCCTTTCAGGAATTCATCGGACAGGGAGGCTGGAAGTTTAAAGTTTATAGAGAGTCGGTTAGTGGAACCGAGGACTACACATTTAATCTTTACCAGCACTAAGCTTGAAAAAAAGCTTATCATCTGTTTACTATTTTTTATTCTAGCAACAACAGCCGAGGCTACCGAATATACTGTAAGTCCTTTTCCGAGTGATCAATCTGGAGCTTCAATTAATGGAGAAGAAGTAATAGAACTTAAAGACTTTACAGTTTACTGGCAGTTCCTTCTCTGGATGGCAGTAATGCAAGTCTTATCGGTAATAGATGCACTGATATTACCTATAAAATTTATTTTTGCAATACTTGGATTTCGGGTGGTCGATTATTCAAATACTGTCGGGGTGCTGAAGAGAAAAAATATATACTCTTTTATCAAAGCCTGTCCCGGGAACTGCATAAGTGAGATTGCAAACAGTATGGGAATGAACCGGGGTACTCTACGCTATCATCTCTTGATCCTCGAGGTTGAAAATCTTGTTGAAGCTCATGATGACCGCGGAAAAGTAAGATATTTCCAGAACAATTCCACATACGGTGAAAAGGAGAAAATAGTTATTTCAGCTCTTCAAAATGAGATGGCTCGTAAGATAATTTCCTACATTTTAGTTGAAGAGTGCAATACCAATAGAGGTATTGCTCTGACAACAGGAATTTCGAAAAGTACAGTTACCTGGCATACGAATAAATTAAAGGAATCGGGTCTTATTGAAGAAAATAAAATGGGGAACAGTACAATATACCGCATAAATCCTGTTTACAAGGACGAAATTGAAAGAGCGTATATAGAATTCAGTTAATTATTATAATGTTCTTTTATCTCCAGGCAATTTCTGTCCAGATAGCAGGGAATCTATTGTATTATTTCTTACTCCTATATGATACATTCATAAAATGAGAATATATTTTTCCTTGTTCGATGATGTGGCTAAAAACCTTATACTTTATATCTAATGCATTAAAACTATTTATGGAGTTCAAATATTTCCTCCCGAGTAAATTTGAACCCAGTTTACACCCGGAGGCAGATAGTGTCAGCTTAATATATCAGGGCTTGCCCGAACCTGTCTCTGAGGTAATGTATTTTAACTTGTATTTTAACTTGAAATTGAAGTTTAATTGAAAAATCAATGGGAATAGCTAGCTTGTTAAGATATTGGAATCATCTGGGTATTGAGATCATTAGGATATTGAGATCATTAAGATATTGAGATATTGAGATTATGGGATATTGAGATTATGGGATATTGAGATCATTAGGATATTGAAATACAGGGTTGTTGTGTGAACTATGGAAATAAAAAATTTATTTGCCATATCGGTTATTCTTTTGTGTTTGCTGTTTATTCCTCAAACACTTGCAAAAGAAAATATCAATATATCCGCAACAGAAAATTTAAATAGTGAGTTGCAACAGGCTGTTGAAAACTATAACCAGGCAGTGGCAGATAAAAACTCGTCACTGGATGATGTTATGCTATCTAGGTATCAGGTAGATTTAATAGTAGATCAAATTCATAAACTTGGAATGGATGTTGATTTCAAACAAACATCTGATGTGCATGTAAATAATAAGGGCGAGAAAATACCTGCATGTATATCGGCAGAAGTTAAACCGTATATGCTTTCAAAATCATACAATTTTTCTTCAAATAACAGTACGGTTCTGGCTGAGGTCTGGGGAACAAATATAACAAGTGCAGAATTTATGGAAAAGGTATATCCAGGATCACTGGAAGTGCTTCCTGAAGATATTGTAAAGCGCCTGAAGAACGAACCAATGGCCTGGCCAGATCCACAAAAAATACAACCCGGTGAAAAGAGAACGGGTGCAATAAGATTTACATGGCTAAATTATTTTTCTGCAAATCCTATTAAAATACATGATCTTCAATATAATAGCAAAATATAACCAAAAATGTCTGGATTCTATTTTAAGTATTTATACTAACTGCAGGTGATCAAAATTTTTAGCAGATCTTTTAAGAAAATCCTGCGTGAGATTTGCAGAAAAATAATTGTACTTCTATTTGCGGTCCTGAGTTTGACAATAATTCTGGGGATTCTGATGTATTTTATAGAAGGAAAAACTGGTAATTTTGCCAGCATATCACTGAGTCTCTACTGGGCTATCACGACACTTCTCAATGCAGGATATGGAGATATTGTTCTGCAAACAGATATCGGTAGATTAGTGGCTCTGTTTATCAGGGTACTGGGGTCCAGTATTATAATAGTGCCGCTTATTGTTGTAATAGCTGAGATTTACAAATTGTTATCTAAAATACTCTTTGGGAAAAACTGGAAGTTTTAATGAAATCCCTTTCTTGTAAACGTCTAACCCGTATGGGTAAAAGTGAGAAACCGGAATTTTTCCTATTCTCAGGCAAAAACTCTGAAATCCCGAAAATAAGTACTCCACAAAAGAACTGATACAAAGGGAGTCTACAAAGGGAGTCTACAAAGAAAGTCTACAAAGAAAGTCTACAAAAAGAATCGAATAAACGGAAACAAACGGAAACCAGAGAGTATGAAAAATCCCGCCCGAAGGCGGAACTCGAAATTAAATTACTCTGCTGCCGGAGCTTCTTCTGCGGTTTCAAGACCGAGAAGTGCTCTTATGGATTTGCTTCCGTATTCGACTATCTTGGCATTGACCTGGACGATGTCGGGAGCAATCTCCTTTCCACGCATCATTTTTCTCCTGCGCTGGCCGGGGAGCTTTGGAGCGTAACCGACACCTGTTGCGGTCAGGATCCTCTGTCTCCTGGGTCCAGGAAGGTCCGGCTTCATAACAAAACCGCTGCCGTCACAGCCGCCAGTGATCTGGACCTTGTAGCCGGCAAGCCCGAAAATGGAACCTTCAACAACGTCTCCGATTGACTTTCCGATTAATGCGTTTGCTTCAGCATCCTTAATATCGATCTGGTAAGCGCGAGCTTCCTTTGGGTCAGAAACTACAACTTTGAAATTTGCCATGTGAAATCCTCCAATCAGATTATCTGTAATAATTCTTTACCTTATTTTTTACCTGAATTTTTAATTCTTGCCCGAATCCTTTCTGCATTCTGAATATGCTATTGCCTGCATATTAGCTTTTATTTTGCCCAGAAAGGATTACCTTTCCTTTTGAGTGTCAGGAAGATATCGAGAGTTTCCTTTTCGTCGGTTGAAAGGGAATCATATATTTCGTGCTCAAGAACTTTAGCATGTCTCTCAGGTATGTTAACATAGAGCACGTCTTCTTCTTTGATCTGCCTGCCTACGGTTGCACCTTCGATTGCCATTGCAACTTCTTTGCCTATCTTTGCAGAAGAAATATTTTCCCCTTCGGACTGCAGACCCTTGATCTTGCCCACAACGTTTCCGTTTTCAAGCATAACGTCTGCATTTGTCCTGACAACTCCGCCAAGCACCCTTACCCCGACGACGGCGGGTTTGCTTTGCCGGAAAACACATCCGGGAAGGATCTTAAACTTTCCGGGGCGGATTATTGTTTCGAAAATCTTCTTCTCAGCCTGTTCCTGCTGTTCCTTTACATACTTCTGGTAATCTTCAACCAGGCGGTAGATCACGTCACTTGTGAATACCTTTACATTGCTTTCCTGCAGGAAATCTCTGGCATCAGGGTGGACTTTGACACTGAAACCTATAAGCACAGAGTAAAGAGGATCTTCAACCGTCGAAGCCTCAACAGCGTCCCTGTGAGAGATGTCTCCTACTTCAGCTTTCCTTATGGGGACATTATCTTTTTTGAACTCGTGGACAAGGGCTTCAAGGGAACCGAGGGTATCTGCTTTAATCATGATCCCGACTGAGCCCGTATCAATCCTTACCTCATCGATCTCTGACTTTACCTGGGCTATAAGCTCATCAAGGTTTTCCTCTGTTGCAACCCTTATAGGAGAACCTGCAAGTGCACCTTCAAGTCCCGGAGCCGATATTTTCACACCAGCTGCAGCAGTTACCTTATTTACCTGCTGGAACTTGCTCTCGTAACGGATTTCGGAAAGCTCTCTGGGCTTTAAAAGAGCTCTCACCTTTGTCTGGATCGGCTCGCCAAGACTTCCGATAACAACAGTATCTCCTTTCTTCAATGTGCCGTCATAAAGAATAATGTCAAGAGTTGCTCCGAGGCCTTTTTCTTCCTTTACCTCAAGGACGGTTCCGACTCCTGGACCTTTGGCACTGTACTGAAGGTTTGCCTCAAGGAACTTCTGGGCAAGGCCTAAAAGTACCATAAGGACATCAGGAATGCCTTCTCCTGTAACGGCGCTTACAGGAACTACTCCAAGAGTTTTCTGGAAGTTTGTAACCCTGTCGTAACGTTCTGCGGCAAAACCCTGGTTGTAAAGTTCGCCTATTACTTCATAGAGCTTTGTTTCGAGCCGTGCCTGGACATCACTGGACTGCTTCTTGAAAGTAGCAGCAAAAGGAAGATCTTTCTGTGAAACCCAGCCGCCGATCCTGTCGATCTTATTGGCAACAACAACAAAAGGAGTTTTAAACCTTTTCAGGATCTGCAGGCTCTCATAGGTCTGGGGTTTGAAGCCTTCATTTATATCAACAACCACAATAGCAAGGTCGGCAAGTGCACCTCCTCTGCTCCTGAGGGTTGTAAAAGCGTGGTGTCCCGGAGTATCAATAAAAAGCAGCCCCGGTACCATGAATCGGTCCCTGAGCCTCGGGTCTCCGAGCTTATTGACAATCACGTCTATAGGGACTTCTGTTGCCCCTATGTGCTGGGTAATAGCTCCGGCTTCTCCGCTAACAATTGCAGTACCTCTGATCTTGTCAAGCAGAGTTGTTTTTCCGTGGTCAACGTGCCCCATCACGCAGACTATAGGAGTCCTGAGATTTTTCTTGTCGGTCATATACAGAACCTCTCTCATTCCCGCGTCTTATTTGCTGCAGGTCCAGAAGGGCCCGGGTTTTCCCGGAAGGACCCATTCTGCAGGTACAGGATGAACAAAAGCCCCTGATCGTGTCCGAAAAACTTCGGAAACACGAAAAGGCTTTTTCGCACCTGCATTACTCGTACAGACAGACCTCATCGACTCTGGAGTACTTCCCGATTTCGGAGTCCTTAAAGTGAATTGCAATTTCTCTTGCTGCAGCTTCGGGAGAATCGGAGGCATGAACAACATTTCTTCCCACATCAAGAGCAAAATCTCCGCGGATAGTTCCCGGAGCGGCATCCACAGGGTTTGTAGCCCCATTTATTGCTCTCATGACCTTAACTGCGTCCTTGCCTTCGATTACCATTGAGACCGAAGGGCCTGAGGTAATGAATTCGATAAGGGAAGGGAAAAATGGCCTTGCTGCATGTTCACCGTAGTGTTCTTTTGCAGTGGCTTCGGCAATAACATTCATCCTGAGGGCTACAATCTTCAAGCCTCTCTTTTCGATTCTGGAAATTACCTCTCCGACCAGCCCGCGCTGAACTCCGTCAGGCTTTACCATAACGTATGTCTGTTCCATATGCACACCTTCTGTATTGAACTAAATAGGCGATTATGCTTTTTTCAGCTGGATTTTGCCTTTCTCAGTCCACTCGGTGCGGCGTGGAAGCCTGCCAAGAGCGAAATTGCTCATGCACTTGGAAGAGCACATGAAGTAAGTGGAGCCGTCTTTCTTGACGTAGAGCTTACCGGTACCAGGCTCCAGCATATTTCCGCAAAAATAGCATTTTCTCTGTTCCATTTCTTTTCACCGTACGGTCTTCTTACCTGGTAGTCAATTTCTTTGCTTCTCTTGACGTTTCCAGAAGCATCAGAATGTCGCCGATGCGGACAGGGCCCACACAGTTCCTTGTGATTACACGGCCCTTATCCCTGCCTTCCAGAACCCTGCACTGGATCTGGCTTGCTTCACCATGCATACCTGTGTTCCCGATAACGTCAATAACTTCGGCAGCAAAGCCGCCTGTTGTGCTTTCTTCAGCCATAATCAGCACCCCTTGTTATCAGGATTATTTAAGAGCGTCAAGCTTCTGAGCGATGTCCTGGATCATTTCAGCTGCTTTTCCTGCATCTACGATTGCTACTGTTGCACAGGAGACTCCAAGTCCACTGGCTGCACCAAGGTCTTTCTGGTTCTTGATGAAGATGTAGGGAGCTTTCTTTTCCTCGGAAAGAGGGCCAATGTGAGCGACTATCTCTGCAGGCTCAATGTCTTCTGCAATCAGGACAAGTTTTGCATTGCCTCTTTCGATTGCTTTTGTAGCTTCGTTTGTGCCCTTTTTAATCTTTCCTGTGTCTCTGGCAAGTTCCAGAGCTTCAAGTGCTTTGTTTGTGAGTTCTTCAGGAACATCGAATTTAGCTAATTGTGCCATTTAAGTTTCTCCTTCGAAATTGCGTATCTCGCAATTTTTCATCAATCATAGGTTTTTAACACATATCTGTCAACATTGAAATGCTCAAAGTCCAGAAAAGAACCTGAAGTGCTTCAATGCGGAGAGTAAATGAGTTGAAACATAGATACTGCTAGCTAAATGCTGCAGATTGAACCTTAAAAGTACATACTAGCCTATAAACCTTCTGCTTGAAAAAAAGGCAATAACCACTTAACTAAAATAAACCTGCGAAAGGTACAGTATAATAAGGAGACTGATAAGAAGAATTACAGAAAGAATTACAGAAAGAATTACAGAAAGAATTACAGAAAGAATTACAGAAAGAATAAAAAAGGTATGCTGGGACGGATTCCTAACAAAACGCGGAGTAGAAGGCAGAGCAAATGATACAGGCAAAAAATTAAGGTAAAAATATTGTAAATTATAGGGCGAATGACAGGGCGAATTAGAGCAGTAAAAACGAATAAATGCGTCATGGTTATAAGGAATGTAAGGACTTTGATCTGTATGAACACAATTTACTATGAAGCCCATAATAATCTTTACCTTAACCTTACAAACCGCTGCAGTGCAGACTGCGTCTTCTGTATTCGCAATTTCGCAGACGGCGTTTATGGGTACGACCTGAGACTTTCAAAAGAGCCATCTACAGATGAGATTATCGAAGCCCTTGAAGGGCTTGACCTTTCCAAATACAGGGAAATCGTGTTCACAGGGCTTGGAGAGCCTACCCTCAGGTTTGACGTCGTACTTGCAGTCACTCGCTGGCTTAAAAGCCGGGGGTTAAGGGTAAGGCTTGACACTAACGGGCATGCTGCCCTGATTAATCCCGGACTGGACGTAGTTGAAGAATTGAAAAATGCAGGCATGGATTCGATTTCAGTTAGCCTCAATGCAGAGTCCGAAGAAAAGTATAACAAACTCTGCAGACCTGTCCACAAAAACGCTTACAGGTCCATACTTAATTTCGTAAAGGGAGCAAGAGAAGCAGGAATTTCTACCAGAGTTACGGTGGTCAAAATCCCTGAAATAGATATAGAAAAATGCAGAAAGGTCTCAGAGGAACTTGGTTCGGAATTCCATATCAGGACATTATCAGAATCTGCAAGTAAAGAAATAAGGTGAAAAAAAGATAAAAACCCGAAAAAACCGATTTCTGAATGTTCTCGAATTTTTTCGGGTTTTAAAAGGACGATTTATTTAGCCTTCTCATGTCTGTCCATCTCTTTTATATCCATCTTTTATATCCATCTTTTATATCCATCTTTTATATCCATCTTTTAAACCCTATCTTTTAAACCCTATCTTTAAGACCTTTTCATTTTCATATTTGTCCTCAAACTGGCCCTTTTTTAATGCCTGAGGTCTAACGCCTGAGGTAAAGGTTTGCTCGGTACCTCTTACTATGGAGTTATCCTATTTTATAGGCTTTATTAGCTATTCCCTGAAGTATTCTTAGAATTGTCGTCTTCTTCAAGATTTTCGTAATCATCGGAGATCCCATTAATTTCCTTATATTTGATAAGCTTCCTTTTTAAGAAGAAAACCGTACCGGCTGTAGCTCCTATTAAAAGGGCAAGAGGGAACTTTATCGAATCAAATCTCCTCTGGACTTCTAAAGAATTTTCTTCGGAAGACAGACTCAAATCGCCCCCAGTTTTTGCATTCCCTGCAACATTGCCTGTTGAAGGTGTCAAATCCTCTACTCGATTTTCAATGCCGCCGGTAACAGCAGTATTTTCTTTTATCGGGATAATGGTTTTTTCTTCGAGAGTAGTATCTTTTCCCTTTACGGTTTCTTTTTGCAGGAAGCTTTCGTCTCCGAGCAGCCGTGCAAAAGCAATTGCATTTCGTCTAAAGAGGTATACTGCTCCTGCATCACTCCCAACAGCGAGGGTCGAGCTGTCGCGAGAAATATCCAGGCTGTTAATATTTCCTCCGCAACTGTAGTTCCAGAGTTCTTTTCCATCCATCTTAAGGGCATAAACGTTGTCGTCCCAGCTTCCTGCCGCAATGAATGAAGAGTCCGGTGCTATTTCTACAGCATAAACATCGTCCTTCACCTGGTATTCCCATAGTTTTGCACCTGTAAGGTTTAACAGATAAATCTTGTTGTCAAAACTCCCTGCTGCAAGATGTGAGCCATCCGGTGTTAGAGAGACGCTGCTGACCCAATCGGATTTTGAATTATTAATCCATGAAAACTCCCCTTTACGGTCAAAAAGATAGACATTCGAGTTAGACCCGCCTGCAGCCACATAACTTGCAGAAGGAGTCATACTTACTATATTGATCAGGCTTCCTGTCTTTCTTCCCCATATCGTTTTTCCTTCCCTGTCAAGGAGATAAACATAATTATTAGCACTGCCAGCTGCTACATAGGCCCCGTCTCTTGAAATAGCAACGCTGCGTACGGCATTCCCAGAATCAAAGCTCCATAACAGTTTACCTTCCCGGTCCAGGAAATAAACTTTGCCATCTTCACTGCCTGCTGCAACGTATAACCCGTTAGAGGAAACCGCTACACTGTTAATATTACCCCCTGTCCTATGACTCCAAAGCAGCGCTCCCTCTCGATTAAATAAATATATTTTTTTATCGTCGCTTCCTGCTGCGATATGTGCTCCATCTGAAGAAATAGATAATGTATATATTATATCTCCTGTTGTATAATTCCAGAGTTGTGTCCCACCGGAGTCAAAAAGATAAACATTGTGATCAAACCCTCCGGCTACAAGGTAGTCTCCGGTTGAAGATAATGATACGGTATTAACTATGCATCCGGTTTCACACCTGCATAACAGGTCAAAAGCCCTGAGCTCTGAAAGGTTTATATCCCCGCTATCAAGAGTAAGAGAGCCTGCAGCTTCCGCTCCCGAAATAAAGCAGAAACAGAGCCCCAATGCCAGAAATAACCTTATTCCCGATAAATGGTTCATATAATTTATAATGAAGTACTTTATTCCTCATGAATTTTTTGTTACAGTATCCGGACGAAATATCCTGGAAATTAATCTGATCCTTAGAGACTCCGGGACAAGCGGTTATAATTAAATTACACACGTTTAAACAGTATTCTTTATAATAAAGAGTATAAAAGTAAATTATTAACCTGTAATAACATAATATGCTTCGCGATGTGATTATTTATCCGTATGGTTGGAATATCTGAAAAAACAGGAAATTCTAAATAAATTCCCCCTTTCTCTACATATTAAATTATTTCTTTCAGAGTTTATGGATAGGACCCCTGAAATCCAATGTCCTGTGAATTTATAGTCATTACAGTATTCGGAAGTTCATTGAATGAAACTCTTCCTTATCGGTTTGCAAATATCTTTCTGAATTGACCTTTTTTTATCCGGGTCTTTCAGGATTTAAGGAGTAAAATAGCCTGTCAATAAGTGATTTTTATGCCAAGAGAAGTTTGGAACACCAGAGCTGGATTTATTCTTGCTGCAATAGGGTCTGCAGTCGGCCTTGGAAACATATGGAGGTTCAGCTACATAGTGTATGAAAACGGAGGCGGAGCTTTCCTTATTCCATACCTGATAGCTCTTTTGACTTCAGGAATCCCTCTTCTAATCCTCGAATTAGGAATCGGAAACAGGTTTACGGGTTCAGCTCCAATTGCACTCAAAAGGGCAAAAAAGAGTTTCGAATGGATAGGCTGGTGGGGCGTAATTGCCAGCTTTATTATCACCACATATTACTCTGTAATAGTAGGCTGGAGTCTTGTATATCTGTTAAAAGCGTTTACCCTCGGTTGGGGTACGGATACCGGATCTTTTTTTGATAACGAACTGTTACATGTCTCGGAGTCTCCCTGGAACCTGGGGAGTTTCTCCTATCCGGTTCTTATAGGGCTACTGATAACATGGTTGATTATCTGGGTAATAGAAAAGAGAGGTGTGCAGGCAGGAATTGAAAAATCAAGTAAAATCTTCATCCCTCTTCTCTGGGTTCTCCTGATCGTGCTTGTGCTGAGAGCAATAACCCTGGAAGGCTCAATTAATGGAATAGAATGGTATCTGAAGCCGGATTTCAGCAAGCTCACGGACGTAAAGGTCTGGCAGGCAGCTTACGGGCAGGCATTTTACAGTCTTGGTCTCGGAATGGCAATAATGATTGCTTATTCGAGTTATCTGCCGAAAAAGAGCGATCTCACAAGCAATGCTTTCATTGTCAGCCTTGCAGACGGAGCTTTCAGTTTCACTATGGGTTTTGCGGTTTTCGGGACTCTCGGATATATGGCTTATGCCAAAGGTGTCGGAATTGAAGAGGTAATTGCGCAGAGCATAGGTCTTACCTTTGTAGTGCTGCCGGAAGCTCTTAACATGCTTCCCGGATTAAAAGTACTTACTGCAGTCGCTTTTTTTATGAGTATGGTTCTTGCTGCACTTACTTCTCTCATCTCTCTTGTCGAAGCCTTTGCATCAGCAGTAATGGACAAGTTCGAAATGAAAAGAAGTAGAGCCGTAGATATTACCATAGGTCTGGAATTGCTTTTCAGCCTTGTCTATGCGACCAGAGCAGGGATTTACTGGCTTGATATCATAGATCACTTTATCAATACTTACGGAGTGATTCTGGTCGGCATCCTTGAAGCGATAGCAATCGGCTGGATTTATGGTGCAGATAGGATAAGAGAATGGGTTAATACTTACTCGGGTATCAGGGCAGGAGCCTGGTGGGATGTCTGTATAAAAATAATTACCCCTGCTGTCCTGTTATACATTATCTACAAAGAAACCCTGTCAAACCTTTCTGTTCCTTACGAAGGTTATGACTCTGCAGCCTTACTGGTCGGAGCAGGAGTAATCGTCCTGGGAATTACGATATCTTTCTTCATGCCCCTTATTCGAAAGGAGGCAGAGTAAAATGATGCTTTCAACAGAAAGCATTGAAATGGCAGTTACGGATTATTAATCCTTTACTCAGGGCTGGCTCTCTTCCTGAGTATAGCCCTGAAAAAAAAGGATGGTCTAAGAAAAGTGGAGAAATAGTTAAGAACAGATGAACCTGAATCCATTTTTAGATTCAGGTTATAAGATGTACCCTCCAGCCTGTCTGGCGGCTCTTTCTTTACATCCCCGTGTGGGACAGGGCAAGCGGCAGATAGTCAAATTCACTCTCATTAACCTCATAAGGGTAATCACAGATCCCATCATTATCCAGATCCGTGCAGTTCTGGCTGAAGCCTGTGCCTTCTGGCTTTGCCCAGAAGTTACCACCAGAATAAGGTTCGCCTACGATGTTCGTTCCGGATGTTTTTGTGATATTCCAGCTTGTATCCTTATTACCATAGGCGAGATCCAGATTCAAGGTGTTGTTAAAGAGATTATTATAGAAAGTATTGTTACTGCCTGAATACATGTAAAGCCCAAAATCCCTGCTTGATTCTATCAAATTATCCCTGAATAAACTATTATTTGAATAAGAAAGCAGAATTCCCATTGAATTGAGATTTATGATATTATTCCATACAGTATTGTTTTCAGAGAAAGATGCATAAATCCCATAATCATTTCCAGAAATAAGGTTGTCTTTAATCAGGTTTGAACCTGCTGAATCGTGCTTGTCGGAATAAATATAGGAATAAATATAGATTCCCTGATATTTGTTCAGAGATATAGTATTATTTAAAAGGGAATTATTGCCGGATTGATTCAAAACGGCACCTTCAATGTTGTTCAGAACCGTGTTATTAATTATGGAATTACTTTCCGAATCTTCAAGATATAGACCCCGCTCATTTTTTTCCATAGTGTTATTTATAACGTTATTGGAGTCGGAAGAAACCATATATACGGCACAAAGATGTTTAGAAATTATATTGCTATCGATTGTATTTTCAGAAGTATTGTATAGGTATATCCCGGCTTTTCTCCCTCCCGTATAACCGGATTCAGGCCCGTCTATATGGAGTCCTGAAATTTTAACGCCTTTTGAAGTCACATTAATAACGTCTTCAGTTGTATTGGAAGCCTTTATTACCGTATTTCCCGGATTTCCTGATTCTGAAACTATGCTTATATTTTCCACGTCTACAATAATATTTTCTTTATAAGTACCGGGATAAACAACGATTGTACTCCCTGGGATTGCAGAGTCCACGGCATCCTGAATCCTGGAGAAATCTTTAACAGGAATACCGTTCTCTATAAGCAGTACAGGCTCGGGAGCTTTTGTAAGAGGGAAAGAATCAGTTATGCCCGTACTTTCAATAATATAAGCCGAATCACTAATGCCATCTATATCCGAATCTTTAGCATTTTCCGAAAAGCCGCTTCTATCCGACTTTGCCCAGAAGTTTCCACCCAGATAAGGGCCTCCTATGAAATTCGTTCCCCGCGTCCTGTTTATGTTCCAATGATTGATTTCACTCTTTTCCATCTTCACATCTATTATATTGTTAAAATAATTGTCATACAATCTGTTTCCATTAGAATCGGACAGCAGGACTCCACAGGCTGTGTTTTCTCTGAGGTTATTGCGAGTAATTGTATTATTCTCCGAAGTCTCCATCATGATCCCATAGAAATTTGCCCTTATCTCGTTATCCTGAAGGATATTTGAAGTTGAACCGGACAGATAAACAGCAGACCCAAAAGAGGAATTTGTACCATATACAGTATTATTAATGAGAATATGGTTATTTGAAGGATTAATGAGGGTATTATTGTCCGAAGAATTAATGAGAGTATTATCCGAAGAATTAATGAGAGTATTATCCGAAGAATTAATGAGGGTATTATCCTGAGGGTTGTTATTTGAAAGATCGGGATATATTTCGGAGTCTCTGTTAATTCCTGTACTGTTTTTGATGGGGGTATTTTTTACGAGAGTATTTTTAACGAGGATGTTATTGCTTGAGGAGAGCAGGACGATACCGAAGACATTTTCTGTTACATTATTGTTCCTGAGAGTATTTTCATTTGAAGATGAGATAAAAATTCCATTTTGATTATTTGATACAGTATTATTGCATAAACTGCATCCATAAACAGAATCGACATATATGCCAGCTATTTCTTCGGATTCCTCCCCCTTGCCTTTCAATGTAAGTCCGCAGATTGTGACATTATTTGCACTGACGCGGAAGATATTATCCTCAGGGTTAAGGGCCTGAACCATGACCTCTTCAGGGTCGATTAATCTTGAGTAAATTTTCAGGCCTTCCACAGTTACGGCCACATTTTCTACATAAGTCCCCGGATAAACAAGAATGGTTGAACCTGGAGGGGCAGCTGAAATAGCCTCCTGAATTGAGTTATAATCGTCATCTGGTTCGTCATCTCCTACGGTTATGGGCACAGATTCTGGGGGTCTTGAGAGGGGAAGGTAATCAATATTTTCAGGACCGCCAATCTCATAAGCCGAATCGCAGATGCCGTCAAGATTAAAGTCCCCTGAGGTCTGAGAGAAACCCCTGCCATCCGGGTTTGCCCAGAAATTTCCTCCTATAAACGGGCCCCCGACAATGTTAGTTCCAGTGGTAAGAGAATTATTCCAGGTATTTCCGTCGCTGATTCCGAGCTGTATATTTATAGTATTGTTTAAATAATTATTATAGACCTGCTCATCGCCCTCATGGTCTGAAATAAAGATTCCGCAGTTTGCACTGGAAGTTATTGTGTTATTTGATATTTGAATGCCAGGACATGCATCTCCTAAATTAACCCCGATGCTGCAGTTTGTGATTTTATTATTATAGATTCCAGTCCCGCCTGAAAATGAAAGGTCTACCCCGTGAAAGCAGTCAGTAATCGTATTGTCCCTAATTTCTATGCTCCTATCATATGAATCGACTCCACTGGAGCAATTAATAATCGTGTTATAGGATACAACATCGCCTGCTCCGCAACAGGCAAAACTTATCCCTGTACCATTTAAAATTTTATTTTCTGTTATTAAATTATTCGATGCCCATGGTCCGAGTAAAATGTAACCCTTTTCAATGATATTTCCTGTCAGGTTATTTGTCACGCTTCCTTCGCTCGCAGCAATCCCATCGTTGAAAAACAGGTTTTTTGAAACGGTATTGTCACTGGCATTATCAAAGCGTACTCCTCTATGGTTTTCAAACAGCATGTTTTCGGTAATAACGCAATTACTGGCGTTTTCAAGTGAGATCCCGCACGGAGGCCGGTAGTGTTCGGATCCCCTGGTCTTAAAAATCTCCTCTGCTATAGAAGTAGGAATGTTTTCGGTAGTTAATCCCCTATTTATACTCTCAGCTTCAGTAAAGTTTCTGGCAATAAAGCCTCTGGGATAGTTGGGAGTTTCTCCAGCTCCTGTAATACTAAAACCAGTAATTGTCACATTATCGGCTTTTACAAGAAAAATGCTTTCGTTTTTATCAAGAGGTTTTACAATCGCATCATGCTTCCCTGATTCCGACCTGATAGTCAGCCTGGTTACATTTACAATTATATTTTCTTTATAAGTTCCAGATCTTACAATGACCGTGTCTTCCGGAGAAGAGCTATTTACTGCTTCCTGAATTGATTTAAAACCCATTCCAGAACTCTCATCTACAACAATCTCCTTTGCTAATGCAGGACTGTAAATTGCGCTTTCTATGAGAAAAAAAGTAACTGCCAAAAAAATTAGTACTCTATTTGCCCCCATTCCTTATTCCCCTTAAACCTGAAAAAACTCCGAAATAGTAAAATTTCAAAGTAATGGCTTTAAGATAATAATATCAGCTAGATGCATGGTTTTGCTCAAAGCAGGCTGACTAACGTTTTTACTCGTGCAAAAATTCAGGTAGAAGGGCAGTTATTAAAAACAGCAAACGGATATATGATTCTATGATCCTACCGGACATTACTCATTTATCCGTTTCTGATTTCAAATGCAATAAATGATCCGTTTTTAAGGCTTGACTAATAACTCCCCCACCACTTTTCAGCCTGCCATTTTTTTTACCATTTTTTTACCATTTTTCAGTCAATATAAGTCAGGAAATTACACTTTTTGTACCGCAATATATCTAGTCTTTTTTGTTGTGTTACTGCTGGCATCGTTTTTCACGGTCAATGTAACATTATATGTGCCTGCCCTCGTGTATGTATGGGTTGCATTCATGGCATGTTTTGAATATATACCATCGCCAAATTCCCAGAGCCAGGAAGAGGGAGTTCCGCCAGTGCCGGTATCAGTGAACTTCACCACTAACGGAGCGTTTCCTGAAGTTACATTAGCGGCAAAGGCGGCGACAGGTGCTTTTAAACTTGTTACGGTTATATAACCCGTCTTTTTCATCGTGTCTTTACCTGCCGAATTGGATACTGTCAGGGTGATATCATAAACGCCTGGCCTGGTAAATGTGTGTGTTGCGTTCATGGCATGTTTCGAATATATACCGTCGCCAAATTCCCAGAGCCAGGAAGAGGGAGTTCCACCAGTGCCGGTATCAATGAACTTCACTACGAGAGGAGCGTTTCCTGAAGTCAAATTTGCGGAGAAATCCGCCACTGGCACATCAGGGACCGTGTCAGCAGCTGTTACTGTCACATAATTATATTTTGTTATTATGGCTCTGCCTCCGCGGTTATCCATAGATAATGTTACTGTGTATTTTCCCGGTTTTTCGTATGTATGTGTTGCATACGGTGTTGCAGAGTCATTAGCATCCACCATATAGTTCTGAACGACCCCATCCCCAAAATCCCATTCACGCCATATAGGGTAGTTTGGGAGCTGGGCATCCAGGTCATCCACAAATGTTACTGTTAATGGTGCCTTTCCTGATGTTACAT
>OBLN01000304.1_pt1 | contig 17938 bp, 18 predicted proteins | sample 1519301 | NCBI WGS metagenome assembly OBLN01 (sample SAMEA2452533, study PRJEB22499) | sediment metagenome | reverse complement strand
AGATGCTCGACTTGGCCGCTCTGGATATTCTTCTGCGGTCAGCGCCTTTTCCTCCTCCGAAGGAGCGAATACAGTTCACCCTGCCGATAGTTTTTGATCTCGGCTGATAATTATAAAAAGATAATTTTTAACTCAAATCATAAGTCGCTGACAAAAATGTGACATCCGGCTGTTATCTTTTCAGGACAGCAGGAGGTCATATATGGGAAAATTCAGGCATCTGTGTACAGGGCTGGCTGTGTCCATGCTCATGTCAGTATCAGCGCCCGCCATAGCAGGCGGCAGTTTGTCATTCTCCGGTATCAAGGCTCCGGAAACTGATAAAGAGAAAAGAAGCGTTAACGTAACCGACAGCGTTACGATAAACGGTAAAAAGTATCCCGTAAGCTACAGGGTTATAATGAGAAGCGGCGACAGGCCGGACAGCTCGTCCGAACCCTTCGGCCAGCTTTACGACAAAAAGGGCAACAAGCTGATCAATACAGACGGCTCCGCCTATATATCATCCGACAACGACTTTTCGTCACTGCTTACAGGCAGAGACGGCAAACTCTACATGGTACCCCACTTCGAACCCGTTCCCGCCGCAATGTACATCACTGAGTTGACTCAGAAGAGCGACGGAACTCTGCTTCCCAAGCACACTCGCCACATAGATTTCTCAAAGGTCGATGGCGGCTGGGTACACTGTGCAGGCAGTGTCACACCCTGGGGAACGCATCTCGGGTCTGAGGAATACGAGCCGAACGCTAAGGCGGTCGATTCCGCCACAGGCAGATTCAACGACGAATACGACAACAAAATGGCGCTCTATTTCGGCCTTGACCCGAAGGGGGACGGCGCAGGATATTTTTCAGGTCTTAACGTCTATAACTACGGCTGGCAGACCGAGATAGCGGTTAAAAACTTCAACAGCGTGAGCGTGGCGAAACACTACTCCATGGGCAGGGTTGCTCACGAGCTGGGCTATGTCATGCCGGACAGAAAGACAGTATATATCTCGGATGACGGCACAAACGTTGGCATGTTCCGTTTTGTGGCGGATAAGGCCGGAGATCTTTCATCCGGTGAGCTTTTCGCCGCCAAATGGCATCAGAAGGACGGGGATAAGGGCGGAAGGGGAGTAAAAACCCGAAGTGAAAAATATCTCACTTTAAAAACCCGAAGTGAAAAATATCTCACTTTAAAAACACGTGGCCTTCACAGACATTTTTGACGAAGTGAGTCTCAAAGACGGCGGCTCATGCCCCGCAGACCGTAAAGAGATAAACGCCACATGGGGACATGAGTGTCTCAAGGTCAGATCCGGCATGGAAAAGGCCGCATCAAGGCTCGAAACACGCAGGTACGCCGCCATGAATGGGGCAACCACAGAGTTCCGCAAAATGGAAGGCATCTCTTTCGACCCGAAAACAAGGACAATGTTTATGTCTCTGTCTGAGATAGGCAAGGGCATGGGCGACAATGATAAAAAATATGATCTGGGCGGCAATAACGATATAAGGGTCGCCAAAAACACCTGCGGCGGTGTCTACGCCCTGAAACTCGATAAGAAATATAAAGCGGTCGAGATGAAGGCCGAGGTGATAGGCGTTCCGGTGACAAAAGACTACGGCGCCGCTGACGATTCTCTGGCATATGATCCTGCCGGAGCTTTCGCCAACAACAAATGCAGTCTGGACGGCATCGCCAATCCGGATAACATCACATTCATCCCCGCCTACAGAACCTTGATGATTGGCGAGGATTCCGGCGACGGTCACGAGAACGACATGATCTGGGCCTATGACGTGGACACAAAAACTCTCACAAGGGTTTTCGCCACTCCCTATGGCTCAGAGACCACATCTCTCTATTTTTATCCGGATTACCACGGATTCGGCTACCTCATGGGCGTGGTTCAGCACCCATACGGAGAACCCACAAAAAACATGCCCCTGCCGTATTCTGACGGCGACAAAAGGGCTTACACAGGCTACATCGGACCTTTTCCTAAGATGAGCAAATAAACTGCTGTTGCCCCCTGCGGACCCCAACATAACCGCAGGGGGATTTTTAGTTTGCGGAGGAGACATGAGAACAGGGCTTTATACAGGACTGGCGTTCATCTTTATCGTTTTTTGCGCCGGTTCGTCCGGACTGCCTCTTGTTTCCAAGACTATGATCAATCCGGCGGCCTATATACCTCCGCAATGTTATACAAAAACGGATGACGATCATAATCCATGCTATACCTGTCACAGAGATTCCATAGAACCAAACTATAATAACGACGTCGACCTTCAGAAAAACTACGAATTTCCTGAATTTGCCATGAAAAACCGCTGGAGCAACCTTTTTAAGGACAGAACGGCGGAGCTGGCAAAGATGAGCGACGAGGAGATACTCGAATATGTCAGACAGGACAATTATCCGGAGCTGGCTGAGAGGCTCAGGAGCGTTCCGGCTGAGTGGGATTTCAACAGTGACGGCAAATGGAGCGGTTATGCTCCGGACTGTTTTTTCCGGTTTGACAGAGAAGGCTTCGACGTTTCGCCCGACGGGCAGTATTCCGGCTGGAGGGCGTTTGCCTATGCTCCTCTGCCGGGCGCTTTCTGGCCCACAAACGGCTCGGCGGACGACGTTCTGATACGTCTGTCTGCGCCTTTTTGTCAGGACAGCAATGGGCGTTTCAGCAAAGAGATATATAAGATAAACCTTGCCATAGTAGAGGCGCTCATTAAGAGAGCCGACGTAAAAATTGACCCTGCGGACGAAAGACTGCTGGGTGTCGATCTGGACAAAGACGGCAGGCTGGGTGAGGCATCTGTCGTGAGATACGACTGGTCGCCGAAACAGGGCCGTCATATGTCATACGTGGGCATGGCGAAACAACTTATGAATGAAAACCGTCTGCATCTGGCCGCAGGGCTTTTTCCGGAAGGCACGGAGTTTCTCCACTCTGTAAGGTATCTGGACGTGAAGAACGGCGAAGTTGCTATGGCCCCGAGAATGAAAGAGCTGAGATACGCCAGAAAGACAGCGTGGCTGACCTACAGTTCGCTGGATTCTCTGGCCTATGCGGAAAAGAAGGAGACTCACGATTTCCCCGACAGACTGTCGCAGTTTCAGGGGAACATTGAACACGGACTGGGCAACGGTCAGGGCTGGACCTATCAGGGCTTCATAGAGGACAGAAACGGCAGGCTGAGGCCGCAGACCTATGAGGAGACTGTCTTCTGCATGGGATGCCATTCCGGACTGGGCGCAACAACGGACAGCATATTCACCTATTCCAGAAAATATGACGAGCCGGAGGGCGGCTGGTTTCACTGGACACGTCACGGGCTTAAAAATATGCCGGAACAGATGTCCTCTTCTGACGGCAAAGGCTTAAAGCCGGAATACGCCGCTTATCTGGAAAATAACCGTGCCGGAGACGAGTTTCGTGAGAATAAAGAGGTTATCGGAAAATTCTTCGACCAAGAAGGACATGTCGGAAGCGGCATGAAAGATAAGCTGAAAAGCGATATATCCGTGCTTCTTTTGCCCACATCTGAAAGGGCTTTGACGCTGGACAAGGCTTACAGGATAATAGTGAAGGAACAGTCGTTCATATACGGCCGTGACGCGACAGCCACGCCGCCGGAGAATGTTTATAAAGAGATAAATTAGGTCTTTCTGACTGAGTCCGTATGTGATATAAGGGCAATATGTCAGCTTTAAGATATTTAATTCTGCCTATTCTGCTGGTCATGGTGACAGCGTGTCACGATGCTCAGATCGCTTCTGTGAAGACCCCTCTTCCTGCTTCCGCGGTCAGTGAAGAACCGCCATGCCCCCCTGAGCCGGAGTACGCCGATCCCAACATCTTCGGCAGCTACAGCGACTATACCATGCGCAATCTGACAACCGACGAAAAACTGAAACTCATCAGAATGGTGAAATCCGCTTCCGGTATGAAATACGTCTGGGGCGGTCAGACAATGGATGAAGGCATAGACTGTTCAGGACTGATAGTCTGGGCCTACGATATGCTCGGATACTCAGGATTCCGCAACGATGACTACGTCGTTTATGATATAACAGCCAACGATATGTTCGCCTTCGACGTCAGCGCGCCTATTCCGGTCACCGACACCAGAGACCTTCTGAACTACGATACCGGCGATCTGCTGTTTTTCGATGTGAACTCTGACGGGCGCATAGACCACGTGGCCGTTTTCATGTATTACGACGTGGATACGGACAAGGTCTGGATATGGGACGCGTCCACCAACAAGGGCATGGTCTCATACAGGGAGTTCAAGAATTTCCTCAGCCGGAACCCCAAGATAGGCAGGCCGATGAGGCTTGTCAAAAAAGAGGAAACCGTAAAATGCCGTCAGACCGGCAGTGTCCTTTCGTCCCTTTCTTCTGATAAATAATCTCACTATATTTTGCAGTGGCGCATGACCTCTGCGGCTATGCTTTGCAGAGGCAGTATGTTGTCCGTGCCGCCAAGCTCAATGGCCACCTTAGGCATGCCGAAAACGACGCTGGTCTTTTCATCCTGCGCAATGTTATAGGCCCCTGTCTCTTTCATCTCGGCCATTCCCTTCGCTCCGTCGTCTCCCATTCCGGTCAGTATGACGCCAACGGCATTTTTGCCGACGTAGCGGGCGCCTGAGCGGAAAAGCACGTCCACGGAAGGCCTGTGTCTGCTGACCAGAGGTCCGTCTTTTATCTCTACATAATATCTGGCACCGCTTCTCTTTATCATCATGTGTTTGTTGCCCGGGGCGAGCAGCGCGCGTCCGGGTAAAACCGTGTCACCGTTGTCCGCCTGTTTGACGGATATGCGGCATATTGAATCCAGCCTGTCCGCGAATGATTTTGTAAAGTTTTCCGGCATATGCTGGACTATGACTATTCCCGGCGAATCAGGAGCGAATCCGGCCAGAAGGGTGGCCAGAGCCTCTGTTCCGCCTGTGGAGGCCCCGATGAGTATCACCTTTTCGGTGGTCTTTATCATGGCGTGGTCTCTTGTGGGGGCGAGCATAACGTCTGCGGAAAGTTTCGGCGGCACCTCGAATTTCAGTCTGCCAGCCTTGCTGACCTCCACGTTTGCGGCGGCCTTAACTATGTCGCAGATGAGTATCTTCGATTCCTCTATGAACACCTTCGTGCCCATTTTCGGTTTTTCTATTATCTCCACCGCTCCGTATTCCAGCGCGCGCATGGCCGTTTCGGAGTTTTTCTCCGTAAGGCTGGAGCACATCACTACGGGGATAGGGTGCTGTGACATTATTTTTTTAAGAAACGAAAGCCCGTCCATTCTGGGCATCTCCACGTCGAGTAGCACCACGTCCGGAATGAACGTGCGCATCTTGGCCGCCGCCGCGAAAGGATCGCTGCAACATGCCACCTCGCCTATCTCCGGATCGCTTGACAGAATGTCGAACATTGTCTGGCGGACAACCGCTGAATCGTCCACCACCATTACGTTTACCTTTTTGCCCTTCATCATACCCCCAGCAGTCTTGATATTTTTCTGACGTAAACAATTCCTGTCTCAGTGGAAAAATAGAGTTTTCTGGTAAACTGGCCTCCTGTGTCCTGCGCCGCTATTTTATATCCGAGCTTACTCAGAATGGTTTGTACGGCGTTTATGTTCTTTTGTCCGACGCTGGAGCTTCTGTTATTTATCAGAAACATGTCGAACCCGCCGAAAACCTTTACTTCAACTTCCTCCCGCAGGATATTGTGGTTGGAGAGAATAAAGTGTATTTCGACGTCAGAATGAATAAAGTAAGCGACAGAATAGTTAGGGAATATTTCAGCTGTCTGGATGATAGTAAGATGTAATTACGATGAAAAATTATTTTGGCGGAGGTGCACAGGACTATTAATATGTCCTGAGTAGGACTACGCTAGTTTGTAATATTATTGATAAATAAGCGATTATTGTTTTGATGTCGCTTTGTCATTCGTCCTGATTCGGATTTTTTAGGGCTTTTTGAGACACTTTTGGGCACACTCAAGGCACACGTGCCGATGTGTTTTTGTCGGTGGGTTATGTAGTCCGTATTAGGACTGAACTACAGGCTAAAAGCCTTTCCAGTGAAGATTCTTATAATGTATATCATATCTTATATTATCTTATATTAGTCCGCATCAGGATTTTTTTCGAGGCACGTTTAATTATATTTCGTCATTTGTCGTAATAAGGATATTTTGAAATAGAGTGCATAATAATTCCTTAGGAATGCAAAATTTCTGACATGAAGCCCAAGATTCATAAAGTCCTGATTAGGACTTGAAAATTTAATATCCGAACAGTTTCTGAGGTCATATGAAATGCAATTCACATAAATTTATGATTTCGTAAGGCTTGACTTACAAAGTTGCATGTCGCTTGATAGTGCAGATCCCGAAATGGCTTTGGCAATAAAGCTTCAATCCAGATGTTAGTGATAATGTATTAAAAGAACATTCTTAATTTCTTATAGGTTCTGTTCCTTCGCTTAGAATAGTTAAATATTCGAAATAGGCATATATCTTGTGCCGCTCTTTGCCAGTGGTTTCTTTAACAATGCCAAGAGATTCGAGTGTTGCCAGATTCCTTATTACAGTTGGCAGAGACATCCCGCAGTCATCCTTTATTTTTGTAGTGCTTACTATAGGCTTGTTCTGTATATAGGCGTGAATTGTGAGCACGGATGCATTAGACTTTCCAGAATTTTCTATCAGTTTTCTGTCTTTTTCAAAAAGAGCCAGAATATTTTTTGCTGTTTCGGCAGCCTTTTGGGCTGTCTCCTGAACTCCTTCCAGAAAAAACGTTATCCATGCTTCCCAGTTTCCGTTTTCACGCACATCTTGCAAATGGTTATAGTATTCCTTTCTGTGAGTCTTAAAGTATAGGCTTAGATAAAGAAGCGGTTCCTTCAGCAGTCCTTCAACGCATAAAATAAATGTGATCAACAATCTCCCCAGTCGTCCATTTCCATCAAGAAACGGGTGTATGGTTTCAAACTGCACATGGGCGAGAGCTGCTTTTATCAGTGCAGGCATTGCGTTGGTTTCGTCATGCAGAAATTTTTCAAAGTTGTCCAGGCTCTCCATTAAGTGCTCTGGAGGAGGTGGAACAAACAATGCATTTCCGGGTCTTGTGCCGCCAATCCAATTTTGTGTAGTTCTGAATTCTCCGGGCTGTTTTGTACTGCCTCTTGTGTTTGTCATCAGCTTCTGGTGTATTTCGCGGATGAGCCTGAGTGACATGGGGAACTCTTTAAGTCTTTCCAGTCCGTAATACATGGCTGAAACGTAGCTTGATACTTCTGCCACATCGTCTATCTGAGTACTGGGTATTTCTTCGCTTTCATAAATCAGAAGGTCAGAGAGCGATGATTGAGTTCCTTCAATCTGAGATGATAGAATGGCCTCTTTTCTGACATACATAAACAGAAACAGAGCGGTGTCGGGCAATACCATGCTCATGCCATCTAGCCTGCCCAAAGCGACAGATGCTCTGTCGAGTAGAGGATATATCTCATTCATGTCAATGGGCGGGGCTGGCGGAAGCGGTTTTGGCAGATATGAGTTGTAATACTCTCCGCCTACTGCTGAGCTTTTTATGTATCTGCCTATTCGATCGGATTTACTCAATGATGCACCTAACTAACATATTTGTCGATTTTTGTTATTTAAAGAATAATAACTAACATGAATGTTAATTGCAAGAGAAATAGATGGTTTAAGTAACACAACCGACTAGTTCTGTTAGTTAAAGGGTGGGGCTACATGTTTTATATATTCCATAGACTATGGTAATTCTCTTAGTTTTGATGTGCGACATTAGTTGTCGTACATGTGGCGTATACTTATCTTAACAACAACACAGGGGTGTAACATGAAAAAATCTTTTATAATCTTATCCATCTTGTCCTTGATGATAACTGGCTGCGGAAACAAAGTGCTTGATCCTACAGCGCAGGAATCTAGAAAAGTTCTAAGCGAATGTGGTGATGAGGCAACTGCCACGACTTATGATATGATGAACAAATTAAAAGTGTCAACTGTCGCTCAGTTAAGTCAAAAAGACCAATTAAAGCTGTTTTGGAAAATAAATGAATCCTATGATGATTGTGTTTCTGATAAAGGCTTTAGTATTGAGAAAACACTTAAAGAATATCTGGAAGGAGGACTCTCAGATTATGAAAAAGCCTATGCAATCCAACTTATGGGAACTTATATCATGATGGTAGACAATCTTCAAATCCCTGAGACTGAGATGCTTTCAGCGGGAATATATACTCAAGATGAATTAAACGTATTTCATGAAATTGCTGGACAGTTGAGGAACTAACAAAGGCGGTGTTGAGCCACCGCCTTATATTATCTATTTGTATCTTTTATAGGTGATTTTATGGTTGGTGTTAAATCTATAAGATACCTATATATTTCAATAAATTTGTTTATGTCTTCTAAATTACGTATCATGACGAAAGGCATATTTATACGGTCTTCTTTATCAACGATATGTCCGTAATATATATCTCTCTGCATCAGGAATAAAATTTTAAGAGGATAGCGGCTATCATAGTCAACTGTAAATAATCTTTGTTTTTCACTGGTTGATATTATAATTTTTTCCTCATCAAGTGACTGTAGCTTTTCCATAAAGACTGTCTTTAGATCTGATAACATGATATACTCCCTATTCATATTAGTTATTGTTGCTTTTACGATTAAAACCAAGAACGTTATTTTCCTTTTTGAAACTTGTTTCAGAAGAGATAACTTCATTTAAAGCGATTATTGTGTTGCGTCTGATTGCTCTTTCCACAAAATACCTCTTTGAGATATTTTCAATTTGTCCACCTGTTAGGTCTATGCATGCGGCTGCTGAAAGTTCTTTTTCGTCAAGTTCCGGTAAGTATTTTTTCCATATTTGTTTGCGGATTAATGAAGTTGGTTTTAGAAAGTTAATTTTATATAGAAAACGTCTTGAAAAAGCTGAGTCTAAATTGTCTGTAATGTTTGTTGTTGCTATAAATATGCCGTTAAACTTTTCTAATTCTTCCAATAAGATGTTTTGCATGCTATTGTTCATCTGATCAACACTTGCCTTAATGTCAATTCTTTTGCCTATAAGGGCATCTGCTTCATTAAAAAGTAGAATAGGTGTCGCAGACATTTGTTCTTTCAATGCGTAGTATTCATTAAAAACCTTTTTAAGTCTTTTTTCGCTTTCTCCGACGTACATGTCTCTGATTTTTGAAATATCGACTTGCAATATTGTTCTTTTTGTTACTCTTGCTAGTTCTTTTGCAGCTGCAGTTTTTCCTGTTCCTGTTGCTCCGTAGAACAGGCAAACAAAGCCTTTTGAAAAGCCATTTTTTGATAAATCTTTTGTTAGTTTTTTATAATTTGCTGTAGAAAGTGCAGTCTTCAACAGATTTAGTGAATCATTAAGCTGACCATCAAAATAAAGTTCATTCTTATTCTTGTCAGCCATTAGTATTTGTACCATAGCGTTTTGGCCGGTTGCTAAAATCGGTTTTATATTCAGAAGCTTCTTTGCCCCTATTGGAGTCATAGAAAGAGAGATGTTATTCCTAAAATAGCTTCTCTCAATTGACTTCTCTATAAGGTTGTCTTTTAAGAACTTAAGTGAATTATTCTCTATTTTATCAATAACGCTACAAATCAATGACGTATCATGTGTAAGAGTTTCAAGAGCTTCGTATACATCAAGCGGTTTGGAATAATTAAGATTCTGACTGATGCAAAGATAGAGTAAAATAGTTTCTGTGTATTCAAGTGAAGATGTGTATTGCGATAGGTAAGCGTGAGATTCCATCATCGGTGCGATATCTCTAATTTCTTCGATATATGATTTTGCAGGTAGTTTGCTGTTGGAGATGTCAGTGTAAATTTTATCGAAATAATTGAATATAGAGTAGATATCCTTGAAATCGACAGTTGAGTATTTATATTTTTTGTAAGCATTACCTAAAAGAAGTTTAATAGCTTTGTTAGAAGGGAATACACGTATTACTTGTGTAGAAAATCTTTCTTTAACAAGGTTTTTTTGTAATAATCCGTCTTTAAATACCTGCAGTGAGTTTAACATGGTACTGTTGAGTTCTTTTGGTCTCATTTTGCGTCCATAGTTTACTTCGATAAAAGTATTGATATCTGTACCTGATTCTTTGTATAGATAATGGTAAATACAGTATATGAGCAATGTTCTCTCAACATCTGAGTAGTTGATTAAATATGGTTTGATAGGCATACTATCCGGCATGCTTTTAATGATTTCTAGTAATCGCCAACTCAGTGCTGATGGGGAGTATTTGAAAGAGCCAATCTGCTCGAAAAGAATATCGAAATGATCAAGCCAAACAAGTGGGTCGTTGGTATCTGTAAGTGCGTACTCGCTCTTTCCGAGTATAACTGACTTTATAACAGCCATATTGAGGCTGATTTCAGGGAATATCATATTTTTATTTCCGTATTGGCTTTGATTTGAGATGATTTCCGATGCCGTGAGAGAATCTATGTGCATCAAAAGCTGAAAATATTCTTTAGTTGAGAGTCCATATTCTTCAAGCAATAACTCCATATTGAGATTTGCACAGTGTTTTGTCTGGTGCTTAAAAAGTAAAGCTATTAGAGCAGCTTCAACTGCTGTGATTTTGAATATTTCCATTAGCTCATAAAGTTCAGCATCCTGCTCGCTTGGATTGGTAAGCAGTTCCTTCGTTATTTCTTTTTCTAAAATTCTGATATGTATAGGTTCAGTCATGTTTATCTCCTGTAATGACTAAGTATAAAACAGATGTACGACATTTAGTGTCGCAGTCGCTTGGTTTATGGTATAAAATGGATAAAATCTTATGGTGTAGAAATGAATAAACTTTATGTAGCCCTTGGTCTTTTCAAAATGCTAAGTGAAAATAAAGAAATAGGATCTCTTATGGTTGCCAAAGAGTTTGAGGTTAGTAAGCGTACTGCACAGCGATATCTGAATGAGATAGCATTTCTGCCGTTTATTCAATATGACGAAAATAAATATACGTATTCATTGATAGATAAAAAAGGTATTAATGGGACAATCTTAAAAGGGGCTGAATTGTCTTTTCTGATGGCAGTTTTTGGATATACAAAATCTGTCTTGGGACAGGAAAACGCTGAAATTATAGATAAGATAACTAAGAAGATATTTCACGCAAACTATACTAACTCCCACATGATGATAAATACTTCGCCCGAAGATTATGAGAAAATTGCTGATACTCATATACGGCTGGAAAATCATATCAATGCAGGAAACGAAATTTCTTTTAATTATTCAAAGTATGATAAAACTTATGTCGTTTATCCATACAAAATTATATTTAACGATGGCTTCTGGTATCTAGCAGCACAACATGACGGTGTTTTGAAGAAATACGTAATGGATTATATTTCTGATGTTAAGGCTACTGGCAATCAATGCCCGCCTGCATCAGAAGAAGTGCTTTCTGTCTTACAGAATGCAAAATCTATATGGTTTGAAGAAGGCGAAAAAACAGAGGTTAAGATTAGAGTTAACGGCTTTTTGGCAGACTATTTCAGAAGACGCCCATTTCTTGATTCACAGGTTAATCAAGAGGAGTCGGACGGTAATCTCATTGTCAGCTTTAAGGCTGTAAATGAGTATGAAATGTTCCAGCTTCTGAGTCCATGGATTGAGAATATAGAAATATTAGAACCCGCTCACTTTAGACAGCATCTTCGAAACATCGGTAAAAAGATATTGGACATGAATTCTTGAGCTACTATGATATATACATTCAATATTCAGATATTTATGCGAGGTGATTGATGTCAGTAATAAATTTTGGTAAAAAACTTGATTGTATTCCTTATGATTTTATCATTGAAAAAGCTAAAAACTTACCAAAACCAAAACAGAATCAGCATGAAATTTGGATTTTAAGTTGCTATATAAAATTGGATGTATTCAAGAATCTTATTAATGAGTTAACAAAAATATTGAAAATTAGAAATGTTTATTTAGCATTTAATTATTCAGAAATTTTTAAAATTGGAGTTGCTGAGTCTGAACGTCAATTAAATGATATTAAGAGGCAACTTGAAACAAATAAAGTCAAATTTGAATGGAGATTTCTCTCTAACGGTACAAGTGGGATTGTTCATAGTAAAGGATATGCAATTTTTAAACAGTCTAAGGAAGATAGCATAATCGGTGGATTTGCTGTTGTCACTTCCGCAAATCTTACAAACAGTGGGTTTCGTGGATATAATACTGAGATTGGGTATGTTTCTGAAACATTAAAGGATTTGAGAGGATTTCAAAGTAAATATGACGTACTTTGGGATAGTTTGTATAAAACAAATAAAGAAGACATGCTTAAAGAAAATGAGGATTTATTTAAATATGCATTTTTAAGTTCAGGAGTGTTTTTGTATAAGTGGACAGGATCTCTTAAGCAGTATATTGGGATAAGATATTATTTATCTGAATCGGCGACAGAAGGGACAGTTATTGATCCTTATCTTGATGAAATTGGAATTGAAATAAGCGATACTGTAACACGAACTGTGCTTAATATAGACGAGATCAATAGTAAAAACTTGCCTAGATCTTTTACTCGAAACTATACTGTTGATACATATTTTGGTCGATGGTGTCCAAAAGATGTTTGGGATTCTGTTGATTCGGGAGAGGAAAAGTTTAAGTCTTTTTTGCAAGAATTCAGAGAATTGACTACTGATGATAAATTAGATGTTGTGATAAAAGAAGCAGAAAAAATACAGGCAGAATTATTGAAAAGAGGTCTTATTCTTGATCCTGGGGCAGGTCATCTTGAATCTTGGAGAGAAAGGATTATAAACCTTCAAAATAATGAAAATAAACTAAAAAGGTTTTACTATAAGTATGAAATAAATGATTTGCCTTTTAATGTTGAACAGACCAGAGAAATAGATGACCTTTACGACAATATAAGAGAATCAATTGAATTGGCTCAACATAAGAATATTGTGTCTCGAAAAATACTTGATTCTATTGATAATAAGGACATTTCTTTGTTGGCGTTAAATGAAGAAGAGAGAAATGCCCTTTTGGATTCACTCAATCAATAAGTAACTGCACTCTGTTCGGGTACATAGACTATAATAAATCCTTAAGATTTATTCATTCTCTTCTTCAATGATTGAATTTTCAATTAATTCAGCTAACTGTTGGTATGTGTATGTAGCTGAGGCCGTTTTTGCATTTTTTCGATAATAATATATATTGCCGCTAGTGAGCTCAAAAGTCCCTTTTTTTAAATTATCTTTTCCGACAATTGCAATATTGAGAGTCATATTTGTTTTTTTAGGCATATTGATATCTCCTTAATTAATATAATAGCAATCTTATCACTAGTTAATATAAAAGCAATGCTATTTAATACTCACTTGGTGAACTTGTCGAGACAGTGATTCGTTTGTTTTGTGTTTATCATAAATATTTTCATTCTGCATGTTGGACAAGGTGTATATCTTGGTCGATACATGCATATTTCTTGGAATACTGAAATTTTAATTCATCATATATGCACGGAATAATTTGTTTTCCAGAGATATCAATAAATCCCCATTTGCCATTTAGCTTAACGTCTCTTATCCCACCTGAAAACATTGATGAATCATCATAAATGCATGGTATTACTTGGTTACCTGAGCTCTCTACAAAACCCCATCTATTATTTTGCTTAACATTGATTAATCCGTCAGAAAAACAGCCTATATTCTCATAAATACATGGAAGTATTTCTTTGCCGGAATTGTTTATAAAGCCGTACTTACCGTTCATTATTACACGTGCATAGTCTTCAGAACACCATTCGAAATTATCATACACATATTCTATAACAATCTTACCTTGTAAGTTTATAGCTCCCCATTTATTGTTTAATGACACAGGGATGAGGTTTTTTGAATATATGCGGATATCATCGTATAAATATTCACAAATTATATTGCCTGATAAATCTATTATCCCCCATTTGCCATTATGTCTTACAGCTATCAATTCATTAAGATAAAAGATTGATTCATATTTGCAGGGAATGATAACTTTTCCAAATGTATTGATTACTCCCCATTTGCCGTCAAGTTTGACTCCAGCAATTCCGTTATAAAAGCCCATGACAGCCTCGTATTGGCAAGGAATAAGTAAGTATCCTGAAATATCTATGAATCCCCATTTATTATTTAACTTTACTCCAGCCATGTCTTCAAAAAACCACTGAATTTCGTCATAAATACAAGGGATGACTTCTTCACAAATTTCATTGATAAAGCCATACTTGTTGTTTAGCCTAATACTGGCAAAATCAACCATAAATTCGCCAATCTCCTGATATTTGCACGGCAACACCTCTGCGCCTGAAGAATTAATTATGCCCCATTTATCCTTTAGCCTGACACTTGCGTGCTCCTCAGATATGAATTTGATGTCATCATACTTTAAATAGATAACTTTTTTTGTTTGAGGATTCATTAATGCATGCTTTTTGTCTTTTGTTGTTAAATAGATAAACTCGTTCCAGAATTTTTTAAATGATGTGCCTGGAGGCAGTGTTGTAACTAGGATAATATTTAATCGTTCGTTTATTTTGGCATTATTAGATATTGTCACTTAAGTCCCCGTAAAGTTATAGAACTGATTTGCTCTTATTGATTATATCTCTGTTGTGCGACAACTACTGTCCGGCATTTGGCGGAATATATGCGAATTGCATTATGCGGATTGCATAAAAATGTGGTTTAAAAAACGCCATGGATATAGCGAGACAATGACAAAGAAATAGACTAAAAACTACTAAGATTTTGTATATTTTTCCACGCAAGTGACAGATAGATGTGGTCCCCAAAAGTTGTACAGTATGCTAAGGTGAAAAAGCATATTGTAGGACTACAAGATGTCACAAGCGAAACGCACCCGATATTCAGCAGAGTTTAAATCTAAAGTTGCTCTCGAGGCATTACGAGAAGAGCAAACTTTATCCGAATTATCAGCAAAGTATAATGTTCACCTGAACCAGATTTTTAAGTGGAAGAAAGAAGCGATGGAAGGAATGGCTTCGATATTTACAAATAAGCCGAATAAGTCAGATGAGCGAGCAGAGGCAGAAATTAAAGAGCTTCATGCAAAAATAGGTCAGCTGACTGTGGAACGAGATTTTTTGCAACGAGCCTTCGGGAAACGGTAAGCGTATCTCGGAGGAAACTCATGATAGAAAATTCTGTAAGTAAGCTTTCTATAAGCAGTCAGTGTGATTTGCTTGAAATAAGCCGTTCTTGTTATTATTACAAGCACAGCGGCGAATCTGAGCTTAACCAGCATCTAATGCGACTTATAGATGAGCAGTTTATGATGACACCGTGCTATGGTTCAAGACAGATGTCAGACCATCTGAAAAGATACGGATATAAATTGTCCAAATCAGGTATTGTGTTCCGATATTACCTATATCCCTATGAGGAAGGTTTTTTTATACCTTGTCGTTGTTATGGACTGGTTCAGCAGAAAAGTATAGATTCAGACTTCTGTGTTGCAGCACTTGAGGAAGTCATTGCTGAATAGGGCTCTCCAGAAATTTTTAACACAGACCATGGCAGTCAGTTCAGTAGCTATGAGTTTACACGGACACTTAGAGATGCCGATGTTAAAATATCAATGGGTGGCAAAGGTCGCTAGATTGACAATGTCATGGTTGAAAGGCTCTGGCGTTCTCTGAAGTACGAGTGTGTATATTTACATGCCTATGAAAATGGGCTTGGACTGAAACACGGAGTTTCTGAATGGATAAGATTTTACAACACGAGGAGACCTCACTCGGCACTTGGGAAAAAAACACCGTATGAAGCTTATAACGAATTAGAGATTCAGATTTGGAAAAATGATGTTAAAATAACTGAGAGTTTCCACCTTCTTTCAGTCTAATTGCTGTAATGAATATGGGCACCACCTCTCTTACGGTTGTGTTAAAATTAATGTGTGCCATAATATTATAGATTTATTTGTGATTCCTTAATGCCTGTTCTTGAAGATATAATTTATATTTATTTAAGAGAAATAATCTAATTTTTAGATCTTTATTAGATGAACGGAAATATAGACCATACAAACTTATAAGCTGTGCAACTATTATGATAACTACGACGCCCCACATCAGTATTTCAGTATATAATTTTAAAGATGATGGGTCTTTTTGGAAGATATTTAGAATGTTATCAAATAATGCAACGAGTATTGGGATTATCAGCACGATAAGCTTGTTTTCAAATAATGGGCTTGATCTGTAAATAGCCTTTTTCGATTCAGCAAGTTGTATATATGATTCAATAAAATTGACATTGATAGCTTGTTTAATATGTGTGTGTGACTCAATATCATGAATAAAATAATCGCTTCTAACTTCAAGCCATTCATCATTTATTGGTTTTTTCTTATATATGACTTTATTATTGTAGAGATTATTAATTACGTGTTTGTCTAAGCAGGCAGTCAAAATAAATGCAAGAATAAATTCTGGGAAAATTATGTATGGTAAGAGTGTTCTTGATATAAAGAATCCTGCTAATAATATCGTGCAGCTTATAATTAAAAAAGCATAGGTAACCCAAAATGCATTTTTGTTTCCCCACTTTTTACGCATATGGAGTACAGTGCTACGCTTAAATATCTTATCTAATGTATCAATTTTCTTATGGTATTGCATCTTAACACTCAGCCCATTCTTCACAAAGGGCGGCTGCCTGCTCCAGAACTGTCTGGGTGGCTTTTTCGCTGGCTTCAGGTGGGTAGCCGTATTTACGCAGTATTCGCTTAACGATTACTCTCAGTTTTGCCTTAACAGCCTCTCTCTTTGTCCAATCTATGGTTACGTTCTTTTTAACCGCTTTAACAAGCTCCACTGCAACTACCTTTAGCTCATCGCCCATCTCTTTCATAAGCCTTTCTCCAAAAGCGGCATTCTCTGTCAGAAGAGCGTCATAAAATGCGATTTCATCATCAGACAGCCCAAGGTCACGGCCACGTTCTGCCTCTTTCCTCATCTCTTTTGCAAGGTCTATAAGGTGCTGAATAACCATCGCCGCCTCTATAGAGCGGTTCTGGTAATTCTTCATGGATTCTTCCAGCTTTTCTATGAAAGAGCGGGACTTGACCACATTCCGTTTCAGCTTAACCTTGATTTCATCTGCCAACAGCTTTGCCAGCATCTCAACAGCGAGGTTCTTATATGGGTATTCTTTTACCTCTGCCAGAAACTCATCCGACAAAATCGAGATTTCGGGTTTGTCCAGACCAGCCGCCTGAAAAACATCAACAACGCCGTTAGCCGTCACAGCTTTAGAAACAAGCTGTTTAAGAGCCGTGTCTACCTCATCGGGGGATTTTCTTTCTGTGGTAATGGTGTTCTTTATTATTGCCGCTTTAATCTCCTGAAACAGGGCTAAATAGTCTCTGATTTCAACAGTCTGGGGTGCGGGAACGGCGAGAGCAAACGAACGTGAAAGCTCTGTCACCATCTTTATAAAATCCATCTTGCGGTCTATTGAGAGGATGTATTCCATAGCCTCTGCTATTCCGTTCATCCGTTCTTTGTCTTTAGAATGGAGAATTGCCTCATAGTCAAACTCGTGCAGAAGGTCGATGACCTGCTCGAACTTCTCCATCATATAGGCGGCGGCTTCGTCTTTGTCGTGGTGCGACTGTCCCTTTCCGCCACTTGCAGTATAGTTTCTCATGGCATTTTTCAGGTCATCGGCTATGCCTATGTAGTCCACCACCAGTCCGCCTGGTTTGTCTTTAAAAACTCTATTTACACGGGCGATTGCCTGCATAAGGTTATGCCCGCCCATTGGCTTGTCTATATACATAGTATGCATGCAGGGGGCATCAAATCCTGTG